>ENA-OOSA01000002-OOSA01000002.1-human-gut-metagenome-genome-assembly--contig:-NODE-2-length-151104-cov-16.039159_pt1 | contig 151104 bp, 260 predicted proteins | sample MGYA00241176_ERZ501210 | MGnify/ENA primary metagenome ERZ501210 (study PRJEB25962, sample SAMEA2042489) | human gut metagenome | biome: human gut; feature: human-associated habitat; material: faeces... | reverse complement strand
GGAAGTAGAGGGTAGTGAACACCAATATACAAAACATATCATAAAAATATATACATAGTATATACCAATATACAAAACATATCATAAAAATATATACATAGTATACACCAGCTACTCCCCTATATTTTATTTAAATATAATTTCCTAAAATTCTACACAAAAACTTCAATTTAAATTCCGGAATTAAAATTTACCCCTAGGGGGTACTAAATAAAAGTACCCGTATTTATATGTCTATGGCACTTAACAAATATTAACAATACTTATTTTTGTTTAGTAAATTTATGATTATACTATTGTTCATGTTAAAATTAAATAACTATGAAACTGATAGAACAATTAGCAAATGACTAGTTCTTGGTCACAGATGAACCAGGACATAAGGTTTATAAAAATGGAAATGAAACATTAACTATAGATACTACTGATAATACAGTAAGAATTGAGTATAAGGATGAAACTCCTACTCTTAAAGATCAAATTGAAGAATTTGCAAAAAGCCTTGATGATGAATCCTTTATTGAAACTTGCACTAGATTTACAGATAAAGGTTATTCACTAGGAGAGCTTTCTAACAATCCTACAGAAGAACTATTTGCACTATTTAAATCTTTAGCTAAACCTGTACTAAGAGATAAAATTCTTAGTCTTACTAAAGTATATAATACACTTATTTAATAGATAATTGGGGCATTGAAGAATTGGTTAGATTCCTTGGTCTCTAGAAAATCAAAATATGACTAATAAAGTTTACAGTTTATCGGATAAAGAATTTATAGAACTAATTAAGTCTAGCTTAAATATTTCAGAAGTACTATTTAAATTAGGATATTCAACTATTGGAAATAGTTGGGGACACTCTCAAATTAAAAAGAGAATGACCGATTTAAATCTTACTGGACTAGACTTTAGAGGTAAAAATTCTACTTCTAAATCAGTATCTAAACTACTGGATTATAATAAATTATTTAGTTCCAACTCATCCCATTCTAGAACTGTACTTAGAAGAGAAATTATTAAAAACAATTTAATTCCATATAAATGTGCAGTTTGTGGAATATCTACTTGGAATAATAAAACTCTATCTTTAGAGTTAGACCACATTAATGGAATTAATAATGATAACAGACTAGAAAATTTAAGATTTCTATGTCCTAATTGTCATTCTCAGACTAGTACTTACGGTTCTAGAAATAGACAACTTAATGAATCACATTATGAGATAAGTAAAGAACTTTCAGATACTATTATTAAAGAGTACTCTTCTTTACATAATATTATTAAGATATCTCGTAAGTTAGGAATATCTCGTAAGGCAGTTAAACAAGCACTTAATGAAGCTGGACTAAGCAAGCCGAATCAAAAATATGTTATACAGTATGATAGTAATCATAATGAATTTAATAGATTTGGAAGTATTACTGATTGCTGTAAGTATTTAATTGATAATAATCTAGTAAATACTAAAACAATAAAGACTTGTAGAAACATTCTTAAAAAGATAAACAACACTTTATATAAGGATTATTATTTTGAAATATTGGATGCTTAAAGGATAATACATAATCTTTAAGTAGAATCTTTCTTAATGGGCTTGGAAATACTTAAAAATAAGTATGACAGGGCGCAAGTTTAAATACAGCGTGAACGACTAAATAGAAAGACTGGTCTTAGGACTGGATGTGATAGTCTAAACTACATTTAAAAATTAGTAGTAAGAAAACCAAAGTTTTGTGGGTTCGAGTCCCACTGCCCCAACTATTTGAGTATTAACTGTTAAATATAAATATTATGAATAAGCCAGTAACATTTAGGTATAATGGAAAACAGTACACCACTAATGATCTTACTAAGAAATTAAATAAGATGGGTATTACTGAAAATGAAATTGAACTAGCAAATAATAAAGTAGAAACTCAATCAAGAGACTTTCCTATTTATCTCTTTAAGAATAAAAAGAAAGGAGACTATATTGAATCTATTTATAGTACTCTTGATAGCATTTCTAACTATATTAATGTAGATGATTATGAATTTATTGGTACTAAGTAATTTATATTTTATTTGTTAAATTTTTCTTAATTAATTACTTTTAATTTGTATTCTATCTATAAATAAAAAACTAATAAATAAGTAAATGAACAATCAGTAGATGCTCAATAATTTATACGAAATAAGTATTAAATTATGTGATATAATTCAGAAATTATCAGTTTAGCAAGAACTACAGAATGAATAGATATATTTAGACTGGCAAGATAATCTTAATGAAATAAGTGTGAGATAACCATAACTTAAAATTCTTAATCATAAAGGTAGAGTGCAACACGCATTCTACCTTTTTTTGTTTAACATTAATCTTTAAAAATAAATGCCAACTCCGTTTAGTAGACAACTATCAGGTAAAGAGCAAGTAGAAGAACCTGTCTATGTTGCTTTGCCTGATAATACTAGAGTTCAAGTACCTACACTTGAAATCGAAGAAGATAAGTATAATATCCCTTATGAGTAGATTTTACCAGAAGCAGTTATAACGGTTCCTCATATTCCAACACAAGGAGTAACCATTGGACCTAATGGAGATCGTTATATTACTTGGGATAATATAGCTAAGTATGGGTATAGATTTATAAATACAGATAGTGGAGAAGTACTCCTAGTAGATCCTCACGATAATTATAGAGTAATTAGTAGAGATATTAATCCTAAACTTATAGATGAAATAAGAAGAAGAAACCTCTATGATAGAACACCAGGTTTAGTAGCATCCATTCAAAGAGGATGGCTCAAGAATCCAAAAGCTATGGTTATGCACTCAAAAGCTGTCCAAGAAGGAGGAGATGATGCCGCAAAGATTATGCTAGGAATAGCATCTATAGCCTTTCCTGGAACTGCTTTAGGTTCAGCTAGACTTATTCCTAAAGTAGGCAGAGCTGTAGCAAGAACAGCTGAAGTGACAGATCCAGCTTATTGGGCTGGTAAAGCAGCTGATGCTTATAATTTAGGTAAAGTAGGAATAACTAATGAAACTGCACAAGCATTAGCTACAGTTCCATTCGCTGTACATGCAGCTGGTGAATTTGTAAATAATCCTAATATAGAAACCGGATTTAATACTTTAGCTTCTACTCCTTTTTTATTAGGAATCTTTAAACATCCCATTAAAATAGAACAGGGTAGTCTATATAATCTTTTAGGTAAGGGATTAAAATAGGGTAAACAATATGATAAAAATATTGAAAATAGGAGAAATAGATTAATAGAAATACTTAAAAAAGAAAAAGTAGATGATGATTTAATATCACCTTTAGACCAATATGCTATACCTGATGAAGGAACTAGATAGATATTTTATGATGCTCTTAGAAATCATTATTATGGAAAATCAGGTTAGAGGTAGCCTATTACTCCAACATAGTAGCCAGTTGAATCTGCACCACTAACTTCAGCTTAGCAATGGACTAGAACTACTAATCCTAATTGGAGTACCTAGTCTACTGGAGTCCAACCAGTAGAAACTTAGTTATTTAAGTCAGAAGGCCATCTAAGTAATGAATAGTATAATTCCTAGTATTATACTCCTAGAAGTACCTTTAGAGAGCCTTCAAATACAGGATCAGTTAGGTCTGAATAGATTTCAGAACCAGAGGCATCACGTATAACTCCAGAGTAGTCTACAACCACATAGTCTACTACCCAATAGTCAGACTAGCCTATGAAGCCATAGTCTACTACTCAACCTGAATCTTAGCAGACACCTGAACCACAATCTACATCTACAGAAGAAATTCCTCTTATTAAAGGACAACCCAAGCATAATAGAATGGAATACAAACCTACTGGTAAAAATCCAGCTAGTTGGTGGGTGCGCTTATATACTAGACCATCTAGACCTAAGGATAAAAATTACGGTCGTATTTATTATACTAGAAGTAATCATGGAACTGAGGCTAAACCTAAGTACGATTATACTAAATATAAAGAATGGAAATAGGAATGGGGGAGTTAGTAGGCAAATAGAAATACCAATTTATGGGGTAGATTAAGAGGCATATATAATACGGGTATTAATACTACTGAAATCTATGATCCTAGATACTTTAGAACACCATCTTGGGGAAGGAGATTTAGAACTTTCAGTGTTGCTAGTGGTATTGGTGCTAGTCCCGTTCTTATATATAATGGGGTGACAGCTGGAAATAATGAAGAAAATAATAGAGCTAATGAAGAGAGCAGAAGGTCATTTGTAGCTCCTATTTCTAATTAGAGAGTAAATGATTGGCTTAATTAGGCAACACAAGAATATAATGATAGTACTAATTTCACTACTATTAATGGAGATACTGTTGCAATTCCTAGAGTTTATAATCCTTAGACTGAGCAATTTATGGTTCCTTCCTATAATGATTTAGGAAAGCATGATAGAACTGGTAATTATATTAGAGGATATGAAGTATCCAATGAATAGCTCACAAAATATCCAAAGTTCTATCTCTTTAATGGAAAGAGATTAAACCGTAATCCAGGTTAGTTAGTGACAACACCTCAAACTGAGACTAAACCCGATACTACTGGATGGGGAGATGTATATTAGCTTTTAGACTTAAGTGAAGATGAGTGATTATTTAACTTATGAAATAGTCTATGATCCTACTATTCCAGACCTTACATATAAGCCTTAGAAGAAGATTCGTATTCCAATTGAAAGACAGGAAGAGTCTAAAGAGGAGGAACCAATAATTATTTAGGAATAGCCTTAGGATGAATAGACAGAAATTCCAACTACGGTAGAAGATTAGTCTTATTTAGATTTATCCTTTGAAGATTTAGCTAAACAAGAGAATCTTCCAATATATATTACTTCAAGTTTCAGAAAAGGAAGTACTACTAAACAAGGAAGAACTAGTAATCATAGTAGAAGAGACTCTAATGGTAATCCTTTAGCTTATGACATACAGCCTTACTTTAATGGAAAAATAGATAAATCATTAGAAGGATTCAATAAATTACTTAATATTATGTATTCTAATCCTAGAGTAGTAAATTGGATGAGACATAATAATAAAGGATTACTTGAAGAGTTTACTCCTGAAGTTATGAGAAGGACTGGAGCTACTGGTCCTCATCTCCACTTAGGCCCTGACACTTGGGCTAAGAATATGTCTGTTAAAAGATTTCAATCAATATCTGGATTAATGTTAGATAACTACTATGGCTGATATATTTAATTTTTACAGTTAGTTTGAAGTTCCAGAATATTTAACTTATACTCCTTATGATCTTCCTTAGTAGAACCCTACTAAATTAGAAGAGCCAGAATCTACTAATGCTGATAGATTCTTATCATTACTTGCAAGTTTTCCCAAAGATTAGACTCTTGAAGAATATATGGAGAACTTACCAACTTTTGATGTAGATTCTTATATTAATAATAATGGACTATTTAAAGAAGATACTCCTAAACAACCTAATACACATTCTATGAAAGGAGGATTTAAATCTAAAGAAGAGTTTGTAAATACATTTAAACCTTTAATTGAAACTGAACTTACTAAGCAAGGAGTTGATCTTTCCTATACTAATCTTATATTATCTTAGATGGCTCTTGAATCAGCTTGGGGTTCTAAACCTTCTGGAAAGAATAATTTTGCAGGGATTAAAGGAAGTACTGGAAAAGAACTTACAACTAAAGAATATATAAATGGAAGATTAGTAACAGTTAGAGATACTTTTAAGAATTTTGATTCTATTGAAGATTTTGTTACTTATTATATAGATAGATTAAAGAATAAATTTAATGCTTTTAATGAAGGAGATTTTCTCTCTAATATTAAAAGTAAAGGATACTTTACACTACCTTTAAATTAGTATAGATAGACATTTAATTTAGTTCTTCATAATATTAATAAGATGGCATGAGACTAAGAGAATTTATCACTAAGATATTTATATCAGATAGTGGAGTAAGCAGTAAAAGAATATTTGGAGCACTTGGATGGATAGTTGGAATAATAATGTCCATCTATTGCACTGTTAATGGAATACAAGCTCCAGATATTCTTGATACTGTTATTATTACTTCAACTACACTACTTGGAGTTGATAGTATTACTGGTATTTGGAGAAAAAAATAAAGGCGGGAGTTTAATTACTCTCGCCTTTATTTGTTTTAAAGCAATAAATAAAACCAACTATTATCTACTCTATATTTCAAATAATTATCATCTAGTTCATTACTAAATGCTTCTCTTTCAAAAGAAACATTTCTGTAAGCCTCATGCCAATTAAACTTAGTTTGAAATATCCATCTAATTAAGAACTCAATTACATACCATAAATAAAATCCTACATAAAGAGTTTCTTTCATTTGTGCTGTATGAATTGATTCATGATTAATAGTTCTCTGACTAACTATTTTATTTTTAGTTATAAGAATACCAAATAAGTTTATTGTTCTATATCTTCCAAAAGGAAACCAACTACTATGTATTATTTTCATTACTACTTATTTTTAATTAATTTCTTGATCATAATCACTTATTAATACATTTACTTTATTCTTTTCTAAGAATTTATCATCAACATTAAGAGTTCCACCATGATACTTTCTATGACAATTAGAACAAAGTAAACAAGTTTTATTCATCTCTCTTAATACATCTTTAGGGTCTATTGTAGACTTTAATCTATGAGAAAGAGAAAATAATTTATCTTTTTTATTTAAATGATGAAATTCTAAACAGTTAACATCATCTTCTCTACATACTATACATTTATGATGTTCTTTATATTTTTTTAGAAACTCTCTAGTTGTCACTTTAAATATTTTTCTCTACTGTTCTATACTAAATTAACAAAGTCAGTAAGCGAGTTAGAGCCATTAAGAATATTAACAGAATTATTAACTCTACTAGTAACAGCATCATTATAATTCATATTCCTAAGTGTGTTTGGTTTATAGAATCACCGAGCTACTGGATTAGTAATAATCCCTGAAGTAACATTCTATACTTCCTATGCTACTTTTCTAACTCCTGGAATCATTTCTGGAACTGTATCTAATACTTTATTAGCCTTATTAAGTGCTCTAGGCCCCTAATAGCCTTTAGCTAAAGTAAGAGGAACTTTAGTTGCTTTACCTAAAAGTGGAATAGCTCCTACTGCATTTAATAATAGTTTACCTGCATTCTTTAATGAAGGATCTTTGTACATATCATATCCAGCTACCATTAATCCTGGATATGAACTTACTCCAGTAGGATCAGCAACCTATGCTGCACTATAAGCAACATTAGAATCTAAAGCTCTCATTTTCTAGATAAATTCGGGTTCCTCACTTTCTGATTCTTTACTTACTGGTTCTTTACTTGTGCTTATAGAATGCCATAGTATATGCTTCTATAATTCATTATTCCTTCTATCCTAGTCAGTAATTAATTCCAGTTTGTGCTTTACTTACTTTTGTTTTTTTTTACTAGCTTTAAAGATCTCTCAGCCATATCTTTATTAGTATCAAGTACTGAAATAGTACCTCCAATCTCCTTCTTAGACCATTTTCTACTATTCTGGGCAAAGATAGCTCTTTTTCTAATTGTGGGGTTAGAACTATTCTTTCCTCTTTCTATACATTCCTAAGTTACTTTACCTCCACAATACTCTGTAAACTTACCTCTGTTTTTCTTTTTAATGTGAATACCTGATCCTCCATTCTTGAATCTAGGTATTAATTTTAATTTAGCCATAATTTTTGAATTTTTAGTTATTAGTGATGTAGAATTAATAATTTTAATTTTGAAAATTAAATGTAATTGACATTTATTTTCATAAATTCAAATTTAGTAGTTACATTTAAAGTAGCAAAAATAAAGTAACTATGATTAAGAATTTAATAGCACAGTTAAGAAAAGTATGGAATTTTACAGATAAACTTAATAGTTAGGTTAAGACTTTAATAATAATTCTTCTAGGAGGACTAATATATACTATGTATATCGGTAGGTCTTATGAATCTTTATTAACTAAATATACAAATAACCTACAATAGATAGATTTAAAAGCAGATTAGTACACTTTAAAGATAGCTCCTAGACTTACTGAATGTATAACATTTATTTAGAAGAGTGATCCTGATTGTTATAATGTTCTATTATTAAACTATCATAACTCTAAGAAAAGTTTGCAAGGTATTAGATATTTATACTTGAATTGTATAGTAGAGACTCCTAAAGGAATAGAAGATGAACCAGTGAAAAGATTCTGGAATGATCTAGAATATATTTATTATGAAGATGAATTATCTAGAATACATAATTCTGGATATTTAAGAGTAGATGATATAAATTCGATAAAGACTACTTTTCCTAAACTTTATAGATAGTTAGTTGCAAGTGGAGCATAGTCCGCAGCATTTTATCCTATTGAAGGTTTAGATAGTCCTATTGGAATTGTAATAGTATTGTATAAGAATAAGAAATAGTATGAACTTGGATATTATAATAAAGTAATAGCTCCATAGATTTAGAAGTTATCTATTTTATTAGATTATCCTAATTTAAACAGTGTAGTGCAAAAATGATAATTGATAAAGAGAATAATGGAATATGTTTTAATAATGACAATCATGTATACTGGAATAAAAAAGATAATTCTAGATATATATCGGTAACTACATTAATTGAAAAATATACTCAACCTTTTGATTCTGATTTCTGGTCTAAATATAAAGCATTAGAGAAACTTATATCTCCTGATGAATGGAAAATAGAAAAGAAATCACTTCTCAAGACTAAGAAGTTTAACGATGAACTATTATCTATTTATAATATAGATAAGAATGAATTTAATAAAGTTCAACAAGGCATTCTTGATGAGTGGCAGCAAACTAATTTAGAGGCTTGTGCTAGAGGAACTAAGATACATTCCCAGATGGAGAATCTATTCTATAAATCAGGAAAGAATGTAAATCTTAAGAGATTTGGAATAGGTGGAAAATTTGAATGCATAAAAGATTATAAGCCTTTAGACTTAGAGTATGGAGTATATCCAGAATATCTACTATCTTATACATCTTCTGATGGTATTCTTAGAATTGCAGGACAATCTGATTTAGTAATTAAATCAGGAAATGATATAATAGTTGGAGATTTTAAGAGTAACAGAGAAATAAAGACAAAAGGAGTATTCAATACTGCAACTAAGAGTACTTACAACATGAAGTACCCGCTTAGTGACCTTCCTGATGTTAATTTCTACCATTATACTATGCAACTCTCCATTTATGCTTGGATGATTCAGCAAATGAATAAGGATTTTATTATTAAAGATCTAATACTCATTCACTTTGATCATGAAGGTGGAGAGCATTTATATCACTGTGATTATCTTAAAGATAAGGTTGAGGCATTACTTAGAGATTATAAAAAGAAAGTTATACATAAACAACAATACGCTGACTTACAAGATATTGTGTACTAATTAAATAGATTATGAATATAGGTAATATTGTAAAAGGACACGTTAATGAGTTCTTTGGTCTTAATAAAGATATTAGTGAAGAGAGACTAAAGATATGTCATAAGTGTCCTTTATGTGTAAGAAGACTAGGTAGAGAAGTATGTAATAGTGGATTATTCTATAATCCAGAAACTGGAGAAGTATCTACTGAATAGAAAGATGGTTTTTATAATGGATGTGGATGCTTTCTAAAAGCTAAAACATCTTTAGTAGATGAACAATGTCCTTTAAGCAAATGGTAATTTTAAAAAATTTAATGTGAATATGGAAAGAGTTAATTTAACTGAAAATGAAAAACTTGCAAGAGAAGTAACCGGACTTGAATCTGATGCTAAGCATTTTATGATTGGAGATGTTAATGCACAACAAATCCTTGAAGAGGAAGCTGCAAATAAGTATAATGATGCAGTAGAAAAAAGAACTGAAGAGCTTAATGAGCACGCTAAGAAGTTAGAGGAATATGCAGACTATCTCAATCAGAATATGAATAGTATTGAGATTATGCCTATTATGACTTATGTACTTGTTAAACCTTTTGATGAGAATCCTTTTCAAAAGATTGTAAGAAGTGAAAAGACTGGTCTTATTATTGATATGGGCGGTATGAAGCCTAAATATAAGAATAGAGAAAATGGAGAAATAGAAGAGGAAGAACAGTTTATTCATGTAGGTACTGTACTAGAGGTAGGATCAGAATGTAAATATCTTAAAGAAGGAGATATTATAATGTGGACTAGAACTAGTGAAGTTCCTATTCCTTTTTATAAACAAGGACTAGTACTAGTAAATGAGAATAGAGTACTAGTTGTAATTAATGAACATTTAAAAGAAAGATTTTATGGAAACAATGCAAAATGAAGAAAAAACTTATTTCCTTCCCGGAACACTAGTAACTCTTAAATAGGATATTCCTAATAAGCCTATTATGCTAGTTGTAAAGAAGGAGATTTCTCTACTCAAGAATAGAGTAGCAAAAGAGAATGTACTTAAAGGAATCAGATGTAGATGGTTTACTACTACTGGAGAACTTCAAGAATCTATCTTTAATACTAAAGATCTTATTTTAGTATAATTATAAATTTAAGTAAAAATGGACGAAAAACAACTACAAAAAGCATTTGCTTAGTTTTTAGTTTAGAAATCTGGTGCTAAATCAGAACAAGAATTAAAAGATTATGTACAGAAACTCGGTAAAGATGGACTTTAGAAATTGTATAATGAGTTTATATCTTAGATGAAACAGCAGCAAGTAAAGGCCGCACGTCATGGTGCTAAACTTAATTACATCAGATCTATTGCTGGAGACTGTGCAGAAGATGAAGAACTTACTCTTTATAAAGTAGGTGGAAAGATTTGTAAGAAGTGCCAAAAGAAACGCCAGGAAGGCGGAGCTATTCCTTACACTCCTATTGAATCAGCTTGTGGCGGAACTAAAGTAGTAAAAGAATTTAAAGCTGCTTGTGGTGGTAAAGCTAAAAAGAAGACTAAGAAAGGAGAAGATGGAATGGTACTCAATCCTTACGACACTGAATCAATGAAGTGTGGAGGTAAGAAGAAAGCTAAACTGGTTAAGAAGAATTATAATGGAGCTTTACTTGACAAATGTGGAGGTAAAGCTAAAAAGAAAAAGTAATTAAATGATAAATAAAATATTCCTTTATAATGGAGCTGAAAATAAGATAGAGTTAAATGTTCCTGAAATTCTCTTAGTAAAAGAGTTTGCAAGGTTAATGGATAATGATAGGAATATTTCTAAAAAAGATCCTAAAGGTAATCTTAAACTAAGAGCATTTTAGGAATTTACTTATATTTATTTAGCTATTGACTGGTAGTCTGTTTATGCAGACTATACTACTGGAGAAAGACATAGAGAAGCACTTGCAGATTCCGGTCTTACAGAAGAGTAGTATAATGATCCAGATTTTCGTGCAGCATGTAGAAAGTATAAAGAAATTCAAGAATCTAATAGATCTATTAAAATGTTACATGCAGCACAAGTAACAGTTGATAAATTTATTCTATATTTTAAGAATATAGATCCAGAAGAAAGAGACGAATTAACTCATAAGCCTATTTATAAAGTAAAAGATATTATGCAAGAAATATCTAATTTATCTAAAGTTAATGATGAACTTATAGCCTTAGAAAAATAGGTTAAGAGTGAAATAAGCGAGGCCTCCTCTATTAGAGGCGGCGGCTCTGATGGTTTTACTCCTTTTAATTATTAATTATGCTTAAGTTAGTTGATATTGATCCTATACCTAAAAGAAAATCTAAAGTAGTTAATAAAAAGAAAGAAGTAAAACCTAAAGTTTATTCTAATAATATTTAGTCTACTAAAAGAGAGAAACCAACCTCACTTCCTAAGCCCATTTTAGAAATAGTAGAAGAAACTAAGTAGAAAGAAGAACAAGAAATTAAGGAAGTAGTACAATAGTTAGTAAATAAGCATAAGAGTATTAATAAGGAAGAGTGGGATGTCAAGATGGGCGATGAAATTACTTATTTTGATCCCACTTTATCTTATGAAATAACTGGATATAGACCTATTAATGAAACACAAGGATTAGATTTTAATCCTGAGTGGTTCTGTGGAGCTAGAAATGAATATCTTAGAACAGGTCATTATTGTCAGTTCCCACAAGGTACTAAAAGGTTTACAGATTATTGGACAGAACAATATAAGAGATGTAGAGATGGAATGACAGTAAATGGTTATACAATTACTGGAGATAATTATTTCTTTCTCAACTTTTACCAACTACCAATTGTTGATAGTAATAATAAAGCATCTGCCGGTCGTAAAGACGGATTTCCTCGTTTCTTTGTATCTCAATATACATTCTTTCACTACTATGAGTTAGCTAAAAGACTGCATATGAACTGCATACTTATGAAAGCTAGAAGTATAGGTTTCTCAGAAATAAATGCTTCTATTGCAACTAATATGTACACTATTATTCCTAAGAGTAATACAATGGTATGCTGCTTTGATTCAGGTAAGTTATCAAGAACTTTAAAGAAAGTATGGCATGCACTTACATTCTTGGATTCTTCTACTGATGGAGGGATGAGACGTCGCAGGATAAAGAATACAGAATGGGAGAAAATATCTGGAGTACTTTAGAAAGATAATAATGGAGGTGAAATACAAGCTGGTTGGCTTTCTACCATTCAAGGAGTTGTAGCTGATGATCCTTAGAAAATTAGAGGTGATCGTGTTGACTCATTAATACTCGATGAGTTTGGATCTTGGCCCCATTCTACTAAAGCATTTATTCAAGCATAGGCTTTAACTGAAGTTCAAGGTGTTACAATTGCTACAATACTAGCTGGTGGAACTGGAGGGGACTCGGGGGTTAACTTAGAGGGTCTAAGAGAGATATATTACAATCCAGAGGCCTTTAAGGTACTACCTTATAAGCATAAATATACTTAGACTGGAGAAGAAGCAATAACTGGATTCTTTATTCCTTACTTTTAGTAGCTAATGGTTCCTGGATATATTGATAGTAGAGGATTCTGTAATGAATCTAAAGCTAAAGAATATCTGCAAACCAAAAGAGACAGATTTAATGGAACACCTAAGTCTTATCTTATTTACTGTGCTGAATATTGTTGGACAGCTGAAGAAGCCTTCAATCTTGAAGGTGATAATAAATTTAATAAAGTAAAGATTTCAGACTAGCTTGCTAATATTAGACTTCATAAAATAGGACCTAGACCTGTAAAAGGAGTAATAGATTATACCTTTAAGAATAATGTTCATAATAAGGAAAACATTAATGGTTTTAGATGGGTGCCTAGTGATTCTGGCACAGTAGAAATCCTAGAGCATCCTGTATGGAGTCCTGAATATGCTTCACAAATATAGAAATTAAAGAAAGAAGATGAGCTTAATGAAGTATAGGTAGATCCTGATAGATACTAGACTTATTAGAAGATGATAGATCTTTATGTGGCTGGTGTCGATGGTATTGATATTGGCCAAAGAGATACTTCAGAAAGTACTAAGAATGCTTCTAGTTTCTGTATGGTAATAAAGAAAAGAGCATTTGGACTACATGAACCTTAGATAGTAGCTGTTTATAAGGATAGACCTGACAATATTAGAACTGCCTATAAAACTGCAATGATGCTGGCTTAGTATTATAATTGTAGAATTAATATAGAAGCAACTAGAGTTGGATTTGTAACTTGGGCTAGAGAGAATGGATTTCTCTCATACTTTATGAAAAGACCTAGAGCTACTCTTACTGACATTTAGAAAGGCATATCTAAGCAATATGGTACTCCAGCTACTGGAAGGATTATTGATTAGCAGACAGATCTTATTGCAGATTTTGTAGATGATTATTGTCACACTATTTGGTTTGAAGATGTGCTCGACTAGCTTAATAGATATACAGATGAGAATAAAGGTAAGTTTGATATTGTAGCCGCAATGGGTATGGTGGAACTTGCTGATCAAGAATTATCTAGTAGAGCGCCAGTATTAGCTGAAGACGATTCTTATAAAGAATTTTAGGATATAGGATATTATACAGATGAACATGGCTATAAACGTTATGGAGTAATCCCTAAGTAGTAGCCTATAAATACAATAGTAAGTAATAACTGGTTTGGAGATAATAATATTAGAAGAACTAGTGATCCGAGATATAGATGACAACAGAAGAATTAAAGAATTGTATTCTTGAACTTATAGAAATGTTATATCATAAAAGATATATTGGTAAGTTATGGGTAACTAAATTAGAGCCAGTAGGCTATAAAGTAGTATTTGGACTTAATAATGTAGAACGGCCTATAACTATTAGTGCAGAAATGCACGATAAGCCTTTTCTCAAGTTTGTTAAAGATGAACTATTAAATAGACGATTTGACAAAGTTGAATACTTTGAAGGATATAAAACATTTCCTAATTAGGAATGCAATGTAAATAAACCCTGTGGATGCCATGAAAGAAATAAGTAAGAAAGATTCTGATCTTATTGATAAGACTAATAAAGCTATTGCCGAATTAGTTTACCCAAAATGGGATCTACAAAAGGCATACAATTACTATAATGGAGTAAGGGATGCTGAATAGTTTAGATACCTAGAAGAGAACTTTGGAATTGGTAATCCTACTTCTGTAGAGTTTGTGCCTCTTATTAAGAAACATATAGATGCCTTAGTAGGAGAGTATTTAAGTTCTCCAATAATTCCAAAAGTTACATGTAAAGATCCTGATACTGTATCTAAAATATACAGAGATAAAGAACTTGAAATTGCAAAGAATGTATTTGAGTTTTTAGTTCGTAAACTTAAAAATAGATTAATGGCATTTCTCTAGAGAGGAGGAGATGATGCTTTACTTGACACTTCTGTAAGAGACGAAGTAGATAAGTTAATTAAGAATATTGATGATAACTTTATATCACAATATGAGTAGGCAGCTTAGTATGTACTACTTTATATAATGTAGTCTAGGGAAACAGATCTTTAGACTAAATTAAAGTAGATGTTACTTGATTTATTAATTACTGGCTATACATTCTATAGAGTTATCCCATCACCTAATAACTCCAATATAGTTATTGATGTTCTTAGTCCTCTCAATACATTTATTGATAAAAATCCTGAATCTCCATATATTAAAGATTCTTATAGAGTAGTTGTAAGAAAATGGCGTACTAAAACCTAGATTCTTAATACTTATGGAAAGGACTTATCTAAAGAAGATATTGATTCAATTAAAGAATTATGGAGAGATTAGTTTGATGTTTCTCACTATTATGTAAGATCATTTAGTAATGCTGATGGAACTCCAGCCACTGACGGTATTAATGCTGGAAAGGAAATAGTTCCTGGTTATCCATCTGGACCTTATAATACTTATAATTATAAACTTATTCCTGTCTATGAAGTAGAATGGATAGAAACTGATAAGGATTTTGTAATGTAGAGATATAGAACTATTAGAATTGGAGAATCAATCTATATCTTAAAAGGAAAAGATGAAAATGTAATTAGAAGTGTTACTAATCCATCTTATTGCAGTCTTACTGTAAATGGTGTTTACTTTGTGAATAGAAACTCAGAACCCTACTCTCTAATGCTTGCTTGTATGAAGCTATAGGACAAGTATGACGTGTTAATGTTCTATCGTGATAATCTAATTGCTTCAAGTGGTACAGTAGGTGACTGGATTGATGTTTCTATGTTACCTAAATTCCTAGGATCTGAGCTTCCTGAGAGACTTGAAAAATGGTCAGCATATAAGAAAGCTGGCAAAGCACTTATAGATTCATCATAGGAAGGACGTATGGGAGCTGGACAAGCACCTATTAATACATTCTTTAATGGCTTTGATGATACAGTTAAAGCCCAAGCAATACAAGCAATACAAATAGCAATTGAATCAGTTGAAGCAACAGCATCTTCAATTACAGGAGTCTTTAGAGAAAGACTTAATGGAATTGAAGCTCATGACGCTGTTACTAATATTAAAATAGGATAGAATAACTCTTATATAATTACTAAACAATACTTCTAGCAAATGGACTTAGTAGCTAATGAACTCTTAACAGATTCTCTAAATTTAGCTAAACTAGTCTACAAGAATGGATTAAAGGGTACTATACTCTTAGGAGATAAATATTAGAGAGTATTTACTGCACTTCCTGAATACTATACTTTAAGTGATTTTGATGTACATATTAGTACTACTAGTGAAGTACTTAAAGATTTAGAGTATGTAAAGTCGATACTTCCTGATTTTATTAAGAGTGGAGCACTTGAACCTAGTCTTATATTTGAAGCTGTAACTTCTAAGAGTTTAACAGAACTTAATTAGAAAATTAAGAAATCTATTGAAGCATAGAAAGCTGAAAATAATCAACTTACTAAAATGGCTCAACAAGTAGAATAGCTTAAAGAACAACTTAAATAGGCTTCTGATGAACTTAAGTAGTATTAGAAGAAAGACTATGAATTAGAGAAATCTAAGATTCAACTAGAAGCATCTAAGGCTTAGAATGAAGATAGAGTTAATTGGTATAAAGCTGAAACTGATAGAAAATTTAAGATGAGTTAGGCTGATGAGATTAAAAAACGAACTGAGATAGAATTAGCTTAGCTAAATGATAATAATCCTTATAATGATCAAATAAGAAATATATAATGGATTTGAAATTTATTGTTACTCCAGTATTAGGATGTAAGATGAGAATTAGAGATCTTACACTTACTGATACTGACTAGTATATTCCAGAAGAGGAAGTTAATTAGGATAATTTAAGGATTGCATATACTAACAATAAATATAAATATTCTCAAACTTATACTATAAATGTAATTAATTACATATCTGTAAATGAAAATTAGCTAATTCATACAATTGTAAATGATCATACTATTTATTTAGATGAAGTATTTTACAGTAGTGATAAAGATGGACATTATGTATTTAACCATTTTATAGTTCCATCTTTAGAATGGCTACAGGAACAAATATCGTCATCCAATACAGAACTATTAACTAGTAAATAGATATTTGTTACAGATGGTAATGATTTATACCAATATGTAAGTGGAGAATTAGTCAAGTAGAATGTTTAGATATTGCAAGAAATTAATCTAGAAAATACTACTATTTCGGGAGCAAGTAGAGAAGAGTTTTCTATTTGCTATTTATACTAGTGCTATATAAATCTTTGTAAGTAGATTTTTGAAATAGGATAGATTAGATGTACTAACAGAAATGATGACATTCAAGACTTAATCTTTAAAAGGGACTTCCTATGGATGACTATTAATATTATTAAGTATTATGTAGAGTTTAATCAATTGGAAGAGGCTCAAAGACTTCTTGAAACAGTTAATTTCTGCGGTACATTCTGTGAGCAAAATAATACTAATATTAAATACTCTTCACGTTGTGGATGTTCTAGATGATTTGAAAAGAAAGACAATTAAGGATTATAATAAATTCCTATATAGATTATTTAAAGGATATAAGGACAATTACGATCATATACTTAATGAGATTAATTTTATTGAGATAAGTCCTTTATTAGATAATAGAATAAAAATCTACTAGCAATTACTTAATCAATGATAAATAATGATTTTAGACATGTCTGTTTCAAGGATCTACAAGATTATCTAAGAAGAGACGATTATTTTTCTAGCTTTTCTGAAGAAGAAATTTAGAAAATTAAAGAGAATCTAGGATTAGTAGGAGATAGTACAGTTAAAGGATAGATTATGTCTACGCAAGTTCCTAAATGGTTTGATGTTCTTAAAGATAAACAAATATTAGTTTATATAGATGCAGAAACAGAAACTTATCAAATTGTAAAATTATGAGTTTACTAATTGGACTAGAAGAAAATATAAATAAGGTTCTTTTAGATCCATAGCTTCCTTGCGGAGGATACTGTAGTACAATACTACTTTCTTCTAAGAAAGAATATAGTACTTGTAATTGTAAATTTGATCTAAAAAGAATAATTAATGATAAAGAATATTAATAGAAATGTTTCTGTTTGGCGAGGTAATAATGCTCCTCCCACAGACTATCATGTTTGGTTAAAAGATGATGGTACTGGACTAATAAAGATTATTAATGATGATGGTACAGAAGAGTGGAAAATATTTTCAAATCCTCATGTTGGAGATGAAATTAATTTTACTAGTCTTACTGGAGATGAATTTACTTTAGAAACTCTATTAACTGAACTTTAGAATTATCCTGAATTAGTACTTCACGACGGAGTAAAGATTAGATTTAAAGATTCTGATCTTAATAAATGGGTTACTTATATCTTTAAAGGAGGAGATATTAATGATTCTTAGAATTGGTAGCTTACAGAAACTGAAGATGGAGAAGAACATTTAGGAGATCTTATTGACTAGCTTGATGGCGAAGTAATCAAGATAATTGGAGTAGGGGAAAACGAAGAAGAGCTTACTCCTGATGATGAAGGTAAAGTAGTAATTCCGCAAGCTACTAAGCAAGATGATGGAGTACTTTCTAAAGTAGATAAAACATTTGTAGATGGGGTAAGGGATGGTAATTTAGCATTGCCTAATCCTCACATAACAGGAACATGGACTTTTTATAGTAATGGTGGTACAACAGTAAATGATTCGGAAATTAGTCCAGTTCCTAATTCTAGAAATCCAATTCTTGAAAATGGCTATAAGGCCTCTTTTAGTGGCACTTACAAGTGGACTTCTGAAACTGGTAAGAAAGATCCAACTTCCGTAGAAGGTAGTTCTAATTGGTCAGATTTGCCTGAATCTGATACTAATTCATCTACTTACACTAGTCCTCAACTTACTACTAATACTACTATTAAAATTGGAATATGTGCAGATAAGACTGGACTAATGGTAGGATCTAATGGAAAAGATGTACTTCCTGCACAAGGAGTAGATACTACAAGAGATTCCGTATTTGTACAATTTTAGCACAGAAGATTCTGGGGAGTACTTAATACTAATACTCCTTCTGAAACTGATATTGAAGGATTATAGAATGAACTATCTACTAGTAGAGCTTGTACTAAGAATAGTATAACAGCCACTCCTTAGTAGTGGTTTATTTATGCCTATCCTAAATCACTCGGAAATCTTACTACCATCATTCAAGACGGAGCAACTCCTGTACTTGGAGCATTTACTTAGTCTGAACTTGCAATAACTAATGCAGCTGGATTATCTGTTACATTATATGTTTATAGAGCAAATAACCCTGGTGCATTTACTGGCGTTTCACTACGATTTCAATAATTATGAAACTATTAGATGATTTTATAAATAAGGTAGGAATTGATAAAGTACTCCACTTTCTAGGTGGAGGCTTTATCTGTTCTTTAGTTACATTTGTTGCTATACTTCAAGAAACATTCTCTAATTTATGGGTTGCCTGTGCTTTACCTATTATGGGTACATTAATTGTAGCTCTTCTTTCTTGGGGTAAAGAAGTAGCACTAGATGATAAGGTTGATAAAAAAGATACATATGCAGCATTACTTGGATGTATTCCTGTGTTTATTGCTGTATTTATTGGAGTACTATTTAATATGGCCTCTCATTAATTAAAATAATATGGCAATTGCACTTGAAAATCAAGGTTAGACAGTGAATAGTTTACAAGTTTCTACTATGGGTAATATAGAAGGAACTTTTGAAAGAGACTATCCATTTCTTATAAAGAATATTACAGATGATGATGTTACTTTAACTGTAGTTCTTGCTTCTTGCAGAGATGAAATACAAACTGTATTTTATCCAGGATGGAATCCGGAATTAGTAGTTAAAGTATTAGATGCTCCTGCAAATACAATTCAATACGGATATTAATTATGCCTACAGCAATTATTGGTGAAATTAAGAAAGCATTAAAAGTGTCTGTAGTGGATACTCTTCCAGATCAAGGTAGACCTAATAGGCTTTACTTTGTTCTGAATGGAGATGATAATGATAATAGATATAATGAGTATATATGGATAAAAGACGATTAGAATCCTAATGGAGTTTGGGAATTAGTAGGATATAAATATGTAGATCTTACTCCATATTATACTAAAGAAGAAGTAGATAATCTATTAAAGAATAAATTAGATAATAGTACTTTTGAAGAGTTTGAAGAATAGTATAATCAAACTGTTCAAGAACTCTAGAATAAAGATAAAGAACTTGAAGAATCTATTCAAGAAATTAAAGATACATATCTTCCTCTTACTGGAGGAACTATGACTGGAGATATAGTATTTTCGCCAGGCCCTGATGCTAATGGCTATGAATATGTAGACTTAGGATTACCTAGTGGTAATCTATGGGCTAAATATAATATAGGAGCTACATCAGAGAAAGAATCAGGTTTGTATTTCCAATGGGGTGACACACAAGGATATACAGCCGAGCAAGTAGGTGACGGGGAAGGATTAAAGGCATTTAATCAGGAGGATTACAAGTTCTCGATTAATGGCCTTATATACAACTTCTCAAAATACAACAAAACTGACAACAAAACAGTTCTCGATCCAGAAGATGACGCAGCTCATGTAAATATGGGGGGCAATTGGAGAATGCCGACAGAGGATGAATTTATTGAGTTGTGCATGAATACCGACATTTACTTAGTTCCGACAGAGGGCGAGAAAATTAAAGGCACTGCACAGGAAAGTAGTAGTAGTTCAAGGTTGACTATTTCATGGGAAAGAGAACCGTCAAATCAAAATATCAAGGGTGTGAAATTTTATAAGAAGGGTGACAAACAAACATATATGTTTGTTCCTGCCGCTGGTTGTGCTGACGGAGGTTCTGTGAACCTTGTTGGTAAGAACAGCCGCCTGTGGTCTTCTTCGCTTTCCTCTTCTAGAACTTCGATGGCCTGGGACTTCTTCTTCAATGCTTTCAGCAGCTACGTCGGCGACGATTATCGGTCCTTCGGTGTTTCCGTGCGTGGTATTCTTCCCAGTACTATTACTAAATCAGTCGGAATAAAGGTTCAAGGTAAAACTTCATCAGACCTAGTAAATGCAGCTGGGAGTACTACTTCTATAGATGATATTATAAATCCAGTTACTGATGATTTTACTTAGCTTATTGTAAGGTTACATGCATAGCTTACAGTATCAGTAAATAGGAGTGTTATTTATAAAGGAGAATCTGACACAGTTACTTTAAGTACTTCTGCTACATTTGATGGTAATCCTCTTACTTATACTTATACAGTAGATGAGGCTGAGCCTCAAACTACTTATACTCTTTAGGACTCTCATACATTTAATGTACAATTTAATATTAATAATGAAGATCCTAAAGTATAGACTTCTCTTTCTAAATCTGTAACGGTAAATGCTAGGTATCCTAGATATTATGGAAGACTGGCTTCTGATGCTATTACTGGTGAATAGATATTAACTCTTACTAAATAGCCTAGAGGAACTACTGCAACTATAAGTGATCTAAGTCTTGATTCTACTAGTAGTGATTATATATGGCTTTGTATTCCTGAAGGAATGACAATTAAATCAGTTAGCTCTTCTGGATTTGCTGTTCCTATGAAACAAGCTATTACAGTTGCAGTTCAAGATAAAGGAAATTATTTATGTTATAGATCAACTAACTAGATAAATCCTGGGACAATAACTATTAATGTATCATAATAAATGGCAGTAAATAAAGGAGAGATCGGAATATATGGAGTACTAAGAAATGATACTCCATAGAATGTTCTGGCTATGACAGACTAGATTTATGATAATTTATTAGATAAGACACAAGAATAGATTAATCAAGAAAATGCAGATAAAGCAATTGTATTATCTTTTAGTTCATTAAATGACTTAAATTTACCTTAGGTATTACAAGAAGCTAATTGTACTACATTTGATGAATTTAAAAGTAAAGCGTAGAAGTTACCTGTAAGAGTTACCGGATAGCCATTACTTAGAGGTGAATATGCTAATATTAGAGTTACTGATAGTCAAATAATACTATCTCTAATTGGATCTACTGTAGTAGGCACAAACGGAACTCTTGATAGAATTTATACTTATACCATTACAGCTGATAATATAAGTAAATTTGAATACTATCCTTCTACTTATTATGATTCTTTAGGTAATTTAATTACTGGTACTTATGTTAGATAGGATAATCTAAAGACACTTAATGGAGAGTCACTCTTAGGAAAGGGTGATATAACTCTTGATCTTACATTATATAAATTAGTATCTTCTCTTCCTACTACGGATATAGATACTACTAAAATATATTTAGTTCCTTCTACTGAAACTGGAGATTAGAACATTTATATAGAATATGTTTACGTAAATAATGCTTGGGAAAAGCTAGGAGAATATAAATCTGAAGTTGACCTCACTGAATACGTAAGATGGAAAGATAATAAACTTATTAATAATACTGGTACCTAGATTTATCCTGATTCTAAAAGAGTATTATTTAATGATACTAGAAAGAAACCATTTGTTCCCTCAGAGGTAGTAGGAGGATTAACACTTGATTATAAAAATGCTAGTAGTATTGATGATGTAGATCCTATAGGATCTTATGGAGTTCTAACTTATAGACCTTGGGGATCTGATACGGATTTTTCAGGAGGACCTATACACCAAATACTATTTAATAGAGATGGAACTTTATATCATAGATATAGTCAGGGTGGTTCTACTTGGAGTGCTAAATAGAAAATAATAGAAGGAGATGATGTAGCTACAGAAAGATCAGATGGTTTAATGCCTTCTTGGTTAAAAGCTAATCTTAATCAAATACAAAGTATAACTCATATAAACGATCTTAATCCATTTTAGTAGAATACAGATGGAGTGTACCTAAATTACTCTTGTACTTCTACAACTTCCCCCCTTACTGAGAATTAGAGACATTCAGCTCCTATTCCTAAAGTTAATAGTACTAAGCCTGGTATTATGACTCCTGATCTTTATAATAGAGTAGTTAATGGATTATTTTCCGAACCTGTTACAATAGATCTTAGTGATTCTAAATATGATAGAAATACTTGGTATCCAGTTGGAATTGTGGCTAGTACTGATAATATAGTACTTAATCTTACAATGGAAATAGAAGATAATTCTCCAGAATTAGAATGGGGAACTAATATATATGGGGGTGCATTTGGCTATATGCTATGTGCTGTTTAGTATGGGTCATATTATAGTGGAGTGCCGAATTATCTATATAATTTTACTAATACTCATTTTGCTGGTGTATCTGATCATAAATGTATGTTTGGTCAGTATTCACTACTTACCACATAGGGAATAGATGTTCCTGCCTATTATACATTTTTTATATATGTAAGAGGAGGAGGAGTTTACTAGTTACGCAACTATTATTGTACAAAGACTATAATTAAAATATTTGAACAAGAAACTACAAGTCCAGATGGGCAAAGTAGAGTTGCTCCTACTACTAATCCTAACTTCAATACATTAAGTGCCCCAAGATTCATAACTTAGTATAATGTATTGACTAAAGATAATACTTCATCTTATATTCCTAATTCTAACTATAATCCAGCTACTAAGAAGTATGTAGATGATTCTATATCTCCTTATAATGATCTATTAAAATTTAAGCCTAATAGTGACTTCCCTCAAACTGACGTAAATACTCTTACTACTTTAGGACTATATGCAGTAGCTGGAGGAACTGACTATAATGCTCCTTCTGATAGCTAGGGATTTGTACTAGTAAGTTCTAATGGAGATCCTAATTACTTTACTTAGACTTATGTAGATAGTAATGGAAGATTCTGGAGTAGAGGACATAGTTCAGGTGGATGGTCTGAATGGGCTTATGGAGGCACATTCTAGAATAATTCAGCCTCTATAAGTACTAACAATGGAGTTGTTACATAGGCTCTTGAACCTGGAAGATTCTATGTATTTAGTGGGGGATCTAAATAGCTTACTCTTACATTGTAGGATGATATTGTAGGATAGACTTCAGAATATCAATTCCAATTCACTAGTGGAGCTAGTCCTACTGCACTTATATTGCCAGATACAATTAAATGGATAGGAGATCATGAAATCTATCCTAATACTACTTATTAGGTATCCATTTAGAATAATATTGCTGTAATGGGAGGATGTTAATAAAATGAGTTTACATAGAAGACTACTTATAAAAAATGCACTTGGTAATCTTCCAGTATGGTTTAGAAAGAGTTGTGTAGCTTGGTATGATCCTCAAAGTGGAAGTCTTGTTGATAATTATGTTCCTAGAAATACTAATATATTACTAAATAATAAAATAGTAATTGAGAACTCCGAATGGCCTAAAGAAACTAATTTGCATACCTTTAGTTTAGTATGTCCTAGTAGTTAGGTAAATAATAAAACTATTACTTTAAGTTATGATTATGAATACTCTGGAGTTTCTACTAATGAGAACTAGTTTACTAGATTATGCTTAGAACTTCCTGGACATATATGTAACTTAAATGCCACTGTACAACTAGGAAAGAATTAGACTAATCTATCTGGTAAAGGTAGAGCTTATACTACTTATTATCCTTATTAGAATCCTGAAGGTAATGTACCTGATACTACGGGAGTAGTAACTTATATGTAGGGAATTACATCTGGTACAGTTAAGATGAGTAATTTCTGTGTTACTATTGGATCTATTACTGATTATATTGATAATGATTATAAGATTAAAGGTAGGTTAACTCTAAAGAATCTAATTAGTGATAGTAACGACTTAGCTGTACTTAATAATTCTAGTATAGGAATAAGAGAAGATATATTCAATGCTAATAATGATTGGCATTTTGAATTTGGGAGTTAGTAGATTGATGAGCATACTATTTAGTTATCATATAGTTCTAATGTTTCTAGTAATCAAGCTAATGCTCATACTGCTAAATTAGATTATACTAAAGATAGTATAGTTATTAAAGTAAATGGACTTAATAAAACTGGATAGTTACTTAGATTAGGATGTTAGGCTTATGGATTCTCTAGTGATATAAATAAAGATGGTGTATATATTGTACAAGTACCAGGTAAAGGATAGAATAATTCTTGGGGATTTTTCTTTGGTAATAAGAATCAAGCTACCATAACTGTAGAGGAACTTCCTAAGTATGACGGTGCAGTAATATTTAATGGTAATAATATTGGAGTAAGTCCTCTTATGCCTATTACTTATGATTATACTGTAATAGCTAGAAGAGTCATACTAGATGATTGGAATCCTGCTACTATGAGTTTCAGACTAGGATATACAGCTTCCGAGTAGCATAATAGTGTACCTGATGGAGATTAGTACTTAATTACTTCTAATGGTTATCTTAATGATATAACTAGTAAAGTTAATCATCCCAATAATGGTTATACCAACTTAGTTATGACCCCTACTAAGTACAATACTTTAGAAATACAGAGAGGAACAAGGCAAGGTAATAATGATACTCTTTATATTGGAGGAACTATAGATTTGGATGGAAATAATTATATTTATAATAATAAACAAGCTCTATATTCATTTTTAGTATTTAATAGAATACTTACAGATGAGGAAATAAAATGGTGTACTAGTAATGTATGTCCAGAAATCCCAATAGAGTATAGTGATCTACTTGCTAATGATTTTGCTTCATCTAGTATTTATAGATTTGATTCTATTTATAACATAAGTAAATTACAATTTAATTAGGATTATGTCTATCCTCCTATTCCATATAAAGGAAGAAATTTATTAAAAGGAACTGCACAAATGGACGAAGCTTACTTGGTATATAATTATATGGGAGCTTGGACTAAAGAAGCTGAAACATATAAGGGATTAAGTGTACTTAGTCATAATAGACTGATGGCTAGAAACTGGGCTGGATTTAGACTACCTATATTTGGATAGAATGTTTATCCATATACTACTGTAGCCACATTTTATGCTAAAGTTTTGGATCCTAATGTTCCAGTAAACTTTTCAGTTGGGAGGACTGCTGATGTGATTGCTTCTAATAGTCCTGTAAATAGTACAGAATGGAAGAGATATTATATTGCGCTTAACAGATCCTTACATGATCCTGATAGGTAGAGTGGGTGGTTTAGCTTCTACACACAATCTGACGATGTCACTAATACTATTTATGTATGTGGAGTAAAGTTAGAAGTAGTAGATTCCTTTGATAAAGATACTTATTATCCAAGTGAATGGACACCAGCTTATGGAGAAGTTGATGTTACTAAACAATAAAGATAAATAAAGTTTAAAGTATAATAATTTAATGTTATATTATCCTGATAAAATAAAATCTAATAATCCTAATGCTTATGGTATAGTTGATGCCGGTGAAGTATCTGGATTTAAGATTGTCTAGTCTGTATCTGATCTATATACTATCTCTGATACTATTTTAAGTAGTATTGGAGATGGTTCAGATGCAGTTGGATAGAAATGGTATGTGGCTTCTAAAAATAAAGATTATTAGTTAGTTAATTGGGCTAATAGAAAACAAGCAAGTGGATGGACGGCTGTTGACACTGTAAGTTCTGCTGATTTAGAAGCTCATATTAATAATAAGAATAATCCACATGAAGTTACTAAAGATTAGATAGGTCTAGGAAATGTAGATAATACTAGTGATTTAGATAAGCCAATAAGTACTGCAACTTAGAACGCTCTTAATAATAAAGTAGATAAATCCTCACTTGAAGGAGGAACTGAAGGCCAAGTCTTAACTAAGACAGATACTGGCTATAAATGGAAAACTATTGATACCGAATATAAACTGCCAGTTGCATCTAGTACTGTTCTTGGTGGAGTAAAGATAGGAGCTGGACTTTCAATTACTGGAGATGGAACTCTTAGTGCTACAGGAGGCGGAGTTGCAGATAGTGTAGAATGGGATAATGTAGTAAATAAACCCACTTGGATTACTACTACTAAGCCTACTTATAATTATAGTGAAATTTAGAATGCGCCTACATTTAAGACTATTAATGGAGAATCAATTCTTGGTTCTGGAGATATAACAATTGAAGGTGGTAGTGAAGCTACTTATGAACAAGCTACTAGTACAACTCTTGGTTTAGTAAAGATTGGATTTAGTACTACCGGAAAACAATATGCAGTATAGCTTAATGGAGATGGCTAGATGTATGTAAATGTTCCTTGGACTGATACCACTTATAATAATGCTACAAGTTCTACTCCTGGCTTAATGAGTAATACTGATAAAGAAAAGTTAGATTCTATACAGTAGGGAGCTACTTCTGTATAGTATGATAGGAATTTAGATACTGGTGTAAAGATAGGAACTATCACAATTAATTCTGAACCTATTGAAATATTTGCTCCTTAGGCAGGTGAGTCCGTATCTTATAGTCAAGCTACTAGTACTGAACTAGGCCTGGTAAAAATAGGTTATGAGGAAAATGGAAAAAACTATCCAGTAGAACTTAGTGATGCAGGTTAGATGTTTGTAAATGTTCCTTGGACTGATACTATATATTAGAATGCAACATCTTCTGCTTCTGGTCTTATGAGTAGTTAGGATAAAGCTAAACTTGATGGAATATAGAGTGGAGCTACTTCAGTACAATTTAGTAGAAGTTTAAGTTCTGGATTAAAGATCGGTACTATTGTTATTGACGGAACTTCAACTGATATTTATGCTCCTTAGGCTGGAGAAAGTGTAGGAGATGGAAATACTACTTATACCTTTATTAGTGGTTCTGATAGTAACTTCTATGTTACTCCTAGTGATGGAGTTTAGTAGAATGTAGAAGTAGGAGTTAGAGCAGCATCTCCTACTTAGAGAGGAGGTATTTATCTTGGTTATTAGACTAGTGGAAAGAACTTAGCGGTACTTACTGATGATGATGGTAAGGCTTATGTTAATGCTTCTTCTATTAATGATACTAATACTACCTATACATTTACTTCTGGCACTAGAGGTAAGTTCACTGTAACTCCTAGTAATGGCAAGGCTTAGACTGTATCTATTGGTACTATCCCAACTAAAACTAGTGAACTTACTAATGATAGTAACTATGTAACTTAGAGTTGGATAACTAGTTAGAATTATCTTACTAGTATTCCTAAAGCTACTTCTTCTTAGATTGGAGGAATAATGATAGGATATACCCAGGCTGGTAATAATTATCCTGTAATGCTTGATGGTACTGGTAAAGCATATGTAACAGTAGATATTAATGGTTCTATTGATGATAATCTTCCAGATGCTATTCTATCTGATCTTCCTTCTGCAATCCGTCCTACATATACAGCTACTACTGCTAGAGTATAGTTTGAGTTTACTAAATATACTAAAAATGGAGGACTTCCTTATACATCTAGTGAGGATACTAGTTTAATGACTCTATCATCAGCTACTACTAGCTAGGCAGGTCTTATGAGTGCGGCTGATAAAGCTAAATTAGACTCTCTTTCTGAAGGTGGATCTGACATTGATGCAGTTAAGAGTTTAACACTTGGAACTAGAACAGCTAATACTGCTCCTATCACAGTTACAAAGATTAATAATAGTACTTCTAATCTTTCTATTCCAATTGCCTCAACTGACTATGCTGGACTTATGAGTGCTTCTGATAAGAGTGCACTTCTTAATGGAGTTTACTATGTTCGTAGAAAGAGCCTTGATGCTACTTCATTTACATTTGAGGCATTAAGAAATCAAGGAGGTGCACTTGATACTACAATTCCAGCTGCAACTACTACTACTGCCGGACTACTTACAGCTGCTGATAAAGCTAAACTTAATGGTATTGATTCGACTAATATTGCATATATTAATAAATCTAATAATTGGTCTGTATATCAAGACTTTAAGAGTGGTGCTGGAAATAGTGGTTCTGATATGAGATTTAAGGAAAATGTTAAAGCTATTCCTAATGTACTTGATGATTTACTTAAAGTTCCTGTTATTGATTATATATGGAATAAAGAAGGAGAACAAAAGAGAGACACATTTGGAGTTAGTGCACAATATCTTGAATCTCTAGGAGGAGAGTTTGCTAAAATAGTACATGAACGAGAAGATAAAGATCATACTAAATGGGTAGAGTATGATAGATTAGGAGTACTAGCTATTAAAGCTCTACAAGAATTAGTTGAAAGGCAGAATAAATAGATAGCTTATCTTTAGCAGCAAATTGACGATTTGAAATTGAAATAGAAATGAGTAAATCCTTTATAACACATACAGAAGCTCTTTCTAAAAAAGGACTTACTACTGGAGGTTCTAATGAATATTCTACTAAAAGTTGGCTGGAGAGTAATGGATTTACTGTCCAGTCATCTTTAGGTAGAGCTTATAAAGAAACTGAATTTGTAGTAGATGATGATATTATAGCTTCTGTAAATGGAGAAGTTAAAATAAAACATCCTCATATTTATGGGTGTTTTAATACAACGACAGCTGATGTAGTTAATTCTATAGTTAAAGTTGAATTGTATAATAGTGCAAATTTGTTACTTCAAACTTGGAATTCATTTAATGAAGGAGACCTTTATTATTGGGATGGAGATGAAACTGATGAAACTTATACACTAAAATTTACATTTAATTAGAATGGAACTAGTGTACAAGAACTGTTCTTAGGAACGTATATAGACTCAATATCTTCTTCTTTCTTTTAGACTTTACCTAAACTATAGAATGCTTCTTATGTATTTGCAGGAGTTACTTTTGATAGTTAGATTCCAGATTATCTATTTTAGTACAATCCTGCATTAACTACAATAGAGGGAGCATTTCAAAACGTATCATTTAGTAAGAATGAAGATGGAAAGATTCCACTACTCTTTAATAATACATATCCTAATCTTACTAATGCTTCTAAATTATTCCAGGCTACTGGTAGTAGTACGGGATTCAATACATTTGGAGTACAAGATATGAGTGAGATTACTGAACATACATTTACAACTACGGATCCATCTCAATGGGTAGATTATTCACAATACAATACTGAATTTAATCTGTTTAAAGGATGTCCTAATATTACTAATGTATCAAATGCTTTTGAAGGTAATGATTTTAAAGTACTACCTTGTGGAATATTTGAAGGAATAACTGAATCTACTAGTATTAATTATACAGAATGCTTTAAAGATTGTACATCACTTAGACTTGTGTAGCCTAGTGACTTTGAATTCTATTCTCCTGGAGGTCCTGTATAGGTAAGTAATGTAGCTGTAATTCCTACTACTGTTGGTCTTGGGAGAGAGTTTAATATTACTTCAATGTTTGATGGATGTAGTAATCTACTAGGACTAGTTACTACCTATTGGATTGATCCAACAGGTGCAAGTGGTGGAGGCGGAATTATGCAATATACTTATGATAACTCATCTTATCATAGAGGAACTGGATCCCCAATGTTTGGACTTGGGACTAATGCTCCTAATTTCTTTATTTTTTCTATAGATGATATAGTAGATCTAGTAGATAATACTTTAATAGCTGATCATTGCTTTAGAGGTTGTACTAAATTATTAGATTATTCAACAATTAATAATACTTATAAATAATTATGTATTTAATACAAAATGGAGATACAGGTAGAACAGTTGCAAAAGGAATAAATTAGAACTTTTAGGATCTTTATTCTACGACTCAGTTTGCCTATGGAGTAGAATGGAATACTACAGTATCTGATCCACATCTGACTAGAATCGGTAATATGAGTTTACATAAGACTCTTCCAATTCAATCCTAGTTGAAAGGGTGTATTGCTCAAGGAAATAAGATTTAGTATTGGTTAGATGAAGATGATTGGAAATGGAGAAAGAATCCTGTTACTCAAAATATGACATTAGCTGTATCAGATGGAGTTTATACAATAGTAAATGATTTGTTTACTGATAATAGATATAAAAATCAATGGCTGAAGATTAATAACATTCCTTGTAAGGTAACAGCTATAGATACTGGTAGTAAAACAGCTACCTTAACTCCAGATGAAGCTATTGAAGCAGGAGCCTATGATGTTGAACTGGGAGCTGTTCTTAATGGATATGATGGAACAGTTAGAGTTCATTGTCCTGATTTTTATATTAAATCCTATTCTGAAGGAACTACAAGGAAAGTTTATATTTCTACAATTAGAATTGATCCCTCTTGGACTCACCAACCTGAGATCTTAATTGATGCTTATAGATCTACTGTTCTAAATACAGTTCCCGAGAATATGGGTTATTTATCAACTCTTCCTGTCAATAGTGCTATCTCTGTTGTTAATACTGAAACATATTGTAGAGGAGGTAGTAATAGATTAGCCTATAATCATTATTTAACTACTGATCCATTTAGAACTGATTTAGGTAAACCTAGAACTAATATTAATAGAGCAACCGCAAGAACTTATGCTAGAAATGTTGGTTCTGAACTGTTGTCCTATGAACAATATAAGAATATCTTCTATTGGTTATGGGTAATTGAGTATGCTAATTTTAACTCCTAGGAAGCATTTAATGATGAATTAACAGCTGAGGGCTATCATCAAGGAGGAATGGGTACAGGTGTTGTTGGTTGTGACCCTACCTAGTGGATCAATTACAATATGAGAAATCCACTAACTCCGTGTGGCTATGGAAATCAATTAGGAAATGGTACTGGATTAGTAAGTATGTAGGTTACAATGTCTTAGATTTATAATTTTCAAATGCCTAGATGGAGAGGTTTTGATAATCCATTTGGTGATATTCATACTAATCTGGATGGCACTTTAACTAATACTCCTTTAAATCCTTCAGGCGTAGGCGGCGACCCTGGCGTAGTATCTACCTGCTATATTATTACTGATCCAGAAAAATATACAGATAGCTTAACTGATGTCTAGGAGAAAGCGGATAGAACCTATCAATTGCCTAGTGGGAGTAATTAGGGATTTATTGGAGAATGGCATCTTGGAGATTGCGCTGATATTGTTCCTCAATCCCTTGGAGGAAATGCCACTAGTAAGAAGTGCAATGTCTTTTTTAAGAATCATGACGACACTACATAGACTCTTTTTATGGGTGGCGACGCAAGTACAATCGCTCCTTAGGCGGGTCTTGGTACTTTCGGGGTTGATACCGAAGTTTCTCATGCTCTTTCTACAGTTGGCTTCCGGTCAGTTTCGGTCATCTCACCTTTTATAGATACATAGACTTTTTGATCTATATTTTATTCAGTAGAATATTGTATTCTAAATAAAATAAACTTCCTATACAATTTAAATTATTACTTTATGTTAAATGTAAATAGAGTAGAGTCAACTTTAAAACCAGAGGTAATTGAACCGCTCGGCAACGGAATATATTACTACAACTATGATATACAAGAATATACTGTACAAGTCATAGATGAACAAACAGAAGAACCTAAAGAAGAGACTAGATGGTCCTATGTTTAGGTTAGAATAAATGGAAAACCTAATTATAATAAATGTGCTCTAGCAATAATTAGAGCTTATATAGATGCTAATGAAGAGTTTAATTTAATGAACTCTTTTAATTCATATTAGCTAGGAATTACAAACTAGACTGGAGAAGATTACGAATAGTATTTACAATTAGTTAAGCAAATAAAGACTAATGTAGGTAAGGATTTTAATAAACAAGAATCTACTAAAACTTCTACAGTTCCTAGACAAGCCGATGTGGCTAGGTTAATGCTGATGATTATTAATACTATGTCACTAAATGACTAGCAAGCATTAGAAGTTAAATCTTTGTATCCATCTTGGGAGTCCTTTATTGGAAAATAGTTGGAGAAAGATATGAAGATTCAATATAATGGTAAACTCTTCAAGGTTGTTCAAACTCATACTGCCTAGGAGGATTGGAAACCAGGTATAGATACTGCATCTTTATATACAGAGATAGTGGAAGATCATGTAGGAACTAAAGAAGATCCCATACCTTATCCTGAAGACGGTAATATGGTGATTTATAATGGTAAGTACTATATAGAGAATGAAATTATTTACCTATGTATAAGGGATTCTGGAATTCCTTTATACTCTAAATTAAAGGATGTAATTGATAATTATGTTACATTAGCATAAATATATAATTCCTCAATGCTTAGTCACATAAGTGTCGAGGAATTATATGTTTAAATTAATATTCCCATTTATTTGGAATTAGAAAAGTAGTAACATTTCTTTACTTGTTTTAAAAAATATTAAATATTAACTTTAATTAATAATAAGATTATGGAACAGTTATTTGGTAAAAGCTACTAGATAGTAGGTGATACAGATAATGATCTACTTCTAAAAGCCAAAGGACAACTTAAGGCTCAGCTAGGTAACTAGTTTGTAGACTTAATTTGTTTATTTAGAGGTGTTCCAACAGATGGAGGACCTAATGGTATATACATTAATGGTTCAGATATTTATTTAATGATAGATGGTATAAAAAAGTAGTTATAATTTTATTAAATTTTTAATGTAAATATGGAAATAGTTAATGACATTAATGGACTAGATTTTGATGATCCTATTGAAGATCAGCCTATTGAGCAACCTAATGATACTAATTAGGTAGATGATTAGAATAATACCGCTGATTCTCCGCCTCAGTACGTAGAGACAGATATTATAAAATCTCTACTTAAGGACAGAGGAATTAGTGATCCTTCTAAAATTAAGTTTGAATAGGAAGATGGTACTTTAGTAGATAGATCTTGGTCTGATTTGAGTTTAGATGAGCAAAGAGAAATATTAAATCAGTCACCTCAAAGTGATCCTGATGTAGATCTTGATAATGATGAGATAGAAATGATAAACTAGATGAGATTGAGTAATATGAGTCCTGAACAGTATATTGAATTAATTAAACAGCAAGGTGCTAAACAATATGCTGATCAGCTTAATAATTAGCCTCAATCTTACCAGGTAGATGACATAAGTGATGATGAGTTATATATATTAGATCTTTAGTATAAGTCTCCTAACATATCTATTGAAGAAGCTGAGCAGCAGTTAAATGCTGTGAAATAGAACGAAACACTTTTTAATAAGACAGTGTAGGGACTAAGAGAATACTATAAGAAACTAGAAACTGAAGCTAATGAACAAAAGGAACTGGAAGCTCAAAGTCATCAATAGCAGGAGTTCCAACAGTTCTCAAACGCTATTCAGTCATCAATTGACAGTATTAACCAGATTGGAAATTTGGATCTTAATATGAACAATGATGATAGAGAATAGCTTGCTCAGTTTATTCTAGGTCAAGATTAGGCTGGTGTAAATTGGTTTAGTAAGGCCTTAGAGGATCCTGATACAGTTGTAAGAATGGCATGGTTTGCTCTGAATGGAGAAGAAGCATTTAATAACATTGAGAATTATCTCTCTCAGCAAATCAATGCGGCTTATAATAAGGGATTGAAAGATGGACAACAAAAGTCCGGTACTGTTGTGATAAACAAATCTAATACAACTTCACAACAGCCACTATCTGCTTTTAATAAGCAATAGACTATTGATATTAACCAACTAGATTTTTAACCTTTTAAAACAGTTTAAATTATGATTATTGCAAATTTTGTGACTAAGCCAATGTAAGGGTTGGCCACATTAAATCTCGTGAAGTGCTGGGAATCCTCTACTTAATTTAGATAACATGGACAATCAGCAGCATAACTAGAGAATTAAAGAGCTTTAGAATGTTCAACGACTAATACTTGAAACTACTTATTTAATAGGACATAAGTAGAATATACTAGTAACAAGAGTGCGGGATGGTAATTATTTATTAATTACTAATGATATAGTCTGACCTACTACAATAGTAAAGTAGTAGAATTAAAGGATAAATAGCCTTTAAGATAACAAACGTGAACCGTCCGACAATGAGTGAAACTCGGACTTATGAGGATTTTTATAAGTTTCTTGGTATGTAATAGTGCCCTACTAATCAGTGATGATTAGATAGAATTATATTAATACGGGGAAGTCCGCTAATGTTATATAAGGATAATCCCGTAGAAAACTTTAGACATAAAGTATCTCTAACGAATAGATAATATAACATCTTAAATTAAGATGATGATATATTCTGAACTAATAGGAGAGTGAACTATTAGAAGTAAATGATAAAGAGCATTTACGATAACATAATTGACTAAACCCCATAAGTTAGGCGTAGTTTCTAGATTGTATCCGGAACTTACAGCTTCTTATCTAACTGAATCATTGAAGAATATCTTTTATCAAGACAGAAAGTCTAATAATAAGTATTAGTCAATTGATTCTATGTACTTTGAATGGGAGGTTATAGCTTTAAATGTTAGTTTTGACCTCTTTTATTAAAATTCTTTAAAGTGCTTAGAAATAATTTCATATAATAAGCAGCATATCTTATATCAGAAATGTTCAACGACTAGAGTTAAATCAAAAAATTGTAAAATTTGTAAAACTGAATTATTTATGAAATACATAGTGTATTGTACGACAAATATGTATTTAAATTACATAAATAAATGATATAGTCTATCGGAAACTAATTATATTAAGCGCGTAGAGCTTGCTGCAAAGCCTGAAGGAGATGGTTCTAACGGATCAGATATTACTTTCTATTTTAAGGAAAGATATTATGAGAAGTATGACATCTTTAAGCATGATAAGACAATGCAGCAGTTCTTCGTGGTTTCTCGTCCTATTCGTAAGGCGGATAAAAGCCCAGAGTTGTCCGCCATAATTAAATTCTTTAAAGTGTTGGGAATAATTAAATAGATCAACAGCAAGCTATAAAGATATAGCTGTTTAACGACTATAAGAGATTAATAAAATTAAAATTTAAAAACTGAATTGTTATGAAGTATATAGTATATTTAACCGTATGTAATAATGAAAATGAGAATGTGAATGGAATTAATAGAATATTTGTAGGAGTTCATGCCACAGAAGATCCTAGTATCTTTGATGGTTATCTTGGAGACGGAGTAAAAGTTAATCAAGCTAGCTCCTTTAAATATCCTAAGACTTTATTTCAACTTGCAGTTAAAAAGTATGGTGTAACTTCTTTTAGTAGATATGTACTTTATGTATGTAATACTCCAGAAGAAGCATATAAACTTGAAGGTAATATAGTAAATAAACAATTTGTATCTAGTCCATTTACTTATAATTCTGAACTTGGAGGTGTAGCTAAACTTACTCCTATTAATCAGTTCTCTTTTGATGGAACACTCATAAGAAGATGGAAATCTCTTGAAGAGGTACATGATTTTTATTGCTACACTATTACTAAATTTATGAAGGCTTGTAATGAAAAGAGAGTATTCTTAGGTTCTTTATGGTCTTATCAAGATTCTATAAACCCTAAAGAGTTTAATCTTAAGCCTATTTCTCATTACATTTATCTTTATACTAATCAAGGTAAACTTATTAAAGAGTACACTTCAATTGATAATTGTTGTAAAGATATTAATGTAGATGGAAAAGTAATAGCAGAAGCAATTAAGTCTATGGATCTTATTTGTGATGGTAAGTACTATGTATCTAATAAAATGAGTTCTATATTTAGTCCTCATCCTAGACGTCAGTATTTACATAAGACTTTCTATGTTTATAAGGAAGGAGAACTAATTGGATCATTTGAAGGCAAAGAAGTAATGAATGTAATTGGACTTCATTCTTGGGCTAAAATTGCTAAGATATTTAGTACTAACCATAATTGGTATAGAGACTTTTATATTACTTTACAGCCGATAGAGAATGCACCTAAAGAGCAAATAAAGAAAGCTGCAACATTATTGATTTATACTAAGTATGGTAAGTTTATTGAAGAATTACCTATTAATGATACTATGGTTAAATATAAAGTTCCAAAGTATATGATTAAGAGATTTAGACTAGGAGATAAATACTTTGGTGACTATATTTTTAAATATAACAAATAATATAGTCTATCGAATTTCTGGGAAGTAACCTGTAGATTGATTGATGACAACTACAGTTCCTCTATTGATCCTAATGACTATGAAGTTGGTGATACAACTCGTTTTTAGTCAAATGCCATTGAAGTAATAATCGAGCGTGGCACTATTAGGTGACTAATAGATATAAAAATACTTTAATTGCTGAGACATCTTTATTTAAAGATAATTAGCAGTAGAAATATAATTTAATTTAGATATTAAGAAGAAATTCTAGAGAATTAAATAAATTATATTTTATATTCAACGACTACTCGAAAGGAGATAAATTATGAAATATATTGTATATAAAACTAAATATAATAAATATATAAATATATTGATAATTGAAATAAGTATTTTCTTATTTAAAAATAAGAAAGTGATATAGTCTAATCTCTATAGTGATATAGAGTGTGAAAATAGCCCGAATTACATGAGATACTCGTGTCTTTATGATGTAAGTCATAATTGAAAAGTTACTTTATTGCTTGAAAGCTAAACCTACTTTTTAGGTATGCTAATAAGCAGTGGATATTATAAATTAATATATTTATAATTGAAATTCAACGACTAGTCGCAAGACATAGATAATAATTTATCGAAATAGTAACTAGCTTAAAATTAAATAAGTTAAAGATATAGTCTGTTCTATTAGAAATAATAGACCTAACGGAGGAAGGGTACGTAAAATATTAGTCTAATATTGAAAGACACCGCAATTACATTAGTACACACCGTGTAGATGATAGCTATAGTGCACTCTATGCTGCACATGAAAATCAATTTATAAGTATTGCGGAAGGTAAGGATCAAGGAAATCTTACAGAAACTATCTATAAGATGGATAAGAAGGAAAAAGTATTACTTGATAACTTCTTATTCGTTAGGAATAATGGTTTGAATAGCAGATCATTTAAAATTCTTTTAATTGCTGAAAATCTGAACTATAAAGATGTAGTATGACAATTAGCAGTCAAGATGTAAGAGCAAGACATACTCTATGTAAGATTCAACGACTATCCGATTTAGGATAAATAATTTAATATTATTGAAATGAAGAATAATTTTAAGTATATTGTATATCAAACAATTAATTTAGTAAATAATAAAATCTATATTGGAGTTCATAGAACTAATCCTGATATATTTGATGGATATATAGGAAATGGGGTACAGCAAACTTTAGAAGAACAACATTATATACTTTTGATAATGAGAGGGATGCCTACATAAAAGAAGAAGAGTTAGTAAATCTAGATTTTGTGTAGAGAAATGATACATATAATTGTATATTGGGAGGTAATGTGAGACCATTATTTTATTATAGACATAAAATCTATCAATTTGATATTGATGGAAATCTAGTAAAAGGGTGGAAAGATGTATATGAATGTTCAAAATTCTTAGAAACATGGAAAGAATCAATTTATCAAGCAATACAATCTAAAAACAGATTATATGGATATTATTGGAGTTTTGATAGTAAAATTAATATTTCTAAGTATTCCAGTCCTAATAATCCTTAGAAAGTATATAAATATACAAAAGCTGGAAAATGTATAGAGATATATTAGTCTATTACACAAGCAGCAAAACAAAATAATTATGAACCATCTACTTTATATAATAGAATAAAAGAAGGAGCTTTAACTAAAGGATATTACTACTCACTATCATTATATGATGAGTTTATCCCGGCCCCTAAATTACAATTAAAAGGGAAAACAATTTATATATATGATTTAGATGGTAGTTTTATGGAAGCTGTAGAGTATAAGAATATACATTCCTATCTGGGAATTAGTTCAAATAAGAGAATTTCTACATATATTAAAACTAAAACTCCTATAGAAGGAAAATAGTTGAGACTAGAGAGGCTTGATAAAATAGATCCTTATATAAAAAAGAATAAAAGTAAAGCCGTTCTAGTTTATAAGTTAAATGGAGATTTTGTAGGGGAATATGAAAGTATTAATAAAGTATGTAAAGAACTGAATCTGGATAATTCTACGGTAAATAAAGTTTTAAGAGGAGTAAATAAAAGTACTAAAGGATATACATTAAAAATTAAAGATATAGTCTAATTTATATAGAAATATATAACATATTATATGTGCTATTCAACAAAAGTAATGTGGATTAATTGGTAGTCCACTATAAATTTTCTTAATTACTGGAACAGCTAAGTATATATTATATAAGCCAATCAGTAACTAAACCTATTGTATTAATAGGTAAGCTTAACGACTAATTTATTATAATATAAACTTTAAAAGAATAAAGTTAAAACAGAAAATAATTCTTAAACAAAGGATTAAAGATATAGTCTATCTAGTATAGAAATATATTATACGTAAAGGCCAATGGGAAGCCTACAATCTGTGATCCCGATACCGGGCGCCCTGAGAGTTTTACGGGGATTATAGGGGTAACCTTATATTAAATATTTACTTATTTGCTGGAAAATCTTTATGAGATAACTAGCAGCTATATATTAGGTCTAATAAGGAAAGATATATAGTTCAACGACTAACTGCATAAGTATATAAAATTTAATTTTTAGAAATAGTAAACAGGTTATGAATAGATTTATTAACCTGAAGATATAGTCTAATCTTACTAGTAATAGTAAGCTAATATTAATGGTTTATATCGGCGAGGGCGTAATTCCTCAGGTTGAACGCTTTGCATCCAAATATGCTTTTGCAAAATTGACATTGGAGGTATTCCATGCAGTACTAGCTGCCTTAAATGAGAAGGCAGCTTAGCCTACTGGTAATCATTACATTTTCATTTGTAATGAGCGCTTCTGGAATCTCCTTCAATCTACCCTACTTGACTATCTAGCTAAGTTTAGAGTACAAGATACTTATATGTATTCTAAAGCAGCTAATGGTTATATTAAAGTAGGTGCTACATTCGATTCGTATGAGTACGCTGGTAAATTAATTGCCTTATAATTAGGTAACTAATTATAAAATTTTATTTAATTGCTAAGAACTCTGAATAGAGATAGTATTACTATAATATATATGAAAATATATATGAATGTTTAAAAAATATACTATTGCAGACAATCAGCAACTGAACTCCTAACTACATTAAGTTGTATGGAGACAGCTCAACGACTAGTAAGTCCTATAATATAGGCATAAATTATATATAATAATTGAAATGATAAACATCTTATGGAACTTAAATATATAGTGTATATAACAATAAATCTATGTAATGGTAAATTCTACATAGGTGTGCATAAAACTAATCCAGATGTATTTGATGGCTACATTGGATGTGGAATATATAGTTAGAGCTGTGCTAGGGAAAATTATCCATTCCACAAAGCTGTTAGAAAATATGGTTATAATAATTTTAGAAGAACTACTATAAAGGTTTTTGAGGGAACTGAAGAAGGAAGATAGTAGGCTTATAATTTAGAAAAAACTTTAGTTAATGAAACTTTACTAAAAAGTAGAAATGTATATAATGCTTAGACTGGAGGATATGATCCAGATGATCTTAAAACAGTTTATATGTTTGATCTAAGAGGAAATTATCTTAGAAGTTTTAAATCTAGTAGAGAGGCTGCTTTATTTATAGATGAGAGTAATGAATTTGTAACAAGGAAAGCTATAAAAAATAATTGTTTAGGAACTACTACCAGTAGTAATGGCTTTTACTGGAGTTACAAGAAAAAATTTATGTATAATAATAATATTAAATATAGAAAAGTAGCTTAGTATACTCTATCTGGTAAATTCTTAAGATATTTTGATAGTATAGCTCAAGCAGAAGTAGAACTAAAAGTTAATTCTATTGATTAGGCAATAAGTAAACATTATTAGTGTGCCGGTTATTAGTGGAGATATTATAATGGAGACACATCTAATATTCCTAAATTACTAAACACTTTTACTAAATTACAAGTATTACCTATTATAGTTTATGATAAAAACGGAAATTTTGTAAATGAATATAACAGCGTAAAGGAGTGTGTAAAATAGAATCCTGAATTTAAAACCTCACAAATTAGTAGAGTTCTTAAAGGAATTATTAAGTCACATAAAGGATTTATATTTAAGTATAAAGATGAAGATATAGTCTGATCTTATTGGCGACAATAAGCTAACATAATGAACACTGTAACGTTTAAAGTTGACAGAACGTTCTCTCGCGAATATGGCTTAATTACAAGGTCACTTGCAATGCAAGTTGCTCGATTAAATTTTTTCTAATTGCTGGAAACTCTCTAATAAGAGATAATCAGCAGTAAAATATTATATAAGATCTTATTAGACGTATATAATAAATGTTCAACGACTAGCTCAAATGAGCATAGGGTTATACTGAAATGGAAAAAATCTTTAAATAGTATGATTTATATAGTGTACCAAACAATAAATACGGTAAACAATAAAATTTATATTGGTGTTCATAAGGTCGCTAGTTTAGACTTTGATGGATACATTGGATGTGGAGTTTACATTAATGATTCACATAGTTATAAGAACCCAACTACTAATTTTCAGTATGCAGTTAAAAAATATGGTCCAAGTTCATTTAAGAGAACTGTCTTAAAGGCATTTGATAATGAAATTGATGCTCTGGATTTAGAAAGGCGGTTAGTAGATGAAGCCTTTGTTAAGAGACCTGATACATATAATATGATTCTCGGAGGAGGTAGACTAGAGCCTTCAAATAAAGAAGAAACCTATGTCTACGATGTAAATGGTAATTATATACAGTCTTTTATTTCTAGAACAGATGCCTCAGAATTTATATATGGAGATAGAAAACATGCTGGAAATATTAGCAGGGCTGTACACTACGGAGGGTTTTGTAAACAATATCAAGTTTCTTCAGTAAAACTTCCTTATATGAAGAATTATAAAGCATATAAGAAAGAGGTGTATAAACAAATAGTAACTACTATAAAAGAAAAATATACTGATGGAAAAATATTACAATTTACAAACCCTAAAAAGATAGCTCAATATGATTTAGATGGAAACTTAATAAAAATATGGGATTCTCTAAACCAGTGTAGGAAAGCTGGATTTACTAATGTACAAGCAGTTGTTGAGGGCAAAAGAAATCAATGTAAAGGATTTACATTCAACTATTATAAAGATTAAGATATAGTCTGATCTATATAGTAATATATAGTTAACATAATGTTGAAAAAGGGTACTGTCTATGTCTTGATTTGACAGCTGATAGTACTTCTAATGAGCCGCCTATTTAGACACTAGGTAGGCGGATGTAATTTTATTACAAAACAAATATCTTCTTAATTACTGGAAAATCTCAAAAAGACAATCAGTAGTGAATTTAATAAACATTCAGAGACTAGTTGTAAAACTTATACTAGTAATAGTAGAAACAGAAGACATTCTAAATAAATATAAATGATATGAAAAAATATATGGAAATATATTGATAATAATGAATGAAGATATAGTCCATGTTAAATAGACAGTAGATGTTTACTCTTAAAGGCGGAGATTAACTAGATAAAGTCTCCTAAATTCTCTAATTACTGGAAAGTCCAGCAAGGATAATCAGTAGTAAAGAATTTGATTATAGCAAGCGTATGAAGCTACAGATTAATATACAACGACTAGCTTGAATAAGCGTAGATTATTATTTAATCGAAATGGGAAATAAATTATGGATAATATTAAATATATAGTTTATCTAACTGTAAATACTAAAAATGGAAAAATTTACATTGGAGTTCATAAAACTACTACAAATAGATTTGATGGATATATAGGATGTGGAGTTAATGTATTTAATCCTTCTAGTATAATAAATCCTAAAACTAATTATCATTACGCGATAAAAAAGTATGGGTTTAATTCATTTCGGCGTTATACTATAGCTGAATTTGATACAGAAGAAGAAGCTCTAAATTTAGAAAGTATATTAGTAGATAAAAAATTTGTATAGAGAGAGGACACTTATAATATGATTTTAGGTGGTGGAATTATACATAAAAATGAAATTCCTGTATATCAATTTAATTTAGATGGAAATCTATTAAATAAATTTTCATCTATCACTAAAGCATCTGAATATTTAGGAGTAGACTCAAGCTCTAATATAAGTATAGCCATTAGGTCTAAAAAAAGTTATAGAAATTATTTCTGGAATACAGAAGATTCAATAAATATTTAGGAATATAGATCTGTTTCACAAAACAAAACAGTCTATTGTTTTGATTTACTAGGAAATCTAATAAATACATACCCTTCACTCTCTAGTGCTGCACTAGATAATGATACCTGTTCAGAAAGAATAAAAAATTCTATAGCTAAACAGACAACAATAAATAAGAAATATTTTTCTTATAATAGTAAATTACTATTAGGTCTTAATTTAAATAGAATAATATTTAGATATTCTATTTAGGGAGATTATCTTGATAGTGATACTATAGGGGGTTATTGTGACAAATATAAATTAGACGCTAAGAAACTACATAAAGCATCAAATGCAGGACTTAGATTAGGAACTTTTTAGTGGAATATTATAAATCCTATAAAAATGGTAGATCTTAGTAGTTATATTGGATCAGGACATAAGAAAAAAGTAGGTCAATATGATATAGATGGAAATTTAATTAAAGTTTTTGACACAGTAACCTAGTGTAAACAAGTATTTACAAATGTAAGAAAAGTGCTTAATGGCTAGCTGCCAAGCACCAAAGGTTATATATTTAAATATATTGAATAATTTAAAGATATAGTCTAATCTTACTAGTAATAGTAAGCTTAAGTAGTAAATGTTTATCACGAACAGATATCCTGGCGTTTATATTACCATTTGCGCCAGAAAGAAAGTAAACTTTCTTAGTTAAAATCTTCTTAACTACTGGAAAACTAAGATTAATGTTAATCAGTAGCTAAAATTAAGAGTATGCAAGGTCAATGACAAGCTCTTAATAAAGTTCAACGACTAGTTTGAATAAACATACATTTATTCATAATAAATGGAAAAGGAAGATAACTTATATAAAGTATAAAATAATTAAAATTATAAAGTACATAGTATATTTAGTGACTAATATATTCTTATTATAAAGGATATTTATGGCCTAGAGGCGAGAAAAAACTTGATACAATAAAACCATATAAAATTCCTAAAAGTAAAGGTAGAAAAATAGGACAATATACTATGGATGGTGAATTAGTAAGGGCACTACGAGAATGTAGAAAAGAATTCCCTAATGTATCAAAAGTCTTAAATGGAACGGCAAAGCACTGTCATAATTTTAATTTTAAATACTTAGAATGAGTTAATGATATAGTCTAATCTTATTAGTAATAATAAGGATAAAAAAATGAGGTGGTCTAGACGGCCTAAGCTCTGGAGTAGTTTCAAGCCCAGTAGCTGGTTCTAAGCTAAATTATTGGCGTTGTCATTAGTAATAATGATATTAAATTTTCTTTAATTACTGGAAACTCTTAATAGTAGATTAAGACAATCAGTAGCTATATATAAAAATAGTTCAACGACTAGTTTATAAATAAACGTACACTTAAATAAGTGGAAATAAGAAATAACTTAGATAAACTAAGTTAAAGATATAGTCTGAACTTAGTAGTGATACTAAGACTAAAAGTATAGAGATATACTTTAACAAATATTGAATAAATTGGGGCTACTCAGGCGTGGCTGTGTTTAATCCGTATAGAAGTTTTATTTTAAGAGAGGTTTAATACTTTTAGAATAAGTTCTAATTATTTTAGATTGTTATATCAATGAATATAGCTAATATATAGATTCAGGTGGGAGACAATGCAGTCTCTCACCTAACTTTTTTGAAAATATGAATTAATATGAGTACTAAAGTAACTAAAAACGATGTAGTATTAAGTAACAAAATTGTCCTTAGAAGTGTTTATGGAAAAGTAGGACAGAAATATTATATACAACCTTGTAGAGATCCTAAGACTGGAAGATTACCTGACTGTGTAAAACATGTTAACAGCCAAGGTGATATGATTCTTTCGGACTAGGAAAGAAATAGTGGTAAAGTCTTTATTAAGGAAAATGAAACATTCATTCTTGAAGATGGAGCCGCATTTAATCTTGATGATCCTTGGGATGCAGCTAAGTGGGAAGCAATAAAGAATTGCCCTTTAATTGCTCCTGATAGATACGCAAAAGATGCTAATGGTAATTATCTTATTGATGGTACAGTAGGATGGAAAAATCCTAGACCTAGATATGGTGTTGCTGAGCTTTATGTAGATAAACCTGGTGAAGAATCAGTAGTTAAAGTAAGTAAGAAGAAAAAAGTACATCAAGCTGTATCTTTTATCTTGGACGATCCTAAAGGAACTGAAGGTCGATTGCTAATTGCAAGGCTTCTTGGAAAGAGAATGAACAATCTTCCTGATGCTGAAGTTACCGATTATCTATTGCAGGTTGCAGAGAAAGATCCTGATAAAATGATAGAGTTATATACTGGACAAGATACTAGTCTTCGTTTATTACTTATTGATGCACGAGAGAAAAATGTAATCTTCTATAAAAATAAACTTTATATTTATGGAGATAACATTGTTCTCGGAGCTACAGATGATGCGGCTCTTACTTGGATGAAAGATCCTAAGAATCGTAAAGTACTTGAATTAATTAAGAAAGATACTTATCCAGAATATTATAAGGAAGATAAATAATTTATTTTAGTTCATATTATTTTTTTAAAATCTAACTTGATTTGACGGCTAGACAAGTTTTTGAGGGGATGCTCATTGAACTTTCTAAAGTCAATGCCCCATCTTTATTGCTTTAGGATTTTAATTACCTATTCAATAAAGCAATTAACGTATATATTAATAAACACTATAATATATACAATGTTAACTAGCAAACAACTGATGATCTTCGTGTATTAAAAGCATCTGCAATTCTTACTCCTACTTTAGCTGATGACTATGATAGTTTAAGCTATACTTCTTTAGGAAAAGGAGAAAGCTACTTATCTGGAGTACATAACTAGATAGCCAATTTATATGGTGCTACTTATGAAGTAAATCTTCCTAATGATTATTTACACATGCTAAACTGTATTTGCGTTTATAAAGTAAATAAACAGTTTAAATGCTATGATAAAGGAAGCTATGTACAGTTTGCAGCTAAGATGCTTACTAGCGATGCTTGGTCTGTAATTATTAATGACTTTTATAACAGACCACTTCCTGAAAGGCCTTATTATTTCATTCATAATGTAAATGCTAATGAACAAGTCACTACTAACCCTTGGGATAAAGATTAGACTGATTCAGCTCCTCTTGGTAATGGTACAGATATGAATGGAGAATATAAGGTAACTGAAACAGACGGAACTGCGGGAGATAATACTAACCTAGCAAGAACAGTAAAGCTAACTGGAGGAGATACTACTATTAGTTTAGTAGAAAAGCCTGCCGGCCATAGATATGGTAATGCAAGTACTATTCGCTGTGAAATCCGTTATGGTAATTAAATTGCCCATTATCATAGTAATATGATAATTGAAAAGGACAAATTCGGTGAAGACTGTGATGTTAATACCGAGCTAACTAATTCTATTTCGCAAGGAGAATTAGTGGTGTAACGCATAGATCTTGAATAAATATAATAGATCCACGAGTGCCCTTATCTTATCATTATAAGAATAAAATATATGCTGAGCTATAATTAATTAAGAAATTATAGAACATAAGAATAATAAATCTTATGGATAACAACTCTGAAGGACAATTCAGTATTTGAATTAAAGAAAGTCATTGTCGATTATATTAAAACTCCTCAGTGTATTAGACTTACATAGGAATAGCTAGATTTAACCGAGGATACATCATAGATAATGGAATTTCCAGATTATGTATGTCAAGAGATAATAAATGAGTTGGTAACAATTGTCATGGAGAATACTAATGATCCTAGACTATCAAATCATATCGCAGTTTCTCAGTCTATTGCCTCTCCAGCTCAACAATAGCCTAAATAATCTTAATAATTTATAATTATGTTTCAATATACAACTACTACCGTAATTAATTAGAATAAAGATTTTAGTACTGGACTTACTCCTTTGTTTGAGGGGTCCGCTGGTGTACTTAAAATTAAGCGTCATAATAACTTCAAGAAAGAGTATGTATAGGCAGTCTATAAGAGAGCCGCTACTGATCCTGTACTTGCCTAGGCTACTCTAACGATTCCTGGAACTCTTAAAGCAGGATTCTATAGATTGTTCATGTATGTAAGACTTTCTGGAAGTCAGAACTCTATTTATGCTAATGATATGGTATTCAAAGGAAAGCCTTTCTTTGTTGAGTTTGAAGTTAAGACTGACAATGAAAGTGCTTCTGATGTAGCCGCCAGACTTGTTAGCAACACAAAGAAGTATCTTACTATGATGTATGATGGTAAGGAACTAATTAAGGTATCAAATTCTGAAGGTACTGTAACTATTGATGGTACTAGTGGCTATCAACTCTTTACTAAGTGCGAGCTTCAGTATTTTGATCCTAATAAAGGTAACTGGACTTTTGGTGGTTATAATGGAGAGTATGTTCCTCAGCAAGAAGCTACATTAGTTCGTCAAGGAGCCGAAGGATTTGGTACTTATGAATATATGTTGAAGAATCTTAGACTACCGACCGCAGCTAATACTAGATGGACTAGAATTGCTATGGACGAGACTCCTATTCCTGGTGCTAAATATAACCAATATACTATCTATTATTGTGTTAATAGAGGTGTAATGGGTGGAGATGCAGTAGGAGAAGTTACTCGTTCTCGTACAATTCATGTATTCTATGTAAATACCGATGTTGCATCTCAATTTGAAACAGCTCTAGAAACTCTAGGTACAGTTATTGAAGTTAATACTACTTCTGTTGCTGATCCTGCTAATGTTCCTGATACCGTAGCTGACATGCAAGAATCTATTGCTTCTGTAAAAGAGGAGCTTGACTGATGTACAAGGCGTATAAGAGTAGCTTGAAACTAAAGCTAATTCCGCCGATGTCTACACTAAGACTCAGGTAGATAGCTCTCTAGAAGTTAAACAAGATAAACTTACTGCCGGTAATGGCATTGATTACTGTAGGAGTTAAGCTAGATGGAGCCTCTCTAACTGTAAGTGCAGCAGGTCTTAAGGTTACTGAGTAATTAAATTGAAACTCTATAAGGTGAGGACTTCTCTAACTGAGGTCTTCACCTTTTTTATTATATAACTATATTTAATAAAATGGTATTTGAGAAATTAGCCTCAGCTATTCGTAATGATGTAGTAAGTGGATTACAAGGTTACCATACTAATTACAGTCAATCTCTTGAACAACTCTGTCAAGATATTGTGGATGAGAGATTAACAGTTATTAAAGAGCTTTCACTTAAAGGAGTATTACCAATTAAAGAATTATTATTATCAATTAATTGTGTTCCTGTAGACTGCAAAGATTTAGAAAGATGTTCTAAGTGTTTAAATACACACAGTAGTCTACCCCTTACTCCGCAAGCTCATTTTGAAATTCCTCAACTGTTATTAGACTTTGGAGAACATTCTATAGCCTATATTGGTTCTACTGATAGAAGATTATCATTTAGATATTCCTTTTCAGTTGGTAACTGGGACACTTACAATAAATACAGAAAAAGAGGAAAAAATAAACCTTTTGTTCTTATAGATCCAACTCCTAATAGTGATGGGATGAATGATTGCTTTATATTTAATGCTCCTCTTATTAAAGAAGTTAGTATTGTAGCAATATTTAAAGATCCACGATAGCTTGAAAACTTTGGGTGTTGTACAGAATTTGGAGATGATAATTTTACTTTTGTAAATAACGAAATTAAGAAAAGATTAACTGAGCGTAAGATAAGATACTATAGGCAATTAGCTATGCCTATCGCACCAAATGATCAGAGATACTAGCAAGGTTAATTATGGAATCAAGACTTAATAATTTTATGTATGCAATGACTCTTTCTAATTAGCTTTATGGACTAGATATGACCTAGGATGATTGGGAAGAAATTGCACTTATTGCTTGGAACTATATAGGAAATAAAAGATGTAGACTGTATAGATATATCACTCATATAAATTGTGTAGATCTTAGTGTAGATCTTCCTTGTAATTGTGATATTGTAGAAGCAGTAACTTATAATTTTGAAGATTGGAACTATACTACTAATGACACTCCAAATGGAGATCTTAATTCTGCATTTGTTGAGAACTATGTAGAGAGTAGAAAAATACTTAATGATCCACTCTACTTACGTGGAAAATATGCTAGATATGAGAGAGTTGGAGATAAACTTTACTTTGATAAAGACTATGGTACTGTAAATATTTTATATAAAGGTGTAATAGTAGATGATGAAGGACTTCCAGAAATAACAGATAAGGAAGCCATTGCAATAGCTACTTATTGTGCCTACACTTATAAATTTAAAGAAGGACTACAAACTAATAATGCCAATATAATTAATATGTCACAACTCTTAGAAGCTAAATGGTATAAGTAGGTAGATGCTGCAAGAGTTCCTGAATATATTAATCAAAATGAAATGGATAGTATCTTAGATATTGGTACTAGATATGATAGAAAGATATTTAATCGTTCTTATAAACCTATTATGAAATAATGATTTGGTCTAAGGCTTTTGGAAATGCTTTTAATATTGATGAGTTATTTTCTAATTTACATAAAAAGAAACTTTCTAAAAGAATGTCTAGAAAGGAGTCTATAGAGAGATACGGAGTGCCGTTTAAGAAGTTAATAGTAAACCTATTTAAAGAATCTATACCTCTAATACTTAATGATTGTATAGAAGGAGATATATTTCGTATTCCTAATACTAATGCTTATATTCATGTAAAACGCTATACAGATAAAAGTTTTAAGATAGGAAGACAATTAGGTAAATGGAAAGATATAGATATATTAAAGACTAATTTTTCTGGTCCTTCATTTGTATTAGAGTTTATTTATCCTGGACATTATGATAAATGTACTGAAATATACACTAATACTAAGATTAAGAAAAAACTCATTGATTATGCTAATAATGGTAAATAGTATATATGAAAACAAATAATATAGATGTTTATGTAGATAAGTTAAGTGAACTGCATCCAGATATTCCTAAACCATATATAAAATAGGCTATATCGTTTGGATGGAGAAGTTTAGTTAAAACTGTTAAAATGGGTATTGATGTTCATTTAACAGATAATGGTGGATTATACTTCCATGTAGGTACTATTCATACTAATCCAAGTTTATTTGTTAAGAATTATATTATAACTCTTTATCGTAAGATTAGAGTTCTTAATTATAGACTTAAAGTCCCCTGGGATGGATATTATTACTTCTCTATTCATGAAAGACGATATGAATAGAATATAAAACCTCATCTTGAAAAGAAAGGTAGAGGAGGAAGAAAGAAAGTATTTAATTATGGACAAGTAACTCTTTATAAGTATAAAGATGCTTGTATTGTTGCTAAGTGCTATAATAAATATGTTTATAAAATACCTTATAATATAGATTTAGGATATTCTGTAAAAGTAGCTGAATTATAGACAGATAAAGCAATATTGGATGTAGTTAGAAGAAATGTAGGATTTAAGTCTATACTAGTATCTAATTATCCTTATAAGGCTTTAGAATATGTTAAATAGATAAAATAATGGATAAAGTAGCTCAAAACACATTTTCTGATGGTTTAGTTCTTGATACTAATCCGTTAGTAACTCCTGATACTGCGCTTACTAATTGTCTTAATGGTACTATTATTACATTTAATAATAATGAATATGTACTACAAAATGATATAGGTAATAGCTGTATTAAACTTAAAGGAGCTGATGGAACTCTTAAAGAAGTAAAACTTAAACCAGGATTTATTCCTATTGGAGTTAAGGAATTTAATGGAGTACTTTATATAGTATCATACAATCCTAATGCTAAAGAAGGAGAACCTAATGAAGAAATAGGTTCATTTCCTTCTCCAGCTTATGATGGTATTAATACTCAAACTTCTAATGATCACTTCAGTAAAGGACTTGATCAAGAAACAATTTCTGGAGAATTATTTGAAGACGTAGTACTTAACAGAGGAAATCCGGTTACTGTAAAATTTACAACACAAGATAATACTGGACTTTCTGATACTACTAATGTAAACTATTTAAATAGTTCTTTAATTAGTCCGCAACATAGACTTGAAGAATTTAAAGTATATGAAGTAACTCCTACTTCTAAAACAGATATTACTAATTAGTACTTTACTACTAATCTTATAAATACTCCTTCTTAGGTGGTGCTTAATGATAGTTAGTGTAAAGATTCTATTACATTTGATATTGCAGATAATAATAGTTCATTAGAGTATGAATATATAAATCACTCTAATGTAGATTCTTTTAAAATAATTAATAATGCAAGTAATTCCGGAGATGACTATATCTAGTTTGGAACTACTATTGCATAGTATATTTATAATGGGCCTGATGGAAAGAAAGACCCTGGTTCTGTATAGACTAATGAACAGTACAATTATATAGAAGGATAGAGAGAAATAAATATTCTTAAATCTACTAAGATTGATACTTTTACATAGTCTGGATAGGATTATATTCCTTATAATTCAACAGAACTTAAATTAGAAGATTTAGTGTCTTATACTTATAATTCACAAACTAATAAATATACTAAGGAATATAATATAGATATTTCAGATACTAGTATATTTCCGGTTAATGGTTATTATTAGTGTACTATTAATGGATGTAAAAATGTAGGAGGATCTAATAATAGCTTTATTAGTTATCAAGATACAGAACATATTCCTATTGGATCTGAAAATATCTAGATTGGAAGCAATGTAGGATTTTATTGGACAAATGAAAGAGACTATACTTAGTCTGACATTTATATAAAGAATGTACTTGGATATAAGGGTTCTGAATATTGTACTGCATTCTTTGATTTAGACGACACTTCTTCTAAAAAAGGTAAAATAATTAAAGCACCTTATCTTGAAGGTTCAGGAGCTGATACTACTTATAGAGTAAATAATGTAGATAGTCAAATAAACTAGTCTCATAATTATATTGTACTAGTAATGTATAAGCAAAAAGGAGATACTTCTTGGAAAACAGCTGATGTTTAGTTTTACTGGCCAGATATTGTAATGACTACCAATAATAATGAACAATCCCTTATTAACTTTGAAGGATCTGGATTTCCTAATGTTAGAACATGCTGGGATGATATGAATAGAAATGTATCTTATACAGTAGATACTTCTAGTTGGAATTATGATGATGAAGCGTTTACTCTTGCACTTGGATCTAGCGTAACCTCTGATGATATTGAAGGAGCATATCTAGTAATGGGAGAATATGAAGATGGACGATTTGTAGAGAACAGATATACAGATATAATAGTATCTTCTCCTGCAATTATGGACTTTTACAGAGATTGTAAGCTAGTTAATGTTACTGGAATAAGACTTAGTCTAAATTATGGTAATTTGATGATTGCTATAACTCCAGTATACCTGGATGAATATGTATATCCAATTACTAATATTACTAGATTCTTTAATTTATTTTCTGGCATTAGTTCAGGAACTTCTTATAAATTTGGATAGTATAATGAAAGAGGAGCAATAGAACTTACTTCTACTCCTTATGACTATAATATTACTTGTGATATTAATGATGCATCCCAAGCAATAATAAGGAAAGGAAGTGGTTCCAATACTCCTTGGATTTGGAATAATGAATCTACATTCTTAAATTCTCCAGATAACTAGTATGGATAGCCGGATATTACAGAAGAAAGTAGATTTAAAATTGAAATTAATTATGCTACTAATGGTGCAGATACTATAAATAAAGAATGCTATATTCCTACTGATAAAGCAGTTCATAATCCAGATACTATACTCCTTAACTTTACATTTGATAGTGATAATTTACATATTCAGTGTGACGGTTAGAATATAGATGATCTATATTAGTTCCTAGTTAATAAAGCTAAAGAATCAAGTACTTATGAAACTAATGGAGTATTTATAAATATACACTTAGATACTGATGAATCTTGGAATATATCTAATGTTAGTACTAGTATTTTAAGTGTTATAGTTTACAATAATGGAACTAATGATATAGTAAGATTATATAATTATAGTCTAGAGGATTACACTTTTAAAGATGGAGATGGTGGAGTTCCGTAGAAGAGTATTAGTAGAATAAGACTTGGTAGTGACTATAAGGATGTATGTAATTAGACTGCCTGTAAATTATTAGTACCTCAACTTAATGACTTTAAAAAGATGTCAATTACTCCAAATATTCCATCTAGTGCAGTAAGATATAAAGGGTAGAAATTATGGGATAGTGATGGTGTTCTTATGAAGGCCTGTAACGAGTATAACTTTCCTTAGTCTGTTACTAGTGCAGTATATTCTAATTTTATGAGATTCGATAGTAAAGGAGATAGTTCAAGTGGAGATCTTACTATTACTAAATAGAATATAAAATATGAATTTGGGTAGGAAGGAGATTATAGAGATAATATATGTTTTAGACTTATGTCTAGTGTATATTAGTTAATTCCTGAATCTAGTGTTACAAGTCCTCATGAACTATGGTATATTAGAGATACAACTCATGATGTAAGTGATGTATATTTATATCCAGTTCCTGTAAATGAAGGAGATATTACTACTCCATTTAGAACATATTCTTAGAATGCTAATACTACAGAATTTAATCTTTCTGTAATGTACTAGAATGATTTAGGAGTTAATACTACTTATAGTATTAAGTTTACACCAGATGAACTAATATAGAAGCCAGATAGATCTAATGATTATTCTATGATGAGAGCATACTTATGAGAGTAGACTTTTCAGTTTCTGTTACTGAAGTTAATGGAAAATTAATTGACGATTATGCTCCTCTTAGAAATTATAGAGAAAATGATGAAATAGTTGATTTAACTACTAGAAATAAATTCAATTTTGATCTTAATCATCCAGTAGAAATTGAAGTACAGTAGTCATATGATGGATCTGTAAATCTAATCCTTACAGATGGTAAGAATATTCCTAAACTAATTAATAGTAGATTTGCAGTACTTGCTGATAGTAATTATGAACTGATTACTCGATATAATGAAAATGAAGATAATATTTATAATAGTGATTCATTTCTTTCTGATACTTGTCTATTTAAAATATATAAAACATTTGCTAAAATTGAATACACTTCTATACAAGATGGAGGTAACTTAAAGGTAGGTAATTATGTATTTTATATAAAGTATTCAGATAATGATGGTAATGAAACTAACTTAGTAGCTGAATCTGGACTATTTCCTTGTTTCTGTGGTAATGGAACTAAAATAAATGGAGCATATGCAGATTATAATAGTAATAAATTAGTAAAGTTTAAAGTCACTAATGTAGATACTACATTTGACTATATTAATGTGTACTATTCAAGATACTCTTCTGATTAGTTTGAACTTACTTCTACTTCTGTATTTAGAGTTGAAAATAGATTTCCTATCAATAATAATAATGAAGTAGAAATAGTAATAACCGGAAATGAAATAGTATCCGAAATAACATTAGAAGAACTTAATAAGACTAATAGAGTACTAAATTCAGCTAAAACTGAAACTCTCTCTAATAATACATTACTATTAGGAAATATATAGGAATAGATAATTTAGTATGAAGATTTACAAGATTTAAGTTTGAGAATCTATCCTAGAGTCGTAATAGACAGATCTCAAACTTGGAATACTTATATATACAATAATCCAGAAACTGTAAATAAGAAAGTAGGATATTGGCCTAAAGAATTTTATAGATTTGGAGTTGTATATATTTATTACAATAATTAGAAATCTCCAGTATTTAATATCAGAGGAGTACTAGATGTAAATACTAGTACAACAGTAGAACCTGAACCTTTATATAAAGGAGACATATAGAGTGATGAAAATAGAAACTACATAACTGTAAATGATGACTATAGTATTCTTGATTATCCTCTTCATAACTCTAAAGGAGTATGTAGAATTGATGATAATTCAGGACTTACTTGGTAGACAATTAAGTGTATGTAGTTTATTATTCCTCCTGAGATTGTAGAAAGATTAAGAAGTCAAGGTATTACTGGCTATTATATAGTAAGGCAGAAAAGGATTCCTACTATTATAGCGCAAACCTTAATTAGACCTATGGCTGTAAATTATAATGTTCCCTCATTAGAGTTTGCAGATGTACGTCAAGGAGAAACTTATATAGATAATATAGAAGTAGTACCTGATACTACTTTTGGGCTTAAAGTTAGAGGAGCGGAATATCCTTCTACTAATTAGGCATTAGCTAATAAAGTAGTAAATGATTATAGGTATTTATATGGAGTATGCCCCGACTTTATAGTAAGATAGCCTTATTACAATTAGTTGTTTACTGGAGATCCATTTTATATAGAACCAGCATATCCAGTATATCTTTCTAACAGCTTTATCGGATATGATGATTCTAATGTAGTAGGAGATGGAATAAACATTGGAGGTAAAGGAATTAAATATGGAGCAACTGTAAATGATGCTGATGAAAATGAAGGTACAGATAACTCTTATAATCTGTTCTTCATAGATGGAGGATATAAAGCTGAATATGTGATAAGAAATGAAGGACCACTTTATGATAGTGCAGCTGACCCTATTAATGCTAAACAATTTAAAGTAATATCTGTAAAAGAAGATTGTCCGGCTGTTAGGCTTGATGCTAATAGACAAGGAGTTGCAGATACTATGAATGAATATATATTTAGATCTAGAGCTGGTACAGCTGAAGATTTACTTACATTCTAGACTGCATTTAGAAATAAGTCTGATTTAGTAGGATCTAGTGGAAATGAAGAAACTAATGATTATTATAATCATACTCCTTATGTTAGAGGTGTTTATGGTGCATATCTTGGGATAATTAATCACGAATCAACTCATTACTCAGTAGAATCTACTAAAGAAGGAGATCCACATAATGGAGAAAATACTGGAGAAGTAGTAATAGGAAGAGATTATATTAATCATATATGTAACATTTATGCTCCTGGGCATAGACCTATTAATACTAGTTGGTTTAAAGAATATCTAAACTATAGTGGAGATGATTAGAGCTTAGTTGAACTTAGTAATTATTTAAAGAATTTACTTCAAGTAAGATATACAGATAACTCAGCTTACTACACTATTTCAGATAGAGTAGATATTAGTACTCATAATGTACAATGTTATAGAGGAGACTGTTATATATGTAAATTTACATAGAGATAGTTTAGAAACTTTCAAGATCCTACTGCGCCTAATAATGATGTAAATGTAAAGAATAACTATTATTCTCCACTTACTCTAAATCAAGACTTAGTTTGGAGTAATCAAGACCAAGTAAATAGAGGAGATATTAATGCAATTAAACTAGGTGCTTGGGTAACTGTTAATCTACTTAGCACTAATAATTTAAATATAAGATCTATTGATGATACATATCCAGGAGAACAAGCTCTTACTGGTAATGTTAGAGCATTCTATCCTTATAGATATACTGATGTTTCTGGTAATAATAAAATACCTGAATCTTAGTTTATTAATGAAGGATTTAGTTAGTCAACTGGAATAATTACTTCATTTCTTTATCAAGATGTACCTTATATTAAATAGTACTATTCCAATAGAATTTACTATTCTAATATTTATGTAAATGATGGTTATCAAAACGGGCTTAGAGTATTTAATCCTGTAAACTATAGAGATTATAATTTACAATATGGAGCTATTACTAAGCTACTTGAATTTAAAGGTACTGTTGTTATAGTATTTGAACATGGTATTTGTATAACTAAACTATCTCCTCCTCAATAGTAGAGTACAGAATTTATCAATACAGCCAACTAGCTTCCAGAAATTCCTACTACTATTACTAGTGTTTACGGAAGTAAATATTCTGATAGTGTAATAGCTACAGAAAATGCAATTTATGGAGTAGATACTAGTACTAAAAAGATATGGAAATATGATGGTCAATTTAAACTTATAAGTGAATTATGTATAGATTCATTCTTACTTAAAGGATTATAGTTCGATGATAAAGATTCTACTGTAACTATAGCTATAAAGAATTGCAAAACATTCTATAATGAAAGTAAGAGAGATATAATGTTTACTGTTTATTAGAAGCTAGATCTTAGTAAGTATGATATAACTGATAATAAATTAAGTGATGAAATTGCATGGAATCTCTGTTATAATGAAATTACTGAAAGGTGGTCTACTTTTTATAGTTGGATACCTCTTCAAGGAGCAAATATTAATAGAACCTTTATTTCGTTTGATAGAGAGCGTGCAAGAGATATTGTGAACAATTAGTCAGGTGAAATGAAATTTTATCAGCATGGAACTGTAAGGCCTTTTGGTGACGACATTTCACGAGTACTCCCTACTTGGTGGTATGAAAAACAATACCCATTTGAGTTTGAATTTGTAGTAAAAAATGACTATCAATTCCATAAAATCTTTGATAATCTTGAAATTATAAGTAATAAAGCTGAACCAGAATCATTCCATTATGAAATTACTGGAGATTGCTTTAACTTTGCACAAGATAAAAAAGAGATGTATTTTAGGCAAGAAGCAACTAGAGCACTATATTCATATAATGGATCAAATATTACTTATGATTATGAGATAATGAATCCTAATACAGTAGGAGGAGATTATTGGGACTTTTTAAGTAATGTAGGAGCTGGACTGAGATCTAAAACTTCACTGTTTCTTCTTATCTATTATAATAGAGAAAATAGACCTAATACTATTGAAGATTATTATGTAGGAATAACTAGTCCTAGTAAGGATTACTCCAACTTAGCTGGAGCTGAATTAGTAAAAGAAGATGATGAATTTTGGATATATAATCATGCTAAAGCTGTTAATATAACTACTAATGGAAGATTAAGAGGAAATATGCATTATAGGGAGGATAGATGGTTTATACAGATTAATCCAATTAATGTACTTTATAAGAATGAATAGTATAGTAAATATGCTACTAATGGTACTTATTACTATCCTCCTTTAGTTATAGGAACTCTTCCAGAAGATCTAAATGGAATTACTTCTCTTACTATTCCGGAAAGGCTATCTACCTTATATGGATATAATTCTAATAATATAGATACTTCAGATTGGGGAACTCTTAAATATTACTAGAATGGTTAGTGGATAGTTGCAGATGCTCATACTAGATAGGAAATTAAATTGAAAGATAAATTTATTAAGATAAAAATAAGATATAGTGGAAAAGACTTAGCTCTTATTCATTCTATCTTAACTTATTATTATGTAGTTGGATGAAAAAAATACTTAAACATTAGCTAGGAGGATCTACTCCTTGGATAATACCCATAGCTGATACTTCTTAGAATAATATCTATAGTATGTTATGGTAGGCAGCTACTGGACCTCTAAGCGAGCCTACTGATCCTATACCTACTATACCTTCGTTCTCTACTGAATATTCCTCTACTAGTTCTACTAAATAGCCTTCTACAGCTTCTTCATTTTTTGGTAATGTTGGTAATTTTTTTAATAACACAGGTAAATGGCTAAATACTAATGTAATACAATCTGGAGTTGCTGATAATCTTCTTGGAACATTAGTTGGAGCTACTGGAGGAAATAAAGCACTCCATGGTCCCGGAAATGATAATCTTGGAGTACAACTTACTAATAGTGCATTAGGAACAGCTAAAAGTGCTATAGCATAGTCTAATCCTATTGCTGGATTAGTAATGAAAGGTACTGACCTTCTTACTAATATAGTTGGTAATACAGATGGAATGACAGCACAAGATTCTATAGTATCTAATATTCCTGGTCTTAATGTTATTAATGCACTATTTGGTAAGACTACTGAAACTATGAATAAAAATAATGATTTATTTGCTCAAGTAGGATCTGGATATGGAGGAACTGAATATGATGTTGATAATGCTTTAAAGAAGTCTAATAAGAAATATGGATTATTTAGTAATCCTGCACGTAAAAGAGCTGAAGGACAAATAAATGAAGCATAGAGATAGTAGAGAGTTATGGGAAATATTGCTGAAGATGCAACATTAGATTTTCTAGCTTAGTCTGGAAATTCCGATATTTATTCAAATGGGCTATTATTTCGTTCTCAAGGAGGATGGAATAATAGAATGACTATTGGATAGAAAGGTATGAAAATATTTAGTAGAGAACAACTAGATAAACTAAGACAGCTCAGAAGTTAGAGAAAAGATCCTATAAGACAACCTTATGAATTTTGGTTAATGTCTGTTCCTTCTGATAGATTAGGTGATAATTATGATTTACGTACGGCTTATGAAGTACTACCTTTAGAGGAGTTGGAGTAGTGGAAGAATGCTACTCCTGAAGAGCTTAAAGCTGGTAAATATCATCTTAGTTCAGTCTATAAACTTCCAAATGGAGATTATGAATTTCTAAAGCTAGGAAATGAAAAGACTAATCCTGAAGTTCATTATGAAACTCAAACTTACTATGATGGATCTAATGGACTTAAAGAAACTCATGATCTTATTTATGATGATAAAGCTGGTAGATATTATTATAGAGTTAAAAAGACTTAGTAGATATTTAAGTCTGGTGGTAAAGTAAATGTAATACCAGAAGGCTCACTTCATGCTAGACTTCATCATATGGATATGGCTGGAATTACTAAGAAAGGTATTCCAGTAGTATCATTTAATAAAGATGGATCAGCTGTTTAGTAGGCAGAAATTGAGAGATGTGAACTTATTCTTAATCTTGATACTACTAAAGAACTTGAAAAGTTATGGAAAGAAGGAACAGATGAATCTGCAATAAAAGCTGGTAAAATTCTTGTGGAATAGATATTTAAGAATACTGTTGATAATGCTGGACTTATTAAAGATGTTTAGTAAACTATGATTGTAGAAATAGAAGATAAAAGATATAAAGTACAAGTAGCTCAAACTGAAGAAGAAAGAGCTAAAGGATTATCTGGTATTACTACTCTTCCCAAAGATAAAGGAATGTTATTTGTTTTTGATGAACCTCAAACTGTTTCATTCTGGATGAAGGATACTCTCATTCCTCTCGATATAGTTTTTATAAATCCTGATGAAGAAGTAATAGAAGTTCATAGTGCTAAACCTAATGATCTTACTCCTATTACAGTAAGTAATGTACAATATGTACTAGAAGTAAATCAAGGATCAGGAATTAAAGAAGGAGATGAAGTAGATCTTGAAGAAGAAGATGATTCAGATAATCCTGAAATGGCTGTCTTAAACTAGGATGGTTCTATACAGATGACCTTAGAAGGAGGAGAAAGAATCTTTAGTAGAAAATCTACAAAAGTATTGATAAGGAAAGCTAAAAGAGCACTATCAGTAAAGAATGATAAAGAAGCATATGATAGAGCTTGCAAATCACTAGGTAAATATCTATTTAAAGAATTAACTGCATAGGACAATAGACCTCCAGAATATGTAGATAATCCAAATTCTTAGGAAAGTAACTAATTAGATTATTTTATTTTGAATATATACTACAATAGCATATATTTATTAATAATTCATGTTTAACGTTAAAAATGTAATTAATTATGGAATTAAAGTTTCGTAAATTTCAGCAAGGTGGTGCTGTTCCCGCAGAAGAGGCACCCGTAAATGAAGCCGCTCCTGTTACTGAGTAGGCTCCTCAAGAAGCACAAGATCCTGTTATGCAGCTTGCTCAAATGGCTATGCAAGCTCTTTAGAGTGGTGATTGTAATACAGCAATGCAAGTATGTCAAGGTTTTGTTCAGTTGATTCAAAGTGCTCAGCAAGGTGGAGGTGCTCCTGCTCCAGAGCAATCTGAACCTGTATATAGAAAAGGTGGAGTGTTAGTGAAGAGAATTAAGAAATAATAATTGTAAATTAAAGGAGTGTATGTAATAGTAATATATTACATATGCTCCTTTTTAAGTTTATATATATTATGTCACAAATTATAAAGAAATACCAAACTGGAGGAAGTAGTCCTATTAAATTATTTAGTTCTCCTTATGGAGAAATAGAAACAGATAGATTAATTAAAGCAATCTCACTAAATCTTGATGATTATTTATCTAGATAGGATTGGTCTTAGAGAAGAAAAGATAAATTCCTAAGATCAATAGATAATTTTATTACTGGAATAAAGAATGGAAATGTTACCGGAATGACCGCCACTGGCTAGTTTAGAGATAGTCGAGGAGAAGAAGGTGGTGGAGTAAGTGATTCTAATGGTAATATATTCTTTAGACCTGATAGACAAGGAGCAACTTATATAAAGTGGGTTTTACAAGGACAAGATCCTTATCAAGATCCATCTAAACTAAAGAAAGAAGGGGAGAATAAGCCTAGTGAAATTCCTTATGATATTAATAGAAGTTTTGCAAAAGCTGTAAATAAAGAATATTTTAATACTGATTCTGATCAATTTGATGAGAGTCAATTGCAGTCTCTTTATACTAGATATGGTGATAATTGGTTTAATTAGCTCACCAATACTATATCTAATCTTAATATGGATAATTGGGGAATTTATGGTAATAGAGACAATTATCTTAGAGAAGTACAAGAGATGAAAGATTACTTAGTTGGGATAGAGAATCCAACTACTGAGCAGTATAAAGCATCTCTTATGAGTTTAGGAATAAATCCTAACTTTGTAGACTATATAATTAGGACTAAATCTACTGTTAATCCTACTTAGGATTAGGATTCTAGTTAGTCTCAATAGAATTAGGGTCAACAACAACAGCCTGCATAGTAGAATCAACAATAGTCTACTTAGGATTCTAGCTAGGATTAGCAACAATAGTAGAATTAGGATCAACAACAGCAATAGAATCAACAATAGTAGAATAATCCTTAGTAGAGTACTGGGTCAGTTGTAGATAAATCTCTAAAAGATATACTTGATAATCCTGGTGCCAAAAAAGAATATCAGACTATACGCTGGTAGTCATTAAATCTCAATTATGGGAAACTTTACTTTAGTACTATGAGTAGGTATTTTGCATTAAATCCTAGTGCAGAGAACGGATATGTCCAATCACTACTAAACATTATGATTACTAATCCTATTAATAAGTATAGTAATGTTAAAGTAAATATGCCTGTTGATGATAATAGAATGGGTAGTCGTGCTTTATCCTATGCAGTATAGTAGATGTTAGCAAGAGAAATGTATAAAATTCATAATAATCAAGCTAGTAAGGTATTAGAGAAAATAAGAAATACTAATACTTATCTAATTAAAGATTCTATTAATTTTGCAGATACTGGTAAAACCTACTCAATGGCCTTTGTTGATCTAGGTAATGGAAAAGGAAAATTAATATATTTACCTACTTTTAGATTAACTAGACTTAATGACGAAATTATTAATCAGGCTTTAGAGGCTTAGAGGTAGAAACATAATAGACTTATTAACTCTAGAAAGAGTGGAGGTGTATTAAAATATTAGACTGGAGGTAGATATTGGAATGATTTATGGTCCGGTCAAGATTCATTTAATACTGATTGGTCTTAGTTTATTCCAGCTACTGGAGTATCATCTGAGCAATCTAATGTTGGTAAAGTAGTACAAAGTGATTAGTATAGTTTACCTACTTCTTTAAGACTTAAAAGTTCTCTTGATGCTATTAAACAAGGAAGAGCTGGGGTAGACGATATTAATATGATGCAGAGACGACATAGTGGATTATGGAAAACTTATAATTCTAAATGGTCTCCTGTATATAATTAGGAAGCAGCCAATTATTAGACTGACTTTAATAATCAAGGATTTAATACTTCTATTATTTAGCCAGGATATGCTAATAATTATGTAATGGAATCTGGTAAACCTATTAGTGGTGATTCACAAGCACAGGGATGGAAATCTGACGGTTACTATGACGCCATTACTGATGATAGAAGAGTACTAGCTAGAAGAGGAGATTATACTGGTCCTGATGATCCTAGACTTCTTGCAGATATTTAGACTGCAAAGGATGCCGGATATAGATATTATCTAGATGAATAGTCTGGATATTATATGTTAGAGCCACTTAATTCTGAAAGTCCGGCACAAACTCCAGACAAGCCTTCAGCTGTGGTCTAGGACGAAGTACTAGATGGAAGTGTGGCTAGTGCTACTAATTCTTCTGAAGAAGATCCTGTAAAGAATGATTTAGGGTATTGGGGATTACCTATTGCATCTAGTATCTTACGTTATCTTAATATTGCTGATACTAATAGATAGATGAGAGATTTAGCAATGGATCTCAAACCTTACTATAAGATTCCTAAAAGATTTGAGCGTAATGTTTATGGAGATTATGGAGCACTTAGTACAGCACAATAGAATGCAGCTAATCTTAATAATCAAGCCAGTAGACCTTTAACTTCAGATGGTTCATTACAAACTGCATCTCAACTTGAAGGGCAAAGATTAGCTAATCAAGAAATAGCTAAAGGAAATCTTGCTAATACTTAGACGTTAAGATAGACTCAAGAATAGACTTTAGCACAAGATAGACAGAATATGGAATGGTTAGTTGATACTACTAATGAAAATAGATATAATGTTTGGAATACTAATACTATAAAGAATCAAGAACAAAGAGGATATTTAGCTCGTAGAGGATAGAACTTTGATAACTTTATTAAAGAGTTACAAATGATAGGTTAGTAGAGAAGAGATTTAGCTATTAATCTTAAACGTAGAGCTATAGACTAGTATATTGCTAGTAAGTATGGAGATAATTCTTTATATAGATCTCTTCAAGAAGGCGCGGCCAGATGGGTAGCTGAAGGTAATGATATACGTACATATCCTCAATATAAGTAGCTTATAGATTTAAGTAAACAAATGGCTAGAGAACAAACTGAGCTTAGCCTTAGATACTTAGGTAATCTTTATGGAGTAGGAAATAGTATGGATATTCTTGATTATACAGGAAATACCTTATACTCTCCAATTAAAGTTGATCAAGTACCTTCTGAGAAAAGTGGAGGTACTATTACAACTAAAATAAATACTAAGAAAATTAATATCCTTAAACATAAACTAGAAGAACAAAAAGTATTTCAAAAGAATATAGAAGCTGCTGTTAAAGATAATAGTGAAATGCTTAGATCTTTAGGAAATACTATGTAGAAATTACTCTTAAAGATTAAAAAATGAAAGTATAGTTTAAATAGACAGGTGGAGCTATGTCTCCATATTTAGCATATACCCCTTTTGTTCCTTAGAGTGCCGGACCTGTAGATTTATTTTAGTAGTAGTAGGTTACTACTAAATAGAAGGATAATGATGATTTATCCTAGAAAGATTTACTAGAGATGGTATCTAAAATAGAAGGACTTCCAAGTGATATGAGAAGAATTTATAAGTCTCTTATGGGAATGTATCAGCTTAAAAAAGCATTTCCTTATGGTACTAATGATTTAGTAGAGACTTATCTATCTTCACTTATGTAGATAAAAGAAGCTAAGTTTAATCAAGAACAATTTAAGAATGCTTACACTGTAGCTAAAGATAATATTGCACTTTCAGAAGTAGCTATAACTCCTACTGGAAGATTAGTAGCTTATAATGCTGGAAATAAATAGTTAGAGGAAATAAGTGTACAAGACTTTTTAAAGAACAGAAATAATTATCAACTTCTTACTAATAATAATTTATTAGGAATGAGAGCATAGCTTCCTAATTATGCTTTTAATAATAGTGTACTCTAGACAGTAGAGAACGGAGTTGGAATATCTAAAGTAGCTGAATTTTTAAGATAGAATCTTAAAGATATGGGATCTGATAAGAGTGAATATAGCCAAGAGGTTACTAAAGGAGCACAAGCACTTCAGTAGTTAGCTGGACTTGTTAATCCTGAAGATATTCCTAGTGATGGTACTGTTACTTTAAAAATATCATCTGAAGATTAGAGAAGAGCTGCAACACATGCTCTTAATTATCTTTATACAATGCTTCCTACTAATATGAGAACTCTACTTTAGCTTAGAACTGGTAATGTTGATGACCCAGAGGCTGGAGTAAAATAGATTATATAGGAACTTATACTTATTCCTAATTCTGCCTCTAGCTCTACTACTATAGATCTTACGCTTCCTAAGAAAAGTACTACTAAATCTGGAAGTGGTAGTGGAGGAGGAAGTACATCTGGCAAGGAAGCTATGCCTTATAATCCTTATATGCTATACATTCAAGGAAGAGGCGGAACTCAAACTCCATTTAGAATCAGAAAGTCAAGAACCACTGCAACTCTATATACTATGGGTCGTACTTATAATCTATATAATGTAAAAGAAGATGAAAGTCTTGATAAAGTACTTTCTTCTGGACTTGAATGGATTACAGCTAATGGTAGAGGCAGTGTTACATTTGGAGATCAGCCTATTGATTCCGGTAATCTTAAAGATATTCTTATTAAGAATAATGGAGCTACTGTTGTAATGTTACCTTGTAAGATTACTAGTAATGGTTCTAGAATAGTTAATTTTGAAGCTCTTGATACTTATGATTAGATAATTCAAGAAGTTAATAGTAAGAATTATACCTCTGAAGCTGATAGAGAAAAAGCTATAGCCGACAAGATTAAAAATAGTGATATTAGTTATATGATTGATTCTAGTACAGGATTAGTGGATAAAAACCAACTTGGACTATTTATTACTTTAGACGGTATTACTACTGATAAAGCTAATCTTACTAATACAGAATCATAGTATATTGCTCCTCTTAAGTAGACTGATGAATTGGTTGAACAAATTAGAGAAGGACTAGCTACTGGAGAAGGAAGTAATAAGAAGCCCTATGTGTTTGACATTAATAATTGGTATGACTGGAATGGATATGATCATATCTATGAAGGAACTGTATTTATTCCTCTATCTACTGATGTTAATAATGCTTGGGTTGCTTATGATCAAGGTAAACAAATTGATGAGGGACAAGCTAGATATAATGCAGAACAGCAATAGATATAGGAGAGAAGAAATAATTTAGGAAATACTAATAGTTCAGTACTATGAATGAAAAATAGAACGACTGGATAGTTGCGGGAATAAATAATCCTGACTTTACAGTACAAGACTTTAAAGATGTAGCCGGAATGAATCTAGATAATACCTAGATTCTTCCAGCTATTGAATATCTAAAAAGTGACTATATACTTAATAATGATGCTTTTAAAGATGAATCTGGTAAATTTTCTAAATAGAAATTCTTAGACTTTTACAAGGCTAAGCTATCTCAATTTTAGGAATTTTCTAGTGATGAAGAAATAGATAATTATGAATATGCTCCTTTTGACGTTTATGCTGACGCTAATAGTAGAGTAAAGAATGTTGATGTTAAACTTACTTAGACTCCTAATCCTGACTTTTAGTCTATAGGTATAGAAGGAAGATTAACCATTTCTGATCCTACTATGAGTAAGAGAGAAATAGCCCAGACCTAGAATATTGCAGGTAAGGATTATTCTCCGCATGATATGGCTCTATTTAGTAATCCCGTTAAGTACTTATAGAGCTTATTTTCTGATCCTTTAGTATTAGCTTAGTATGATGAAGATGTATTTGATGAAGATGGTAATCTAATACATTAGAAAGGAGAATATAAACTTAATAATAATGGAATTTACTATTATGAACCTTTAAATGGTAGGTCAGTAGCTGGTAAAGATGTATTATCAAGATTGGACTATCTTACAGTAGATGGAACTGGAGTAAATAAATATGATTTCTTTGATTCTGATGATCTTGATAAAAGTACAGCTGGAACTATATTTAAAACTATTGCTACGATTATTCCTGCCGTTATTGGTAGTAAGGTAAGACTTATATATGGAGGATATCAAGTTGTTAAAGAACTTGTATAGACTCTACCTATGTTATACTCAATTGGAACTAATCTAATTGGAGGAAATAAAGATTCAAAAACTTTAAATACTATTGCAGCTTATGGTTCTTCTTTAGGTGGTAGTGTATCTGATTATTCACAAGAAAACACATTTAGCTTAGAGAACTTTGGTAATCTAGTTTCTGATGTAGCAACATAGTGGGGATAGTAGAATACTATTGCCAAAGGAGTAGGTAGAACTAGTAATAGTATTAAAACAATTGAAAGAACTGCAAGGAGAAATGCAGAAAGACAATTTAGGCAAGAAGCTACTAGACTTTAGAGAAAGAATGCACTTGGAGAATTAAGTGATGCTGATCTCTATAAGAATATTGGTAAAGCTGGAGATGCTTGGGATTCTACAGTTTTAGGTAGGAGTTTACTTAATGATTAGTATACTAAAGTTGCAGCTGACGTTAGTAAAAGAGTTAAACTTGGACAAGATTTATCCCTAGCCTATATGGCTCTTATTTCTAATACTGATGTTTATAATACAGTACTAGAAAAAGGAGGAACTAAACAAGATGCTGCAATACTTGCACTTGGAAGTACTGTAGGTATGTATGCAGTAGATAAGTATTTAGGACTTGGAGAATTGTTCTTTGATGATGCTGGTGGAGTTACTAAAAGAGCTATTAGAAATGTAGCAAGAAAGGAAGCTGAAAAAGCCTCTAGTCAGTTACAAAATGCAGTTGCTTCTACAATTGATACTTCATCGAATCATATATTAGGAGTATTCTAGAAAGGAATAAACCTTGGTAAATCTATTGTAAATAAAATACCTGTTTCTACTACTGGTAAAGGAATTGGTTCTTTCTATAGATCTATGAAAGATAAAACTCTTAATCTATTTGGTAAAGCATTAGGTGAAGGTTTTGAAGAAGTAGGTGAAGAATTTGTTACTGACCTTACTAAGTAGCTTGGTGAAATAGCTGGTAGTTTAGGATTTGTAATGTCCCAAAATGATTATGGTGCATTTGAAAATACTGGTACTAGATATATGATGTCTCTATTTGGAGGTGCAATTGGTGGTGGCCTCTATGGTCTAGCTAATCCTTCCTTTAATTAGAAATCAGGAGAATAGTCATTTATTTATTCAGTACGTAATGGATATGGTAATAAACTACTTAAAGCAATAGATGAACTTGGAGATAAAGGTAAATTAGGTAGTACTAAATTATCATTCAGAACAGATAGTTCATCTAATGGTGATGTATATCTGACAGCTACTGATAAAGAAGATACTCAAAATGAGTTTATTAGAAAGAATCTTAAACAAACAGTACTTTAGCTTTAGTAGCTTATTGGCCAAGGGCAATTTAATAAGAGTGAAGACTAGCTCTTTAATCAGCTTGTCCAGAATGATATGCGATATGTATTCCTTAAAGATTATCTTAAAGATAAATCCTATATTACTGGTTATCAGTAGAGATGGTAGGATTTAGCTACTCAATATGTAGAAGTAAATAAAAAAATTAATGTTCTTAATTCTCAATATAATGATAAAGATAAGAGAGCTGACTAGAGTTATCAGGATCAATTGAATCAACTTAATGAATAGAAATCTCTTATAGAAAAGGAAAGAGATAAATTCCTTAGTGGAGAATATTCAGCCGAATATCTTCATAAAATGCTATTTGTCACTGATCCTATGATTAGTGGACAATTTACTTCTCTTAATCTTGAACAATATGCTTTTAATAACACTGGTAAATAGTTTAGTGATTTATCTGAATCTGAATAGTCTAAGGTAAAACAAGACTATGATAAGTATATAAAGGTAAGTAGAAAGGCTTCTGTAGATGAAGCATATAAACTCTATAGAAAGTTATAGTCTTAGATTCTTCCCAAGTTACCTACACTTACTATGTGGATGAAGGAGCTAAAGTAGGAAGCTGATAAATTTAAAGAACTTCAAGATAGAGTAAAGAGAGGAGAATCTATTGATCCTCAGGATTATAAGGGAGTAAACTCTTTTTTAGCTCTATTATCGTCCGGCAATATCATGAGAAGCAGGGATGCTATACAATCTCTTAAAGATGTAGTTAATAAATAGTTTATAACACCTAGTGTTAAGCAGGAAGCAATAAACTATTTAAGCAGTTTAGACCCTGATAATTTAGAAATTAATGATGTTATAGACAAAATATCTAGATATTTCTTATATGATAAATTTAACTCTGAGACTGTAAAAGAAAAAAAACGAGATAATCTTATAAAAGTTGACATTGATGAAGGCTTAAATACTGAGATAGAAAGTGTTTACAATTTAATATAGGATGCTTATGGGAAAGCATTTGATAAAAAGGATTTTGATGTTAAGAGTCTTATTAAAAATCTTAATGAGTTCTATAAGAGCTATAAAGATAATCCGTATGCTATTGGGAGGGTCTCTTCAGAGATAGGTGGTATTGTGGATTATATGCCTGATGGTGAATAGAAGAACACCTTAAATGAAATAGCTAATAAATATTTAGAAGTAGTAGAATAGAACGATAAAAGAAATATCGAACTATATCCTTATTTTTAGCGTCTTCCTAATTTAGGTATGTCAGTAGATGATTTTATTAGAGGTATAAGTGATAAAGCATATACATATCTAAATAATGGTAAAGGTCCTGGAGACATATAGAAAGAGTGGAGTGATTTTAGTAATTTAGTAAAAAATATTATAGATTCTTATATTACTACTAATTATGCTTTGGCCGATCCTGAGTTGAAGGGTTATAGTTTTCCTGCCATCTTAAATAGCTTATTATCTGATGTAGATACATACGATGAGAGTTATAGTGGATTAATAAGAGATTTAGTAGATAAATTTGATACTGTAAATAATCTATCTGACTTTAATATTTCTGATACTGATGAGGGGAGGATAGAAAAATTAGATACTATTATTACTACTTTAGGAGCTATACTTAGTTCAGCTTCTAAAGGTGAGATTAATGATTAGGTCAATCAATTTAGTAAAAAACATGGAATAGAATATCCAGAACTGGCAGTTATTGATTCTGATTCTGTAACTAGTGTTAATACAGTATTAGCTTCTAGTTAGGTTCTTATTGAAACTCTTAGAGAATTATCTAATTAGAATAAAGCCAATAAACCTAAGCAAATTCAAGAGGCTGACAGAAAATTTGTAGGAACTAGGCTTGAAGTATTTAGTTCTTTTGATAAGAATAATAGTCCATTTAAAGTATTTGGGCAAAATGAAATTGTAGATTTACTTGAAGGTATTGATGATATTAATGATACTGATCCGTTTATTAGACTATTTAAAATAGAGAGTTTATTATATAGTAATACATAGAAAGCCCTAAAAGAAGGTAAAATAACTAAGGAAGATATATTTAATACTTTAGGTAAGTTTATAAATTACACTGAAGCATCCAAACAAAACTCTACTGAAATTACATAGACTATTAAGTATAGTGATTTAACTGAATATGATAAATTTGTATATCTTATTAGTACTATGGCATATAGTCCTACTTAGTACTATAAGTCAATTGAAGAGTTTTTAAATAAGCATGATAATATAGCTCCTATTACAGTCCAAGAATATATTGCAAGAGTTGGACTTGCAGCAAAACATAATCCAGATTTTATAAATTCAGCTCTTGACTATATGGCTAGTAAGGCCGATGATAAAAGTTTGCCCACTCTTCATAATATTACAGTTATAACTAGTGTAGGTGGAGCTGGTAAAACTTCAGCTATCGCTAAGATTATTCAAGAAGGTAATGATGTAGTTTGTGTCGGACCAACAGCTGGACAAAGAGATAATCTTGCTAAATCCCTAGGAGCAACTAATAAATTTACTATTGATGAGTTAATTAAGCATATATTATCTGGTTAGGAAATAACTGGAAAAGTAAGAGAATTACTTAAGCATAATGGTGATGAAATTCCTGAGAATGAGTGGTTTTCTGTATCAGATGGAATTAAGCTCAAAGAAGGAGTTACTGTAAATATAGAGGATGATAACTTTCCAAAATACATAATATTTGATGAAAGTACTAATCTTAATTAGTTTGAAATACAATTAATTACTAAATGGGCAGAGTAGAATGGAATATAGATTTCATTTCTCGGAGATACTAACTAGTGTGGATCTTTTGGAACTCTTGGTGGCTCTATTGAAAGACAAGGAGTACTTGCTTGGAGAACCCCAAGAATGTCTATTGCTATTAGAGGTTCATTCTATAGTTTATCTTCTACTATTTAGCCTCTAGTTCATGTACTTAATTAGTTTTATAGATCAGACGATCCCTATGATAAACAATTAGAATAGGATCTTGATAATTATTTACGTAGTAACTATAGAAATTATTATTGTTTATCTAATGGATTTTCCGGTGCTTATTTTTATAGTAAAGAGGAAGACGATTCTAAACTAAATCAAATTATAAGTGCTATATCCTCTGATGCTGATTCTACCATATGCTTTATTGGAAGTAAAGACTCTAATAAGTATAAAAAACTAGAACAACAGTTTGGAAATAGAGTACAGCAATTTGACAACATTTTCTTAGTTCAAGGAAGAGAATTTGATTATGTATTCTCTGATACCCCTCTGCTAAACTACCCGATAGGTGAGAAATATATGTATAATGTATGTAAGATATTTTATACTGTACTTACCAGAGCACAAAAAGGAGTAGTAATATTTAATGATAATGAAGATGTAGAACATTCAGTTGTTTCTGGAGTAAGTAGTAGTTTTCAACCTAATAGCGAAATGAGATCAGATTATAAGTCTGACTCAATTGGAGAATACACTGATCAATTTAAATAGACTAGAGTTAAGTAGATTGAGTCAATTAAACCTTTTTTTACTGAAGAAGAACAAGCCGCAGAAAATCCCAAAGTAGATAAATTATTAGATAAGGTATTTAAAGAAGAATCTCCTACTGATGAGGGAGATAAAACTAATGATGAAGTATCTACGGCTACTAAAACAGAATAGGGAGTTAAAGAAAAAAATGTAACAAACGAAATTATAAAATAGAATGAAAATTAGGTAGGTCTTAGTCTACCTAAAGTACCTATTAGAGTTTACGGAAATATTTCAATTGCTGGTCCTGGAATTACTTATGACCCTGATACTAAAAGTTATACAAACAATAGTGAGGATAAAAGAGATTTAGGGATATTTATAGGAAAAGGATAGTCTATAAGTAATCCAGAGGATATTAATAAAACTGTTGATAATCTTCTCAGACTAAAAGCAGCAATATTATATCCTCAATTTAGAGGAATATTTATTAAAGGCAATTCTAATTTACAAATCACATTAGGTGACTTTGACCATATTGAATACAATATAGAAGTATTAGATACTAACACAACTAACTTAGTAGGATTAAATGGACTAGAAGAAATTAAGCCTACTAAAAGTAATACTAATAAACTAGTAGTAATTACTGCTACAATTAATAACTACACTATAACTCTAGGAGCATTTGCAAACCCCGACAAATGGGCTGATAATGGAGGAAATTCTAATGATGTAAACCTATATAAGGAATGGCTGACTGAGCTAATAAAGGCAGGACAGAAAGTAAAAGTAAATCCTGATTTTATAAAATCAACAGGCTATACTGCAATATATAAAGAACAAAATAGAATGCCTCTTGATAAGTATGCGAGAAGATATGGTAATCAATATACTTCTAATGTTTATATAGATTTTAATGGAGAAAACCATGAAGGAAAACCATATGTTTATGTCAGTCCTATTAAATTTAAGGATGATAATGAACTTATGTCTTTCATAGAATCTAATCCAGATTATTCTGATTTAATAAAGAAAATCTATGTTGACCCTATGGGAATATCATTCTTATCTCTAGCTTCTGAGCGTGCTTATATGAAAACTGATACAGGAGCTTTAATTCCACCTATTGATATGAGTGCGTTTGCACTTAGAGTAATAGTAGCAACCTGGAATTATAGAGCCAGACTTAATGATTTCATTAATAAACTTAAAAGTACTACTGTCTTAAGTGGCCTTATAAAGGATGATGGCACTATTGATGAAGATGTATATAAGAAGATTAAGGACTTATAGACATTATATGAACAATATAAGAAAAATAAGGACAATACTGACTTTAGATAGTATGTAGAAAATAATAGAAATGAATTATTAGAAGTATATGAGGCTATTCAAAAGACAGCTAATAGTGAATTTATTCTTGGATATTCTATTAATGGTGCATATAATCAATCCTATAAAGATGGAGAAGAAACTAAATATAGAATAGCTATAACTCCAGAATATATACTTCACTCTTTAAGATACGCAAATAGTATATTAAATTTAGTTAATGAATTAAAAATATTAGATCTCAGTTCTGTTAATCCTAATAGCTAGCTTACTTAGACTACTGTGACCCAAATCTTAAAGAATGATAAGAATGGAAATAAGAGAGATGGATGGTTAGGAAAATTAGGAGACGACTTCCCAAGTGTCGAAATAACAGAAACAGAAGAGGGCGGAACCATTAAGCTAAATGTAGATCACAATAAATTAAAAGCATTTCCTTATATTCTCTTTAAAGCAATTAGGAGAATTAATGAAGAAGTAGGGAAAGATGAACCAAATTCCGGAGGTATAAATCTTACTTTTAATATTGATGGAAATGAAAGCAAGGCTTTATAGAATTTATTTACTAATCTTACATACTTACACACAAAAAGAAGAGTAGGAGATTCTCCAAAAAAGGATAATGTTTATAAAACTAATATTCCTCTTAATATGATGTCTTTAATACTTCATGGAGGAATAGTGACTGATCAAATGAGTAATAAATTTCCAGAAACTCTTGCAAGTGATGCAATGTTTAGACATGGAATATTTGTAGATGCGATACGAATATTTAATCCTAATTCTACTACTGTTGAGTGTTTAACCCCGAGTCAATTCTGGGAAACTTCAGCTCATTCTGGATTTCCTATTATAATGTTTAATTTATATGGTAATCAAGCTAGTTTAGCTTAGCCTCAGAGCTAGTAGACTCCCACTTAGCCATAGTAGCCCTCTAATACTTAGACAACTAACAATTAGCCTAAGTAGGAACAGTCTAAGATTGACATATTATTAAATGAAATAAAGGAAAAAAAGTCTGATGAGCTTACTATAGAAAAGGCAGAGAAAAAAACTGGAAGAGGAACAACAAAGGGACTTAAAATAAATGGTACAGAATATACTTTTCAAGCTAGTGCTAAAGATCTCAATACTAGTAATACTGGTAGTGACTATAAATTATGGGCCATAAAAAAAGCTATATCTTTATAGAATGAACAAGCAGTAAGAGATCTGTGGGATATAGATGAAAGTAAATTTACTTATGATCAAAGTAAACAACAGATAACAGTTGAATTAGATAATGGTAGTACCTATACAATATCTCCTGGTGGTATTGAATATAATAAGAATAGTAAAAATTCTTCATATTATACATTAACTATTGATGATACAGATTATGATGTTTCTACTGTTCAAGATGTTATAAATGCCCTCAGGGGTTAGAAAATAGATGAAAAAACTATAGATAGTGTTATTACTGGATTTAAAGGAGATCTAGATCTAGGTAGTAGTAAAACGCAGGGACCTACTACCGCACCTATATATGAATGGATATCAGCAAACCTATCATCAGAAGGTTTAGGAGAAATAACAAAAGGAGATCCTAATTGTCAATAAATATGAGCAGTTGTATATTACCTTTATTCGGGCTTGGTCAGTTTAAAAAAGCCCTTAATTCTATTATAAATAGAATAAAAAGTATAGAAGATAAAGATATTAGTAATGAATTTAAAGAGAGTTTAAGAGAATGTAAAATATTTACAGTAGTTAGTTAGAACTTTACAGATAAAGACGCACTTAATGATAGTCTAAACTAGTTAGAGCAAGAGATTGATAGCTTAGATAGTATAAGTGAGGAGTAGAAGAACAAACTCAAAGACGCTGTAAATAGTTTTAGAGTTACTGATAGTCAATCTGTAAACGGAGATTCTTAGTACTCTCTTACAGATGGATTTGAAGATGTCTCTACTATAAAACAAGAAACTCTTAATGAGACTCTAGATACTATATTTAAAGATAATCAACATATAGCTAATGATTTTTTACGGACATTTAATGGAAATCTAACTAAATTAGCTATTATTAATATTGAAAAACAGAAAGTAGTTCGTGATACCTTATCATTAAATTAGAATATAGAAGACTTTTTAGATGACTGTTTTAGGGTTTTATCTGCCGAGTTTGGAGATAAAGAAACCTCTATGTTTATTAATCATGAACTTAATCAAGATTATTATAAAATTCTTAGTAAGGCTAGAAACACAATTCTAGCCTTACTAAATGAAAATAATTACTCATCTACTATTAATGAGTAGTGGGCTAATAAGATTAATGGAAAATCTTCTGACAGTTATTAGTTTCTAAATTTAATTTATTCTTATGTTAACTTAGTCCATTTTGATTCTTTACTTTAGAGGCAGTTTGGTAAAACTATTTAGTTTGATGATGAGCAAACAGTTCCTATACAAGCTAATATGAACTCAACTGTTTATAAGTATAAATTTGCACGCAAAACTAATAATCTTGTAAAAGACTGGACTGGAGATAATTCTAGAGACGCTATTAAAGAAATGGGTAATCTTTCTAAAATAGTTATTTCAAGTATTAAGATAGAAGACATTAATGGAACTAAGACCAGTATTCCTCTTGACCCAACTTCTGCAACTATAGCTGTGTAGAATTTATTGAAATATATTTATAGCCTTAGTGATAGAGTATTAGGAGAAAGATAGGAAGAACTTAATCAAACTAGATTAAAGGGTCCTACTCTTGATTCCATGGAAACTTTTCTTTCTTATGTGCTAGATAGTATAAAGAAGAATTAGAATATATTAAACACTCTTCGTAGATTTGGAATTTATGATAAAGAACTTAATATATTACATACATTATACTATAATTTATACAAGTCAGATTATTCTGAAGGTAGAACTTAGAGTATAAGATTTATAGAAGATTCTGATAATCTCTAGTATACTTTTGGAAATAATTACCCAGTAGCTTAGGCTGTTAATGCTTCTATCACTTATGATGTATCTCCAATGAGTTATTTACAAGTAGAGTATGATAGAGATACAGAAAGAAATTTAGTAGAAGTTAAATCTAAATCTAATACTGATCCAGTAAAATTTAGTATAGTAAATAAAGTTAATAATAAAATATTGGATCCTAATCTTATTGGAGACATTAAGGTACTTGATGGGCAGATTATTATTAAGACTGACAATCTTGAAATACATGCAAATACAGCTAATAATAGTTTATTAAGTAAGTCATATAAAAACGATTAGATTTCAGTATTTTATAATGGTAAAGAAATTAATATTGAGAAGAGTAGCGAATAGGAATTATAGTCTATCCTTAAATGGATAAAAAATTAGATTGGGATTGATCTATATAGTGATTCTGATTCTAGAACTAAGTTTACTATGCTTAGCAAAGATAGAAGTAATGTAATCAATGGTTTAATAACTACTGCTGCTCGTAGTAGATATATTCAAGAAATATATAAACTAACTCAAAATAAACTTCTAGCTCCAAGTGAGACTAATATCGAAAGCAGTAAGACTGGAGATATGATTAAAAAAGATCTAGAACAGTTTAAAGATATAAAGGATAAATTCTTTTATATATCTACTACTACTAGTAAATATATAAGAACTCTTTACCCTTAGGAAAAATGGCTTGATACATTAAGTGCTATTGAGGTGCAGTTCTCTGGAGTTCCTCAATCTGTAATTAGTGACTTATCCGGAAATAAGATTCCTAATTTTAGTGTAAAATTTATGGGATCTGATGTTTCATCCATTTTATTTGATATTAGTCAGCATCAAAACGTAGATGTACGTGCTCCTCTTCTTAGTGTATTAAATGGGTTTTAGGATGTGGTATCTGACTATGATGTATCCTTAAATGGAGGGTTTAAAAAGAAGGTAGAAGATATGAATTTACCAGAACTTTACTATCATGCAATAGTTGATAAGTTTGGGTCACTTGGTTAGATTTTTTATGTTCAACCTACTACATATTCTGATAAAGTTAAACTTCTTAATTATAGATTTAAGAGGAATATTATAGCGGATGAGAATACTTTCATAGAAGAATGGAATAAGTCTATTGGCTAGTATTATAGAAAAATTTATGACAATGTAATGAAAGACTTTAGTGTTATCTTTGGTGAGGAACTTTCAATTAAAGATCTTAATGATAAACTAAAGAACATGACTGAAGAGGAGCTAAAGTAGGAGGCAGTAGAAAAAGGAGTTTCTGTAATATTAGACTTACATTACAGAATAGATAAAAGTGGATATCTATATCTTAATGAGCTTTTACTATTCTATAATTATATTTATAATGAAGGGCGAGGCTTCTTTAAGGCATGGATAAGGCAAGAGAAGGTAAAATTCATTAATGAACTTATAAAGTCAAGGTTTGAAATAAGAAAGAGCAAAAGTGCAGATTCTTTCTTTAATGTTACAGATTAGTATGGAAGAAAATGGGATGATGGTAATAATGCAATATTAGCTAGAGTATCTGATAATGGAAAAATAAGAAATATTATATTTACTGATGATTTAGTTAATGTGGATGATGACTTTCAACTTCATCCAGTACTTGAATAGTACTTCTATACTCAATCTTTATACGCTAATGCTTTGAGATTCATACTTACAGGGTGTGAACTTAACCATCCTCTTAAAAGAGACACACATCAAGTTACTGAAGCCCTTGTAAATAATATAGTACAAGGAATAGAAAATAACTTTGATAACTTAATACTATATAGTACTATTGCATAGTTAGCTTAGTTAAAAAGAAATGTACCAATTCCAGGAACTATTACTCCAATGTCTCAAGATACTATTACTGGTATAAGTAGTCAAGTTAAAACTTCTGTATATAAAGATACTAAAGCTCCGGTATTTGATTTTAGCGGACATACTGGAAATACAGATGCTCATGATGGTAGTGCATTTATGATTGGGCCAGCATATTATCTTGAAAATAATTCTCTTCAAGAAAATGAAGTGGGAGTAATACGTAAACCATTATTTGCTTCTTATGATAAAGAAAGAGGAACTGGATAGTTGCTTAAATACGCAATTACTGTAATTACTAATAGACTACTTAGAGATAGTGATAGTAATAACCTTGACGAGTCTAATAGAGCTTTACAGTTAAGGAATTTACTTAGAAAGTATACTGATATTCCTTGGGATGATAATCTAGATATTACCTAGTCTGATTTATTTTATAGTGAAGAATTTGAAGATAGTAGCAGAGATATTGACTTCTTCTAGTCTATTCTTAAAGGTAATTATTTATATGTATAGCGAGGAAATAACTATTATCAAGTTCAAGATTTAAAAAGAGACAGTAATGGATATTATACAGAGGAACTTCCAGTTTCTGAATATGGATTTAGTGATGCAGACACCCAGCCTATAAAAGTATATCACTACTTTGATATGTCTGGGAATCACTATACTACTACTGATGAAAAAGTCATACAACAGAAACTATCATAGCCTGAATTTAGAACTATCAACTCTATTTATACCTTATGGGAATCTCTAGGCGGTATGTATAGTATGTAGCTTATTAATAGTCGATTAAGACCTACTGAAATATCTAACTTTGCTGTAGCTAATTACATTATAAATGTAGCTACTCACAAAGATGGAATGAGTTATAAGTTTAATTAGAGTAACTATGACTAGCCTCTAAGAAATTACTTTATTGGCTATATGGCTAATAATAGTGCCATGAAGGAAGGTGCAGCTAATAGAAACTCTAATAAAGAACTTTATGATAATTCCTCTAATCCTGGATATACAATAATGGAAACTAGGTATTATGGGATCTAGCAAGACTCTGATCATATAGCTGATGAGAGTGAAGCTAGTGAACCTACTTAGGTTATTAGTTCTCTTGATATTGGAGGATATGTTCATGATCAGGTAAAGTAGGTATATGAAGCAATGAGTCAAAATAGTAATAGAGCAATTAAAGGGTAGCTTGAGACTCTTAAATAGTTCTTAAATAATCCAGAATAGTTTAGTGAATAGTTTTACGAAAGTATTGCTAGATTATTTATAGCTAATTTTAATCCTAGAGATAATGAACAATTAAGAACTTTACTTAGCGCTATTAGAGATGAATTAGGTAAATCCGATTCACAATCTAGGAGAAAACTTCCACTAAGTAGTCCTACTATCTTTAAAAGATTTTTAACTACAATTTCTTCATATATTAATAGAGTTGCCATTAAAAGAAAATTTACAGGAAGTGCAGATGTATTAGCTCCTTCTTATAATATAATAATGAAATGGGATCTTGGAGATGGCTCTCCCCTCATGAGATAGGATCTTCTCAGAGAATCTCAGAAATGGGCAAAAGAAAATGAATAGGTTCCTCAACTAGTATAGCTTCAACAGAGAGCTAATAATGGTGATTTATCTCAAGAAAACTACTATAATGAAATAATTAAATTATATCTACAGTCTAAGTAGAATGAAGTCAAAACCTATCCATTGTTTGATGGGCAGTGGAATACTGAGTCTTTAGATCAGTTTAATCCTACTGAAAATGTAGATATTATAATATAGGATAGCAATAATAATAGTAGAGTTATTCCTTTATCTTTAGATTCATTAGACGATTACTACGGTCTAATGAGAGATACTGAAAACTATTTAAAGAATAAGTTAAAATTAACTGATATTAATGGTCTTACCATAAATATTAGACGTAACATTACTAGACCTATAAATCTTCAGCCACTTATTTGTAGGTTTAAATACACTGATGATAATGGTAAAGTAAGAGAACTAAATATCTTTAATACTGATGAGCTTTATAAAAAATATCAAGCAGTATAGAATAAGGCATCTAAAGAGGAATTAAAGAAACTTTAGAAGGATGTTGATATAATGCTCATTAATCTAGAAGAAAAGCATTAGTACAATGGTAAATAGGCTACTATTATTAAAAAGACTAAGGCTGAGTTAGTTGCCTCTAATAACTATGCAACTAGATTCTAGATTAGTAGTGATAAAACAGTCAGGGAAGTTAGTACCTCTGATGATATATTTAATATCAGACCAACCTCAACTTTATCATTTAGAGATATTACTTTTGCTATGCTAAGTGGAGATAACAAAAATACTTATATTGGATTTAATAATAACTTAGCTTATGATAAATCTAGTTAGATTACTGATATCCCATTTGTTAATATAAAAAGGATACCTTATGAAGATAGTAAGGCTAAAACTAATAATAATGAATTTATTTTATCCAGAATTATTGCATTGGATAAGGATGGTAATGAAATCTGTGAAATAGGTAGAGATATAATTTGCAATAGTGATAAAGTGCAGCAAGATTCTAGTGGGTAGTTTGTATATCCTTCTGGAGAAAAGATAGGCTAGCCAGTACCTGACCAAGAAAGTTATAAAGTAACAGAAGATAAGAAAATAGTAAAAACAGTATTATATCTCACTAATAACCAAATAGAAAGAATATCTCAAGGAAGAAATGGCACTACTAAAACCACTAAATATAGATTAATTAATATTAATCCTAATTTACTTGGTTCTGTTCTTTCTGGAGATGAAGATATAGCTAATGTAGAATCTGAGTTAATAGATAAACTATATCATTATAAAGAGTATAAAGTATTACAAGTAAATTTAAATGCTAGTGAATTTCCTAAAGAAATACTAAGTATTATTGGAACTCCAAGTAGTCCTTATTTTTAGGATATGCAGGATATTAAAGAGCTATGTTGGAAAACATTTGAACAAACTGAATCTTTAACTGCAAAAGGAGGATTTAGAGTATATAAAAAAATTCTTTAGACATTCTATAATACTTTAGCTGGGGCTAAAAAATCATCTTATGATTTATCTAGAGATTTTATTTCTTCTCGTATTCCTGCATAGAATCTAGCATCATTTATGGCTATGAGATTAATAGGTTATACAGGTGTGGGGACTAACTAGGCATTTGTATCTCACTTTTAGTTATTTTTATAGGGTTCTAATTTTGAGTAATTAATTACTGATCATATAATTAAATATTAAATAAAATATAATTATATGAAAAAAAATAGAAGTGGATATAAATGAAGTAATAAAATTTCATGATCTAGGATTAACCCCGAAGGAAATAGAGAATAAAATTAATGTACCGCAGCATGTAATTAGATTAAGATTAAAAGAATTAGATATAAAGCCTAATACTAAAAGATTTGAAATATCTAGTAGCTCTTTACTAAAAATAAAGAATTTAGTAAAAGAAGGAAAAACTAATAAGGAAATTGCTGATATTTTAGGTATCAGTTCTCCTACAGTTAGAAAATACGTTAATAAATTGGGATTAGAATCCAATAGTAAAAGAACTAAAACCCTAACTAATAAAGTAATTGAATTAACACAAGAACAAAAGGAAGTTCTATATGGCTCATTATTAGGGGATATGTGTATTGATACTAATTGGAAAATTTCTAGACCTGCAATATCTCAAGGAGGAAATCAGGAAGAATATTTTGATTATAAATGTAAAATATTTAATAATTTAATAGGAAACCTTCTAAAAAGGATAGATATGACAAAAGAACTAAAAAGTGGTATCATAAATATACAGTAAGATTTCTAACTAATCCTATATATAATGAATTAAAGGATAAATTATATATTAATGGAGTTAAAACTGTGACTAAAGAATGGTTAAATATGTTAACTCCAAGGAGTATAGCTTTTTGGTTTATGGATGATGGGTCTAATAGTGGAGTTATAGCCACTAATTCCTTTTCTAAAGAAGAGTGTTTACTAATAATAGATTGGTTTAGAGAAAAATACAATATAGAATGTACCTTACAGAATGATTATAATAATGGACACCATCAATACATGGTATATGTAACTGCAAAATCTAAACCTATATTTTATAATCTAGTAATTGACTATTTTATTCCAAGTATGCTTTATAAATTAAAAAATTGGAACCCTCAAAAATCACATGAACTCAGGGAAACTTCTTAAATTTTAAGGAAAACTCTGACCTTATATTATTTTTTTAGTATAAGAGCAACGACCATTAATTAGTTAAATAAAGTATAATATACTTGAAGTTTGTGACATTTTGTTTAAGAAAATGAAGATATGGTCTAACCTTACTAGAAATAGTAAGACGTCTAATGGATTTAGACATAGATAAGGCATTCTTACTTGGGTACGCAGTAGATAGTAATAGTAAGTTTATTGGATGGAGTAGTTTATTTGATTATACAAGTGCAGAAAGTTTAAGAAAGTCATTATAGCTTCCTTATCCTTCTGGAAGAAGAATAGATATAACTCTTTCTACAAATGATAAGGTTGATGTAATACTTACTGGAGATATAATCACAGATGTTACTAAGGTATTAAATGTTAATAAAAATAAAGTAACTGTTGGAGGTTAGAATAAGGAATATGTAGATCAATTGAAGAATGCTGTTTCCGCACATGAACATACTTTAATTTCTGAACTTAATAAATCTAATTCATTAAAGAACTTTATACTATCGAGAATTATAAATATTATTTAGGATGCAAGAAACTTTGTATCAGCATATACGCCAACTTCTACGGATGAGATTCAAGAAGCAGCAGATAATAGTCCTAAAGGAAAGAATGCTAATTCTTATAATCTACTTGATCCTCTTTCTCTATATCATATGTAGAGTGAAAATCTAGTAGGTAAGAAAGTAATTGGTATTGGTGCTAATGGCAGTAAAGTCTAGAATCTATTTAATTATTTCTAGAATGAAATGTTACGTGGAGATTAGACTAAATAGAATAGAGCTAAATTTAATATTTAGTTTAATAGAATACTTGGAAGGGCGTCCGGAAATCCTAAAGTAGCTGATCTTAATTTAACTCCGGGGGCTAATATTCCAAATAATGTAGGTAATGTTAAAGTTCTTGATCCTGAAATTACTACTGATAATGCTTCTAGTTAGTTTATTAGTGCAGCTACTGATAATGCTAAATTACTTATTCTTAGTAAAATTAATGCAGGAGATAAATTAGCTAAGTGTTATGTATATCTTATTAATCTAGGATTTGACTATTCAGATATCGTTGGCTTTATGACCTCTCCTATTGTATCTTTTATTGATAGTATTACTAATAGTAATATCTATTGCGGAAACGCAGGAGTGCAAGGAGTAGTGAATTTTGCATTAAAGAATATTAAAACCTTATAGGGGGATGACTATAAAAATGTACAATTTCCTGCTTATTGGAAGATGTCAGATAGCTATAAAAACTTTATTGCAAGCCAGCTTCATACACTTCTAAAAGATAATAATAATTTAGAAGACTTACAGGAGTTTAGCTCCATACTTATAGGAGCTAATGAATTTACTAATGCAAGTAATAATTTAAGTATTAATCAAGGAATACCTACTGATAAACCTTCAATTGATAAGAAACTTAACTACCTTAGAGACGCCTTTAAGTATTCTAAACTCAATTAGAGTATTAGTGAGACGCTTAAAAATTCTTATGGTATTACTGATCAAACCGAAATAGATAATATAAATGAAGCAATTGATAGTACTCTACAAGATGATGGATCTAAGTTTGATCCTAAGTTATGGTTAAGAAATGCACAAGTATAGACAAAGAGTGGAAAATCATATAGTTACAGAGATCTTGCTAGATATGTAAAAGAAGCTAATAAAATTACTATTAATATCTTTGAAATGATAGAATAGTTACCTCATATAAAAGCTATGTTTGATGGACTATTCATTGCTGACTTTGTTACTAGTCTTAGTGCTAAAACTAAACTCTATGATAATGTTACTAATTCAGTATATTGTAGAGGTAAAATATTTAAAGATACTTATTTAAATAGAATAGAGTCTGAAATTGATAAACCTCTTGTTTATAATTTCTTAGCTAGTAGCTCTTATAGATTTCCTACTAATCCATAGTATAAAGCCCAAATAATTAATAGCGCAGGTAATTTTGAAGAGTTTACAGAGAATGAGATAGATCTTAGTACAGTACTTGGACAAATGAGATTTAAACATTATTTTGAGACTGTTTTTATTCCTAAACTAAAAGCTGGAAAATACTTTAATGGAGAGACTGAAATAAGTAATGATAGTTTAATTCAAAATGCTTTTGTTAATGGACTTATGCTTACTGTTGATCCTAATGGAATTCCTTTCTATAAGCTGGATATGAATATGTCTTAGTCTGATAAAGTAGGGTCTCAAAGTATATTATATAATAAATATAAGAAGGGATTTGCACAGCTTGCCTCTATGAAAGTTGGAAATAAAGATATTGCCGATTGGTTTAGGTTGTATAGTTTAATAGTAAACCAAGGAAAGAATGGTGATGAAAGACTAACAAAAATAATCAGAGAATATGCTGATGATAATAGTATAACTTCTCAATATGATCAATACTTAGGAGAAATAGACTATCCTACATTTAATATTGATCAATTACAATTTAGTCCTCTTGATGTACTTATTAGTGCAGCTCCAGTTACTAATTCTACTGTTAGTTCTAGTTACCCAATAGTTTACTTCTCTGGAAGTGATTCTATTAGAGCTGGATATTACTACAATGGAGATGAACTAAAAATATTTCCTGAAATATCTGGAGAAAGTGACGTAGAAAGATCTATTAGAATTAGTAATCTTAAAAAATATAATGTACTTAATATTTATAATGTACGTACAACTTAGACTTTACAAGAATGTTTAGGAAATTTAGATAGTGCAGAAACTAAGAATACTTTAATCCTTAGTTTAAGAGATATGATGAAAAAAGGATTAATATCATTAACTTAGAATTGTAAATAAATATGGAATGTAAAATAACACTTACAGCATCAACTGATAAATACACTTTTAAATATAATATAGATAATTTAGATGGAGCTATTTACAGTGTTGATGAACTAATTAATAAAATTACTAATCCTAATGATTTACGAAATATAGTACAATTATTAATAAATGAAAATAAATCTTCACAAGGAGTAAATAGATTAAGTAAGCCTGTTAGTAATATTGCAAATGCTACTTCTAAAGAATTATTTGAATAGAACGGTATCACATATAGTGGGAAGTAGAATGTGTAGGTACTATATGTATAGGGTAGTAATACCTTTTTACCTGATGTTTCTTTACAATCAACTACTAGTACTAAAATAAAAGAAGGGGATCACTATATTTATGTAGTTAGAAATCATCAAGATATGGTAAATTTAGCTAAGTACTTACAAGTTATAGACTTCCTTGAAGATAATCCAAATAATAAAGATATTAAGAGTGGTAAAAATAAAATATTAGCTTACTTACAAGGAGTAGAATTTAGTGCTGAAGATATTGTATAGATTACTACTGATATAAGGAATATCTTAAATCGTCCTTTAAAGACCAACTTTAATGATGTATATGCTAATGCAATTATTAGAAGTATTAATTATTCTGATGAAAAGAAATTAATAAAGAAAAGTACTATTAGTAGGATATTTTTAGATAAAATTGGAACTACCGAACTTAATGGTAGGTTAGCTGAAATAAAGGGAAAACTAGATAATAAAGGTAAATTAGTTGACAGTGATTATCAAACTATGTTAGATTATATATTTAAATATATAACAGATAAAATTAAAATAACTAAAACCAATGGGATATTTCTCTAGATAACTAGAGAGTATCCCTCAATTGGTGATATTTATGGAACTTCGATTAAGCAAATACTAACAACTAAAGCTGCATTTAATATTACCTATAGAGGCGAAGTAATAGCAACTATTACTGATGAGAAAGGAAATACAAAGTATATTCCTTCTAGATTCTTTCATGGAATTAATACTAGAATGAGGGCTTATGACAATCTTAAAGAGGCCCAAGAAGCTATTGATAATAGCATTAATAGTGAGTATCTATTTCCTGACTCTTTAATTAGGATAATACTTGGCAAACAGTCCAAAAGAGCTAAATTAGATTATTATATGAATAATCTCATTATAGTTCCTAACTCTATAGAAAACTTTAAGGATTATGTATCGACTTCTATTGGTAGAGATTTAGAAATTGAGACATATAAAGACTTTAATACATTTGTAGAAGGGACATTTAAAGAAAACAGTGGGAAAATAAAAGAAGTATGTAATTCTACATTTAAGGCTTCTCTATTTATGTATGGATATAAAAGAGGAATAGATATTGATAAATTACTTAATAACCTTAATGATGATACAAAAAATAGTATAGATAATGTTTATTATATTCATTCTGTAAATGATTCTGTAACTGCAACCAAAACTTCTATTAATCTCAATTAGTCAAGTAGTAAATAGATTAAAAAGAATAATGAATTGAGTAATATAACTATGTTAAATATTATCACTTAGTCTCTTTCTAAATAGTTTAATACTTAGTTTGAATTATATTCAGATACAGCATATGACTAGAATGGAAATGAAATAGAAGGAAGTAGTACAGCTAATGCTTTTATTTATAATGGTACTATTTATATTAATTTAAATAAAGCTAATGTATCTGATGCAATACATGAATGTATGCACTTACTTGTTCCATATCTTAGAGGAACAGCTGAATATGAAAATTTTCTTAATAGTTTTATTAGTAATAGGAGTATTTAGGAAGAATTAGAGAAAATGGGTAAAAAAGGGGTCTATTAGTCTCTTCCTTACAATGATAAAGTGGAAGAATTATTTGTTAAGTATCTTTCTCTGTATATTACTGATGAATTACCAGATGGAGATATAAAAAACTTATTTAATAATTTAGCTAAAATTGAAGTTCCAGATAATACTCCAAGTAATATTAGTGCAGTCGGAAATACTCAAATCTCTAATATGGGACAATTCTTTCCTCTTATTAATCAAGCTATGGAGCAGTTCTTAAATAGAACACAAGATGATGAAATAGTTAGACGTAAAGCAGTTAATGCACTTAGATAGGCTATAAAAAGTAATGAAGTAAAGGAGGAATGTGAATGAAAAAATGTAAATATACTTTCAATAATTCAAAAGATAAGAAATCTCGTTCTTATGAGGATGCTCTTAACTATATGAAGGAAAGTCTAGATAAGAATGTTACTGTTTCCGATATAGTATTTAGTGCAGACACTGGAATTTCCCCAGTACTTTAGAATGTATTAAATAAACTTGCTGACTTAAAATCTAATGTAAAAGCACATCTATCGAGAAATAAAATTACTAACGATTTAATTGTAACTGGTAGTCCTTCTTATAGTGATGATAAACATATTTCATTATAGGAATTTCTTAATAGTGAGAATGCTTCAGTAAGAGGTCGTAGGCTAGTACGTCCTTATAATCCAGAAGAATACTTTTCTAGCTTTCGTAATTAGTTAATAGATAAAGGAATATCTGAAGAATAGGCGGACTAGACTATAAGAGAGATGCAAAAAGGTCAAAAAGAAATAGTTAATGATGCCTATTGTTTAAAGGTTTTAGCTTCTTCTGCATTTAAAAGTAAAGATGAACTTAAAGACTACTTAGATGATGTTGCTAAGGAGAAAGATGTAGACTTTAAAAAATTTACTGATAAGATATAGAAAAGTGTCTTTGATCAAATTGTTAAGAAAAGAATAGCACAAACTTATGGAAGAAAACTAATTACTAATATAAATCTACTTGCTAAAATTCCAGGTGTAGACAAAGAAGTAGTAGCACATATTGACTATGCCTTTGTAGATAATAATGGACAATTGGCATTATTTAATTTTGTTACTACACATGAGCCAGTAAACTAGTGGCCAATAGAAAAGATTATGTAGTATAGATATACTATGGTATTTCTTAAATAGACATTAGCTTCTAAAGGATTTGATGTAAGTAAAATATCTTTAAATATAGTACCTATAAAAGTGGATTATTCTAAAGATAGTAATGGGAATACAGACTTTAATAAAATAGATAAAGTTACAGTACTTGATCCACAAAATCTAAACTATGATAGAAATGGTAACTATATATTAAGTTCTCAAGATGAGAATGTATAGAAAATATTTCCAGTACATAATAAAGTAGTTAATATAAATAGAGGAGAAATTGGAAATAGAATTAATAAGATTAATAAAGCTATATTTCCAGGACTTAATATTAAAGATGATGGAGTTAGTAAGTCTGCGATTGATTGGATTAGATCTGCACCTTAGTCTGGTGAAGAAGATAATCCTTTAGTCATTCGGGAATCTAAAGATCCTAAGTGTAGCTATGAAGTCTATATTAATGGTAAGTAGTATAAAATTCCATATAAAGAGTACCCTCAACATAAGTATAAGAATCCCGGAATTAGAGAGTTAGTAGAAAAACATATAAATGAACTAATAGACCATAGAGGAGATATTACTTATGTGCTTAATAGAGCTATTAGAGAATGGTATGAAAAAGGATTCTGTAATTTTAGAAAGAATAAAGGACTTGAATATAGTGCAGACTATTTAAGAACCGTACTAGCTCCTTATATGGAATATACTACTGACACTAAGGAAAATAAGATTTATGAGTGGGAATTACTTGATTATGCAATTGATTATAATGTTATAATGTTTAAGAATAGAGACGGTCAAGTAGATTTTGTGTCTTTAACTCCTTACGATCTTGATTCTCATGTTGATACTGGAAATAAACTTAAAACTACATTACTTGGATTTTATAAATATGATACACAAGCCGGAGATCAGTTAAAAGCTGATTATGGTAATGTAGAAGCCACTAGAGTAATGACAGTTATTAATGAACTTATTTCTAAATATAGAGATCCTAGTTTTAAATTAGGATAGATTAAAATTATAACTAATAGAAATGGAGGTAAAAGTAGAGAATATAATATAAGACAGCTTTATAATAATTCCTATAAGGAAGTTATCGGTGTAGTAGGTTAGCTTAATCCTGATATTAATCTTAAGAGTAATTTTCAAGCTAATGATTTTGTAGATCCGATACAAACTATAATATCTGAATATAATAGAGTAGTATCTGGGATGGATGAATCTACTTCTGAAGTTTATAATGAACTTGGATTTTCTGAACTATAGTCTGCAATTACTAATGAGGATAAGTAGGTTGCATTATTTAATATATTATAGAGTATGCAGAATGAATACTTTAATAAAGGAGATTTATCCTCTATTGAAAGAAGTAATCCTGTAATGAAGAAATTGTACTTACTTGTAAATAGAGCCTATGAATATTATAGTGGAAGATTTTTATAGTATAGTCCAGATTATGGGAAATTTACAGAATATATGGGATCTTCAGCTTATAGTACATCTAAGAATATAAGGTATTTAGTTACTACTTATCTACAAACTATTGACTCTATATCTCAAGATTTTACTGACTTTATGGATAAGAATGTATGGTAGTACATAAAAAAGTTCTATAATGATAAAGGATATGGAAACCTTGAAAATAGTGCAGTAGGTACATAGTTAAGAGTATATAATAATCTTTATGAAAAAGATATTGATGGGACTAATACTCTATTCTTTAAGAATCCATATGATACAGATAATGATTTAACTCCTGAAGAAAGAGAGTTTTTAAAGAAAGCACTTTATACATTTGCATATATAAGAACTGGTGGAAAATTTAAATATAAAGAGAATAGTCTCGAACTTAAAGACTGGGTGGACTAGAATAGAGAATGGTATTTACAAGTACCTCTTATGAGAGCAACTAAGGCTACCAGAACTCAAACTCTTTATGGACTTAGACATTTCTGGGAATCCTGGAAAGATTTTGTTAGAAACCCTAAAAAGGCTGTACAAGCAATTTATGAGAATATGTCTAGTCAAGAATCTGATCTTTATGCGGGTGGATTCCAGAGACTTACTTTGAAAAATCCATTCTCAATTGGAGAAATTGGATTTGATGGAGAGAATAGAAGAAATAGAAATAATTATATTAGTGAGAATGGAAACGACTATTTTGAGACTAATGTAGAAGTACTATTAATACATTATCTTAATAAATATATTACCACTAAGAAAATGCAAGAGTATCTTGTAGGAGCTAAGTCTATGATATTACAACTTGAACTTATGAAAGATGAAGGAAGTAACTCTAAGTATATTGATAAAGAACTTGAATATCTTAATAAGTTCTTACGTATAAATGTATTTAGACAAGAACTTAGTGATAATAAATGGTCTAACTGGATTATGGCCGCAATTCATCCTTTAAAAAGAGTTACCTCTGCACTTAACTTAGCTGGTAATGTTACTGGTGCTGTACGTGATAGTATTCAAGGTGCAGCTGAAGGAATAGTAAGATCTGTTACTAAATATAAAACTGACCTTAATGCTGAAAGTATTAGTAAGGCTTATGCTTTTGTAGTGACACATGGAGGATCTACAGCAATGAGACCTCTACTTCTTGGTAAGTTGAATATTAAGTACAGAATATCTAATGTCGATCTTGCAAGAATTGAACAACGTGCAATTACTGGGCGTTCAGGTTTAGTAAACTTTGAAAATAAAATGTACTCTACTATGAGAGCACCTGACTTTTTAAATAGAATGGTACTCTTTGTAGCTAGATGTATAAAGGATGGAACTATAGATGCCTACTCTTTAAATGAAAATGATGAGTTAGTATATAATTGGAAGAAAGATAAAAGGTTCTCTGCCTACGCTACCGGTGATACTAACAATCCCCTTTATAAAAAGTAGAAGGCACTCTATATGAGTAAGATTAGAGAATGGAACCAAGAACATCCTGATAAGCAGTTAGACTATACAGATGGTCTTCCTGACGCCTATACTAATGCTGAAGTTGAATCTATAAAAGATCTTGCTAGTAATATTTATGGTTCTTATGATACTGCCCTTAGAGGAATGTTAGATCATGTAGCTGTATTCTCTATATTTACTTAGTACTCTACTTGGATGAACTCTATTTACAATAACTATTTTGCCAAACCTGGTACTTATAGCACATCACAAAGAATGTTAGTTTAGGAAACAGATGAGAATGGTAATAAATTATTCTTTACAGATAGTGGTTAGATTACTACTGAAGATACTGGATTACCAGTTTATAAATCTGTTCCTTGTTAGATTACTGGAGTAATATGGGCATTAGCTACTGTAGGAGATGTACTTAAAAATGGTGGAGTTAAGAAAACTATTGAATATCTCCGAGCCAATAAAGCTGAATCTGACGCACTTAAAAAACTACTTAGTGATATGATTATGACTCTTCTTTATTGGGCTTTAGTCAAAGGAGTTTATCAAACATATTACACAGAACAAAAGAAACATATGAAAGATAATCCTGCATTAGTTAATGCTTTAACTGAACTTACCTATAAAGCTACAGAGAGAGCATTTGACTATTATCAAGGTCCTCTTACTATGATAGAGTTCTTTGGTAATAATATGAATCCTCCTATTTATCAAGTACCAGTAAAAACTATTACTAGTGCTTCTAGAGTAGTATTTGGAGATAAACCATTTATGGATTTTGTATAGTAGAACACTGCATTTTCCAGATCATTTTCTGATACTTATAGAGCTTATAAACAAGCTCATCCTGACTTAGACGAAAAGTAAAAAAAAATAAAGGCCTCACAGATAGTAACTTAATACTACCTGCGAGGCCTTTTTATTTATAGATCATATAGGATATTATTAATTATTTCTTTATTAAAATTCTACCTAATTCGTTTGTTTGATCATAAGTAATATCTGGAAATTTAATAAATAATTTATGAACTAGATCCTTACTATCTATTTGATCTATTGTAACAAATCCGTCTGTTGGAATTAACATAATACCATTATCAAATAATCTACTTAGTTCTTCTTTACTATAAATAGTTTCAGTGTTATATTCAAGTAGATTACTATACATAAATCTTAATGGATCATTTTTATAATGCTTATCATAAACCGTTATTCTGTAATTGATCATCTTCTAATAAGTTAAATTCACATGTATGAAATACTTCATCAAATTTTAATTCAATTGCTTTGTCCTTAAAATAAATTTGTGCATAATCATTTATTTTAGCTCCAGTAATATCAGGATTACAAATTTCAAATAATACTAGAATCTCTTCAACAGTAGTAATTCCCTCCGGAACTTTAATCTTTATGTATTCTCCTATTAATACAGAACTAATAATATTATTAATTCCAGCTTTAAGATAGGAGAATCCATCATTAATATCAGACTGAATGTACTTTAAATACTTACTCATAGAGCAATTTTAGATTCTACAAATTTACTTTCGACCACTTTATTATTATCATCTAAATATTCAACCATATACCAATTAGGAAGGGTATCTAAGAATATTACTCCATTTTCTTTAACAGGATGTTTAAGGTGAGTATGACCTACCACTTGATTCCATCCATCTATTTTATTCCCAAGTAAAGCTGAAGGTCTTATCCATAAAGGTCCGCTTTCTGAAGAGTTTCCATACATAGACAGACCTACAAATTTAAACTTATTCAAATCTTCAATAGAATCAATCTTATTAATATCTTCTAAATTAGTAATATTGTTATTTTTCATCCATACTTTACTTATCCCAGCATGACTATATACAGTCTTATTTATACTATCAATATAAATAGGTTGAATTTTATGAGATAAGACTGCTTCTTTTAAAGGCTCATAGATTAATTCTTGTGTTTTATATTTATATCCAGAGTACCTCTCACCTGGAACTATATAATGAAATTCCTTTATGTTAATATTAAATCGTTACTTTAATACTCATTGTAAACAATGACTTGTACTTCATAATTAATACAAGAACTGACTATATCACATCCTACTAGTAGGAGCCACACATTTCAGATTACTTAATCTTACTTCCTTTCGGAATAGTCGATGAGCTTTCTCTATAATTAGAGCTTAGTTGATAATTAGCATCTCAGCTTTTTCATCAGTTAATGTGGTTTCTATAGATAATTACTTATCTATAGCACAAAATATATCCTAGAATATATTATATTTCTTCAAACAATATATAGTAGCATCTTTATACATAAAATCGAAAAACTTTTTATTTGCTTCCTTCCAGAATATTCCATAGTGCAAATATGTTTAGTTTCCTTAGCTTTAGAAGAATTTAGTTTTGTTTTCTTTATATCTAAAGTCATAACTAAATAATCCTATAACTAATTTATAAATGTAGTGTTTCCAGTAAATGTTATTTTAACATTATGTATTACTCTTTCTCTATATCCATCTTTTCTAGAATTGTCCTTAACTTTCATTATTTTCCTTTTACCATTCCAAATGCACCCATCACCATCAAAATACCCTCTAATAAAATGAGGTAATAGATTTTTGGGTATACTCGGTGGAAACTATATAGCTAAGGATTTATTTCTTACTGCTCCTAATTTAGATAAATCACTACACATCTCTCTACTACTATACAATAATCTGCACGTAATCTTTCCATTAAGCTATTTAAACTTAGTTATTGAGCTCTCTCCAATAATATCTTTTATTTTATATAAAATATCGGATTGTTCTTCTAACTAGTCAAACTCAACCTAAGTTTCAGAATTATATCCATCAGCATAGAAAAATCCTAGTATATATGCTTGCTATTCTGTAGTTATTTCTTTAAAAAAGTTTCTATTAAAATTATACATATGCTCCTATATTTGTTAAAATTAATATAATTAATCTATATTTTATGATTCCCAATTAACATTATAAAACTATCTTTACCTTTAAAGGACTCATGTCTTTCTTTAAGAGATAATACATTATGTAGACATTCTACACAATCCTCTGGAGTAACAGTAAAAGAATCTACATAATCTCCAAGAATTATTACTTTATCAGGAAGTTCTTCCTCATAAATATATTTTATAGTTCCGAAGTGCCCATGTACATCTCCAAGTATTAGTCTTTTCTCCATCGTGTTTTAATTTTAATATTAAGATTAATACAGTCTCCAATCTTTAAATCTTTAGGATACTTAATACCTAAAATATTAAGGGCATCTTCTTCTACCCAATCATAGTTATCTTCTACACTTTCAAATATTCCATTTTTGTCTTGTTCAGGAACGATTTCTCCACAATACAAATAAGTTCCTGTTCTGTCTTTACAAATCCAATATTTCATTGTCTATATTTATAATGAATAAAATAATCCATAACCAGTACCATCTAAGATATCTAAATATTCTTCTTTCGTATCTCTATAATCCCACTTTAAATCTGGAAGTTTAATTTTTATAAGTTCAAAAAATATTCTTACATAATCATTTTCATCTTCTACAATATAATGAAGAGTATTATTATATGTCTCTAGCTCATTTTTGTCAATAATTCTATGTTCTAGTAAGATTTTAGTTCCTTTTTTACTTACTTCTCTACCATCATATGAACATTCATTAGTAAAATCCCAGTGTAATTCTGAGACTAATTGTCTATAAACTTCATAAATTTTTCTAGCAGGGTAGTTACAGACTATATGGTAATCTTGATGTATGCAATGACCATCACTAGAAGTATCTCCTACTGAGAAACACAAATTATAACTTAGTTTCATATTCCAGATATTTGCATAAAAAGTTAATAGCTTCTAGTTCATCTATGTGCAAAGAAATACTCTTCTCTCCATTTATATTAATGTCATATCCTTCTCTATTAGTCCACTCAGTTACTTCTATATAATTTTCACTATCTTTATTATAATATGGAGAAAACACAGATAGTTTTTCTATTACTGATTTTTTATTGGTAGTTTCCATATACTATTGTTATGACTCAAAGTATAGTACAAGATCTATAATATCCCTAAAATGAAGTTTAGCTAATTCATCTAAAGACCTATCATCATTCTTTAATTTAAGATATAACCCACTATAGAATCCTTGATTTTTAGATAAAGTTTCTAATGCATTTAATATTTCTTCTTTAGTCATTTTAATTTATTTTAAATACAATATTAATATTATGATCTTTTAGATAGCTTAAAGAATACTTTATTTCTCATTTACGTACTCCATATCTTTATAGAGTTCATAACATTTACAATCCTTAAACTTCTTTCCTGAATTACAGAATGGACATACCTCATTTCTTCCTACTTTTCTTCTACTCCTTACTAAAGGAGTATGAAGTTTATGCCACATTCTTTGTAGATCTTCATTATCTTCAAATAATCGCTTAATATCGTTTTTATCAATTTTCATTCTATATAATAATCATAAATAGTTATACTATTAGCTCTAAAGTCAATAACTACAGAATAAGGCCTATACGGATAACCTTCTTCTAAATATAGCTCTTCAGGTATACTTTTAATAAGTTTTCTAAGTTCTTCTATAGTGTCCACATTAATATATAAACTATTATTGTTACTACTCACACACTTTAGAGACTTTAAATACTTAATAAATTTATCCTCATTATTCCACATTCCGTCAGAAGCATAACATAATTTATATTTCATATGTACTTATTAATAAAGTTTATTATTTTATCTTTATTATTTTCAGTAATTAGAAATTCTTCAAAATCTCCATATCTACATCTATATCCAAAGATATACTTAATTGCATGAATCACTCTCTTAAAGAAAGGTAATTTATTTAAATGAATGTTGCAGTATACTGTATGATACTCTGGATAACCAGTAAGTAGTATTATATGTTCTGGAGAAGTACAAGCACAAGTAACTACTTCTCTTTCAGGAGAATCTGTATCTATTACTAAATCTAGAGAATTATAAGGTTCACTACTATACTTACCATTAATATAATATGATACTACATCATTAGGCTCTACTAAAGCAATAATAGGTTTACTAGTAGATGTGTTATTAGTAGTAAGTATTTTTACATTTCTTCCATATCTAGTATAGACTTTCTTTCCCTTACGATATTCTTCTAAAGTAAAAGGTACAAAGTTCATTTATTCTAAAGATTTTAATCCCTCTTTTAACTGTTCAGCTAAGTAGGTTCCTCCATTATAGAACTGAGTAGTATAAGAATAAGTACCATCAGCGTTCTTTTTAATATCTATAAAGTCATCACTGTCATACTCATTATCATATGCTCTAAATAGATTATCTTTAAATATAAAGTAATTCTGGCCCCAAGTTATATCTAGAAATTCATACTCATAACTAAAATCTGAATCATTTATATGTTTAGCTGTATAGCTATCAGGATTTTCCTCAGCATACTTATTTACATATTGCTTTATCCAGTCCTTTACATTAAGGCCTTTTGTATCTACTTTCTTTATAATACCTTTATGCAGTTCTACCTCGCTCATTATATATACTTTTAATGATTTCCATTATAGTCTTATTCATATTCTCAAATCCATAAATCTCTTTAAAATTAATATTATAGACTCCTAATGATTGGAATTTATACTTTAATCCATCTAGAAACAAGTCAACAGACCTACATAGACGGGATATAGATAACTCTAGTTCTTGATTGCTCATCACCACTCAGTTAATATGTATTCAGACGTAACACTTGATGGATATAAAGTGACTTTATAGCCATTACTCTGTAATTCTTTAATTACTCTTTCTACATTAGGTTGCATCCATCCTGTTTTCAGATCTACAAAAGAGTATCCTTTCTTAATTTGTTTCTCAATATACATTTCTATTTTATCTAGAGTTTCTAGATAATATCTTTCTTTTAGCTTATCTTGTAGTATCTTGTTATCTTTAATTGCTTCAATAGTTCTCTGATTAGCTTCTTTTGCTGTTAACATAAATTATGTCTTCTTTCAATATTCTGAGCAGTTCCACTATCCCATCTATTATTCTTCACGAAAGCTATGTCAAAATCTGATATCTTAGTCATAGCAGAATCTCGTTCTTCATCAGATGTAAAACCTCCTCGAAAATAAACACCCACAGAGTTTGGATCTCCACTTAATACTCTTGGAGTATTTCTTGGAGTGTCAAACATATAATAAATAGTTAATGGAACACAGTACTCTTCATATATATAGTCCATTGCAAACTTATCTACTCCATCATAGTCCCCAACTACAAACTCTGCTTCTTTGTCATTGATTACAACATTATCAATTACTGGTTTATAATATAATTCAAAGTCCTTATAAGATAAGTTTCTATGACCGCTTATGAAATAAATCATTGTAAGTAGATATTAGTCTGTTTCTCAAATTCAATTTCTCCCATAATTATTCCTCTTTTAATAAATTCTTCTCTTAACTGATTAGCTAAGTATTGAGCATCAGGATGAGCACTCTTACTACATCTGAGAGGGAAGAAACCTTTTTCTACTATTCTGTACTCATCTATATTAACCTTATCGGCTTCACTATAGAGTCTACCAGGTATTACTTTATCTATGAGTCCTGTCTTTTTATTAATAACTAAATACTGACCCCACCAATCATCAACAAAACCAGTCATTACTAATTCTGTCTTTAAGGCACTAGGTAGTACTTCTCTTGCTTGCTGAGGTTTCCATCCAAGTTCAATCAAGTCCAAGTAGTCTCTTTCTGCATTATTTAAATTAGCAATGAAGATACTTTCAGGAGATTTATCTCTTATAACAGTATGATAAGGTCCATATAGAGTATCATCAAGAAAACAAGGTTTAATGAAAGTAATTTCATTGCCAAACTTGTCTTTAGAGTAGTTACAATAACGAGTACTCTCCTGTGCAAAGCTGAATACTCTATGCCTTACAAATTCCATCTGTTATATTAAGGCTCTTTATCCTTAACTCTCCTCTTTTCAAAGGAGTATCGGACTATATCATCATCCCTTACAGGATGCCCAGCACTCATGTCAATATTATATTCTACCAAAGTATAATTTTTATAATAAGATTGCCTTCTATAAAAGTCAATTTTATTCTTCTCATGTAAGAATTTATTAAAATTATCTCTTATTTGAAGTTGCTTATAGAGATTATCTAATTGTTTTGCGTCATTATACTCCATAGTTTCAATTATTAGTCTCTGAACCTTCCAACTTTGTTAAAGGTTGGCTTGGCTGCGGATTAGCATGATTTAGTATTTTATTACACATTTCAAATAGTTCCTCTGTTGACATATCTCCTTTCATCCAATTAACTCTTTTTGTCACCCATTGAAGGTTTCTTCTAATGTAACCTTTAGAAGAATCTATCCTATCTAAAGATAAAGGTAAATCCTTCCTTACATGGTCTAAAGAGCCATCTTCAGGAAGAAGATTATCCCCAGTTAAGGCACACTTGAAATCTTGAGATTCAAGTAGGTTATACAAATATTCAGGAGTTACATCTTCTGCAAATTCCTTATTTCTCAGAATTACATTTCCTCTTAACCTATTTATAAAGCTTTCTCTAAAGTTAGATACTATTTTCCCACTAGTACATCTTCTGCAACTTTGATATTTAGTAGAATCCATAATTTGTGACGCAGGCATCCACCTTTCATTTCCACATTGGCATCTAACTCTATACCTAAGTTGATTATTTATATACTCAGGTCCAGATATAACTTCCCATGTGCCAAATTTATATCCTATTGGAATATTTAGCCTCCTGTTTTTATTAGAGCACTCTTTACACATAGTAGTTCTACCATTCTTAAGAGAAGAGCATTGAACATAGTACTCTTTCCCACACTCACATCTAACTCTATAATAATAACTATTCTTAATTCTTGTCCTAGAGTTTTCTATAACTGTTAATTTTCCAAATTTTTCAATTACCCAAATAGTAAAATACTAAATTTTAGCCTTCCAGCAATTCACTGGGTTTTCTTAACACATTACTATGTTAAGCCACAAATTTCTTATGGGACACACCTCTATCACATACAAAGTGTACAGTAATTCTCTTCTCATGGAACTCTGTAGGTTCACAAAGAAATTCTAAATCTTCTAAGCAATCATTTTCTACTAAAACTCTTAAATTAGTTGTTACGCACCATGCTGCAACCTTATCTCCGTATTTATCAGTAAATATAAACTCATTACACTCATTTACTTTTGAATAAGAATTGTTCTGATATATATTAACTGCGTCAGGAGCATAAGTAGTCATCGGAATGGCTAAATAGACAGTACCATGCTCTAGCATAGCCCAATGTCCTGAATTAATCATTCTATCTACAAATCCTTTAGCTGAATCTTCTGTTATCTTATCCTCACTTTTATAACAATGCCTTCCGGCCCATTCAATTTGTTTTAATACTCCTTCTAATCCTTTCTCTTGTTCTTTAATACACACAGATGGTTTAATTAGTTTCATTTATTTTAATACTTTTAATTTTATACTTCTCTAAAATATTTTATCTCAGTATTCTTAATAATATCTTTTGTATTATTCACTATTAAGTGAAGTAGACGTTCTATTAACTAATATCTTACTGCATTTTTTACATATACAATATTCGTGCATTTCATCATTATCTGGTTTAATGATTCTACTAAAGCAACGGCACTTGGAACACCAAGCATGTTGATCAAAGTAGTTAACTACAAACCCAAAAAACATAGATAGCAATAATAACAGCAAAAAATGTAATCATGACTATATCAATACCTTTTTTATTCTTTTCAGTCTTCTATATGCTAAATATCTTTAAACACTTGCTGCCCATGCTATATTATTCCCTCCAAGAAATCTTAACTGTGTCAATACAATCTTTCATTTTTTGTTTCAACGTGCACTCTTTACTTTCATAAGGGCCACCCAAACAGTTACTATACACATTCACCCATCCCTCTTTCTTTTCGGGGAGCATTATAAGGTCATAATCACTCTGGCAATTAATATCATCATTAAAACGTCCATTAGCGTAATATGTTTCAATATACTCAACTCCGTTATCTTGTGTTATAAGAGCTATAATAGGTTGGTGCATTCCTTTAACATCAAAGCAAATAATCCTCGCTTTTCTTCCATCACGAGTGCAGACGGGCTTGCCTTGTTTAGCCGAGTTAATATCGAATGGGGTTAATGTAGGTTTATCATCACAACCTTTAAAGTGGGAAGCAAACTTGTCATCACATCAATATTTGATATTCTCGATAATCTTATTTACATCTTTCATCATTACCTCCTCACTGCTATATTTTGTTTCAGAATGAATAAAATAATCGTAAGCACCACTATCTTTTGTTTGCAATTCAATATGTCACGGCTGTGAAGTACCAATATAACGCCTATCAAAAACTCGTGCAATAATTGCAAGTGAATGAGGGTTATCACAAGTGAAGAAAATCATAAATCTATCCTTGCAATGGCCGCAACAACTTTCTGTTGTGCGTACATCTGAAATCGAATTTAGCATATCACAAATCTGAATGCATTCTTTATCCATATTTCCGTCATAATTATCTTTCTTTTCTTCCATATCTTCTTTGGTTTGTTTGATTTCTATTGCTACTCTTCCATTTTGGCAATCCAAGACAAATACATGTTTGTTATCATTACATGTATAACTTGGATTTGCAAGGATATACTCTTGTAGTATTATTATTCCCAAGCCTTGAATGAAGTATTCATAAGGTTCTCCAACTTTTTCAAGTTTCTTGAAGACAACTGATGCACCATCCAATCTGCCAGAACAATCCCCTGTTATCTGCCAAACATCCTTTATTATTAAATCCACAATTAATACAAGTAATATCCCTAATACATTGATACCACTCATCGTCTACCTGCCTTATTTCTCCTATTTTCCATTCCATGTTTTATCATTTTTGTCCAAGAAGACCCCCACCGTTCAGTGTGGGGAGGATGTCATTTAACTCAAATAGTTACATCATCTTCAAAATTTTCAATTTCATCTATTTCAAAATACTCTTTATCAAAATAGGGATTATCAATAACGACTTCCTTTGACTTATCTGCTATTTCCATAAGTTTGTCTATCAATTCCTGTACTGTCATAGTTTAGTCCTCCTTCTTAGGCAATAAATCTTCAACCAATGCCCAACGTTTAATACGTGCTTCGATTTCATAATCCTATCATTTTACAAGTTCAAAATCATAAACGAACACATACGGGTTGCTTTCCCGCTCACCTTATCAATGAGGTGGGCAAAGGCTTCGCGAGGATTTTCAAAAGAGCAGGCATTGTCTCCTTTGCCAACACAATACTGAACGTATATCCCGTTTTCATTTACGACTTTTCTAACGCCCTCTTTGATGCAATCCTTGTCCGAAATTTCTTGGATATTTTCTACACGTACATCGGTTATGCGGATTTGGTGAGACACAAAGCTTAGGCGCACAAACATTTTATTATTCCATCCACCATTAGCAGCTCCCACGGATGCTGCAATTATCTCCCATCGGGATTTCCCCAGTTATATCTACTGTAATCTCTACTATTTTTATTAGCCTGTATCAAACTATTAAGTTCAACTTTGCAATGTTGATAAGGAGTTTCATAATTGCCATTTTCATCCTTGATTAGGATTTTAAATACTTTCAAATCTTTCTTAGTTATAAATGGTCTTAGTCTCTGGTTGATCAAACACATAATATAATTCAGTATTTACCAATCTTTAGAATTAGTTATATCTTCTATTTTTCCACAACTATTACATCTAATACTAATAATTGGTCCTAAACCAGTAGGAGTGATAATATAAGAGAATCCTCCTCCAGTAGAGGAGAATATCTCTTTATTAAGTATTTCCTCACAGCAATTCATATGCTATTTTATAAACTCTCTAGCTAAATCAGATTCAGTTTTGTCTAAAGTAAAACTAATAATATCATCCATATTTTGTACTTTAATTTCTTTATATAGAAACCTTTTGAGCCGAGAGTACATAATTTGCACTCTTTATATCGCATGCTCCATGTGTATAGTCTATATGATCTTTACATATCTTAATAGCCTCTTCAATATTATTAGCTATTATATACATATAATTAGTAGAAGTATATTTCTCATACTCAACTTTGTATATTTTTTCACGGATTAGATTTATCATATAATTTTTTAAATTCTTTTAATCCTTTCTTGTTCAAAGAGAATAAATGAGTTGGAATATACAACTTCATAGGTACTCTTTTATCTTTACTACTATCCTTTGCATTTTCAAAAGAATCTAATTGCCAATAACTATCCATCTTTAAAGACTTAGTATAGTAAAGAATATGGGAATCTAATTGCCAATAACTATCCACCTTTAAAGACTTAGTATAGTAAAGATAGTCTAATAAATATTCCCAATATTCCATAGAGTAATTTTGCTCATCACCAAATTCATCAATCCACTTTTTATAAAATATTATCCATAAGGAGAATCTATTAAATAGACAAATATAAATAAGAGGATTTCTTTCATGTCTCGGGCTATTAAACTTATCCTTCCAGTATAAATCATGAATAAGTATATCTAGTATTTTACCTCTCCGATAGCTAGAAGCGTAAGGATGAAAAGTTTTACTAGTAGAAAATCTAATTCTAATATTAGGAAATTTAAAATACTTTCTAGCTTTCCACCAGGTCTTAAATGGATTCTCAATAGATATAACAAATAAATTACTATACCATTTCTTACTGTAACTTCTTAACTGCATCCTGTATTATTTCGGTTATTATATCAATATTCATTATAACTTGATCATAGACATCAATTTTCTTTTGGTGCTTATGATCCTTAAATGGAGGCCAATGATCTAAGATTATTTCATACTCACATCTAGACCACCACTGGTACATAGCTGTCGCTTTAACAAACTTTTTAAGTTCATCAAATGATTCAGGTTTATCCTTAGCCTCTTTGTACTTATCCATTAAATAAGGAATAACATCATAGGCTTCAAATTCACCTGTATTAAAGTTACTTACAATAACATTAAACTTCTTCATTAATCCTTATAGTCTAAACGTTTAATAAGATATTGTATTGCATCGAGTTCATTATAGGAAATAGAGAAATGTCTTTCATATCCACTTACATAATTGAAATCAATATCCCATCCTTCTCCGTTTTCCCATTCTGTAATAGTAATAGTATCATCATCATTTCCGCAATAAGTATATTTCTTGATATTGTCAGTTATTGCTTTCCTTTCAAACTTCTTCATTTGTCAAATTTCCAATAAGTTGTACTATAGTAAGATCTAGATTTATATCTACTATCTAATCTAATAATAGAGTTTAAAGCGTCATCAAATGTGGTATACCATTCATAAGCATGCCATATCCAAGGGATGATCTTTAATATTCTATTACTCTGAATATAATAAAATCCCATAACTTTCTTTATTCTATACATGCTTTATTCTTCGTTGAAGTATATAAATAAAAATAAATTAGTTAATAGACTAATAATAAATGCACCTAAAGGATTAAATATTAATAATAATGCAAAGAAAGATATTATAAATACTATAAGACATGTAAATACTAGTGTTTCATTATATTTTCTTCTCATCTTTCTTTAAATTATAATCAACTACCTTTAAATCATAAACTTCCCAACCATTAGATTCAAACTTATCTGGAATTAGTTCCTGAGTACTTAGAGCATCTGTAAAATCATAATCAGTTAGATCAATATCAGTTACATATTCCCCATCTTCATCTGGGCCTGTAGAGACTATATCATAGTCATCTATTTCTAAGTCAAGATCTTTCATCATAGATATGCATACAGATACTCTAATCTTTAAAGGTTTCTTATTTCCGTCTTGGTCTATTAATTGATTCATAGTTATAATATTATACTAAAAAAGGTAGCTATATAATATAGCTACCTTTAATAAATGTTAATTAACATTAATGTACCCAATGATCTGGTAATGTTCCATCTTCATTACGAGATATATCTGCGTCAAGTTTACATTTAGTACAAAAGATTGAACCAGCCTTTACCATACATTTATGCAATAAATCAGCTACTTCTTCAGCTATAGGTTCAGGTGCCTCCCAATTTTCTTCGTCGTACGGCATTACAGTAAGTAATACTTTAAAGAGCCAATCCCTTTTCCTTAATTCATTAAAGAACATAATAGATGCAGTCATTTGACATAACGCACCTGTATGCTGAATTACATAATTAATACTTTGTCTATCGGTATCAGATATTCTTTTATAAAATTCCTTGTTATCCCTTACTGTTTGAGATTCTTTATTATGTTTAATAGAATTATAATAAACTTGATATTCGATTGTATTCATCTTTTTATCAAGTTCTTTTAAATAATTATAGTCATAAATATATGCTCTAAATCCAATCTTAGGATTTAAGTCAATATATCCTTTAACTTTCCAATCCTTTCTTCTCCAGTCTTGATAGGCTTTTAATCCAGGAAAACCAGACATAAAACTAGTTTCTACTTCTTTAGCTCTAGTCTTACTTATATTATATCTATTAACTAGTGTGCTCCAATTACCTCCATAGAGCATTGTGAACTCATATCCCTTGGAGTCTTTTCGTTCTTGGTGAAACTTTTCTTTCACTTCATCAGCTGACATGTCTTTAGGAATATAATCATAAATTTTTTTAGCTGTTAGAGTATGAAGGTCTTTTTCACCATAGTTCAGTTCATTTAGCATAGCTTTATCATTAGCAATTGAAGCTGTGAGAAAGCTCTCTTGCCCTGAATAATCTATACTGATGAACTTATTACCTTTTTCTGCAATGAAGCACGATCTAGTTAATGAATCAGAAGGCATATTAAGCATATTGATGTATTTTGTCTTACCGTCCTTTCCTCCAGAAGAGATTCTAAGAGTATCTGTGCCTTTAGTACTATACTTAGTATATAACCTTCCAGTTTCTGGATCAATTTGCTTTAAAACATTATTTCCATAAGTTCCTACAAGTTTTACTTGTTCCTTATATTTAATATAGAGCGGAACTAAACTGCATTTACTTTTTTCTTTCTTTAAGGAATCGGCATTGATACTTTCTTTAGTTTCACCATCTTTTACAATAGATACATTTACTCCAAACTTCTTAAATAGAGGAATTACTTGTTTAATACTATTCCAATTAATAGACACTTGTGGATCGAGATTAAAGCCACTAAATAAATCTCCTTGCTTATCAACAAAGATATAAGGAGAATTTGGATCATTTGCAATAAGCCATTTATCCATCTCTCTCTTAATTTTGTTTAGTTCTTCTTCATCTCGTTTCATCTTTAGTTTCCACTTCTCTATATCTATCTTAATACCACAATACTCCATATAAGCTACAACTAAGTTAAACTTATTAATAAGTTTGACGGCATTAAGTTGATGTCTAGATTTAAGTATCTCTAACTGCTTATTCATTAGTTGTTCCATATACTGTACATCTTCTGCACAATAATGAATGACAGCTAAGTTCTTTATTCCTTTCCAAATAATTTGACCTCTAATAGTTTTATCTCTATCTATACCTAAATAAAGTTTAGATATAGTTTTTAATGACATAGATAGAATATAATTTTTTTTCTTTTCATCATATTCATATCTATCACATTTAATTTTAAGATAAGTTTCTGGAGTAATTCTTAAAGGATATCCATTCCATAATATCTGCTCACCTAAATAGGTATCATAAGTGTTATAAGGTACAATATGATACTTATAAAGCCAAACAATATCGAATTTTAAATTATGCCCGACAAATACCCTATTTTTAGATTCTAGATAATCCTTATAAAGAGTAATATCTATTGTAAGACAATCTATGATTACTTGAAACTCACTACATCCTAATTGTAAGGATAATAATGTATCTTTATGACAACTAAGCCCAGTAGTTTCAGTATCTAATCCTACAATATACAAAGAGGAGAGTAACTTAATACTCTCCTCTACTGTGATTATCTTATAGTCATCATTATCAAATAGTTCTTTATCTTTACTTACTAAGTATATCACCTTTAATTACTTTAAGTTTAGGAGGCCAAATCTCTCCTTCTTTTCCTTTATTACATCCAAGACCAATCCATTTAATTTTTGGAAAGTGTTCAAACAAATAAGGAAATATTGATGCTACGATATTAGGTATTTCAAAATCTCCCCAATAGAGCATTATATAAGGTTCTTCTACATTTTCCATATAATATCCGCGGACCATATGAACCCAAGGAATATTAAAATCAGCAAACCACTGAGCATGAGACATATTAGAATGTCTAGCATCAGGGAATTTTACAAGTAATGTCTCTAAATCAATATAAAATGGTTTCCTATTATTATGAAAATTTTCAACAGTCATTTATAAAAGTTCTTTTAATTTACTTGAATATCTTCTTTTAAGAGTTTCTAGAGCACTCTCTTTAAGTTGTCTTGCTCGTTCTCCAGTAATACCAAATCTTTTCCCGATTTCTATAAAACTAAGTTGAGCACAACCTAATCCAAAGAACATTCTAAGTACATCTGCTTTTCTAGTATCTAATTTAGATATTAAAAAATATAACTCATCTCTTTTAGCATTATCTTCAACTAACTTATCTGTTCTAATATCTCCTGGAATTAAATCTCCTACTACGTCAGAGTCAGCTTTATCAGAAAGTGGAGTGTCTAAAGAACTACAAGTACTTTTATAGAAGTCTACATCTTCTACTTGTTCCACAGTTAATTTAACTTCATTAGCCACCTCTTCATTAGTAGGATCTCTTCCTAGCATCTCTTTAAGATAAGCTCTTGCTTTATTAATCCTTGCAGCTCTAACTATCTGACTATTAGAATATCTAACAGTTCTAGATTGATTATAAATACAGAGTAAGATAGCTTGTCTTATCCACCAAACTGCATAACTAATAAATTTAAATCCTCTAGTCTCATCATATTTCATAGCTGCCTTTGTAATTCCAATAGATCCTTCTTGAATGAGATCACTTAATGGAACTCCCTGACCTTGATATTGTTTAGCTACTGTAATTACAAATCTAAGATTAGAGGTTACTAATTTATCAAAAGCTTCCTTATCTCCTTTATGTATTCGTCTTGCTAATTCTTGTTCTTCACTTAAACTTAAAGGATGAGTTTTAGCAACATCCTTTAAATATAGTCCAAAGGAATCTGTATCATAATTAGTTATTGATTTCTTTATTACTATGTTCTTCATTTATTTGTCTAACAGAATCAGGATATTCTATAATTAGATCTTTTAGAGATTCTGTATTATCAGAATCCCATATATAATCTGCAATATTAAAAGTATTATTCTGCATATTTAGCTGTCTTTAAAACTTGAAGTGTGTATCCCGCAAATACTTGTGCAATATCTTCTGGGCAAGTAGTATTCCAGTAGTAACTGAAAGCATGGAACATTTCATGTAAGAATGTAAAGAACATACTTTCTTCACATACAATATAATCTTTCCCATCAATCGTAACTATTCTTGCTAGATTAATAGTATTAGTACAATCATTAAATTCTCCATAAGCATCACCATTCTGTATAGTCTCGAGGATTTCTACATTAATGGTAACACCTCCGACATCAAATGATTTAGGAATTTTATAGTCCATCAGAATTAAAAAATAATTGAATTAAAATTATTCTAGATCAAATCTAAATGCTAAAAATTTGGGTTGGCAAGGTTTCCCTTCATCAGATAATTCAAAATATTTGCAATCTCCTAAATGCCCTTTATACTTCTCATCAAAATTCTGAATGTATTCTTCTTTTACAGCCCTATCTCCTAATGGCATAGCTTTAAAGGTTCTACCATCCTCCATTTGGCAGATAAAACACATATCCTCAGAGCCTCTAAGACCTAATTGATACCCAACTACTAAGAATGTGTTATCAATATAATTCTTAATTTTAATCATATCATTAGTCCTTCCATTAGGCTTATAAGGTTTATTAGGGTCTCTAATTACTAACCCCTCAAATCCTTCAGATACATACTGGTCATGGAGTTTTTTCATATTATCCCACCCAGACACTTCAACTTGAGGAACTAGCTGGAGTTGCAGCTCTCCTTCTTTCCAGCTTTTATATGGATCAAATCCTAAATTAAGTGAATGTCCCAAAAGTTGTAATGCATGTATTCTATCCTTAGCTTTCATATCTAGTTTGTCTATTTTTATCAAATCGTAGACATAGTATTCAAGCCAATCACAGCTGTAAGCGTTCTTTTCCATTCTGGCTGCACCACTGATTTGCTGTAGACTCTTGCCATGTTTGTAAAGTTCCCCATCTAGAATAAGTTTAGGATTCTTAGTAAATAACCTTATTAAAAGAGGATGTTGAGTGATATGAGTAGTGCTATAATCATAGACATCTCCACCTCTAGAGGAAGTCTTTATTTCTGATCCATTCCAATAAAGGAGCATCCTCACACCATTTATTTTTCTGCTGGCTAACCACTTTTTATCAAAGATTTTTCTATTAGTAACCTTAGACTCCTGTTTAGCCAACATAGGTTTAATCACTCCATACTGATTAGTGGTAATCTCTCCAAATAAATCATTAAGTTCCTCTTCTGTATATTCATTTGGATGCTTATTTACTTCTATGTATCCTTTATCAAGCTGCTTTTTTACTTCACTATTAAATTGAAGTTCAAGTTGTTCTTTCCAGGACCTCTTTTGCTTAGTTCTATCTACAATAATCGTAGGGGAAAGAGTTGTCTTTCCTCCTACTTGTCCATAGCTACGTTGAATTATATATCCATGTTCTGGCTCATGCCACTCTTCATCTGATTCACATACCCACCATCTAAACTTTCCTGTAGATGATTTACTTAATAAATATTTAATCATTTAAATGTCTTGTATTTCTTCCCAAGAATCTGAACACATATAACATATCTCATCTAAATTAAATCCTAAACTTTTTATAATTTCTTCTGGTTCATCCGATTCAGCACATTTATGCCTAAAGATTCCACCAGTATTATAGTCTAGTATATAAAGATACATTAATTAATTATTTTTATATATTTCTTATCAATTATGCGATCAGGATCGCTATCAATATCTGATGGATCACTTAATGTACAGAAATTATTTCCATCATATACTACTTTATTTCCTTTAGGAGTTTCATAAACTGAATATCCCCACCAGTTAGTACCTTTATAAGTAAGCTCAATCATTTAATTTTTATTTATTAGTTGAACCAAATCCTCCTTCTCCTCGGTCTGAATCTTCAAGTTCTTCTACCTCTTTAAAATCAACATGAGGATAAGGCATAATGATAAGCTGTGCAGCTCTGTCTCCTACTTTGTAGGGAGCATTAGAAGAACATACTTCAAGAATATCTCTTCTATCCTTGTAACAAAAGAGAATCTCTCCTCTGTAGCCACTATCAATTACTCCTACACTATTAGTAAGATAGCAATCAGTCTTTCTATTACTACTTCTAGGGAAGAGTAACCCTACATATCCTTCAGGAATTTCTACAGCTAGTCCAGTATGATATACATAACAATCAAGATTATTATCATATTCTACATTAGTTACATATAAATCCATACCAGCATCAGTAGAATGTGCATAAGTAGGAATAATAGCACTAGGAGTTAGTTTCTTTATTTTTACTTCCATTTAAATAATTAATTAAAGATTGAATTATATTATTATCTGTTTCTGACCAAAACCCTTTAATCATCTTATCTCCTTCATAGACACAAGCAAAAGGAGTAAGTCTAGCTCCCCATAATGATTTAAGTTTATAGGCTTTCTTCTTTCCTTTAAGTGTTCCTTCATCTATAAAATGAATAAAGAACTCTGAATTTATATCTTCATTAGTAAACTTATCTTTAAGATCTAAACTATTATGTACTATATAGACATCAATCATTGAAATAAATATACATTATGTTTAGTTCTGGAAAGAGCCACATATTGTAATTGACGTAGCAATTCCATATCTTTACATTTAAAAATATCTCTCATATCTATATATACATTATTAAGAGTAGAACCTTGTGCTTTATGAACTGTAATAGAATAGCCTCTATCAAAGGATTTCTTCCTAATTAATCTTCCTTCCCAGAATAAATCTCTAGGAGTAGTAAAACTATTAATTAGTTCATAATAAAGTCCCCATAATTTACCTCTATTCCTAGAACTATTAGCTTCAATTGCATTTATTCTAGTACTATCAATAAATTTAGCTAAATCAGCATAAGTATTATCGTCAATTTCAGAACTAAGAATATTTATACTGCATTTAGATTTATTTCCAGTATCATAAAGATTTAGTCTGTATACAGGAAGTTTCATAAACCTAGGAATATGAGTATCAATTTTAGCTGGTTCATCTATTATTAAGTAGTCCATAGAGTTCCAAAATTCATATCCTTCAAATTCTAGATTCTCATAAGCTGTAATAATCTCTGAATTATAGTACTCTTTCTCTTCTCCAAAAATTAATTTCTTTAAATAATTGTTATAATTATTTACTCGTGCATTTGTAAAAGCAAGTACTTTAGATTCAAAAATATTTTTGTTATCTATTGCAGTTTTTATTCCAGATTTACACCAATTAAAAAATTCATTAAAATTAGACGTGCAGAGGAGACTTCCATCTTCACCTTTACACTCTTTAAATCTTGGGATGAAAGTTTCTCTAAGAGTCTGTAAAGTGTCTAAAATTGAATTTTTTGAAGACTGTCTATATATCTTAGTAAGCTGTACTGAATTATTTAAAAAACAGACTTTAGATTTATTATCTGACTTTACCGGTTTAAGCTGGCAAGGATCTAGTATAAAAAGTATCTTACACTTATTTTCTTTACATCTTCTAATTAGTAAATCAAATAAATCATCACTAATCATAGATGCTTCATCAACAATTACTAATCCTTTATAAGGCATATTTTTAGAACACTCTCCAGATCTAAATAACAGTGTTCTAAAATCAAGTTCAATAATATTAAGTTTAGGAGAAAGCGCTAAAAGTTTATGTAAAGTTAGTGCTTCTCTTCCACTAAAATATTCAAGTACAGCTTTAGCCTTATGAGTTGGAGCACATAAACAATAATCAATTCCTTTATCCTCAAGCCAAGTAATCAGTTCTTTAGTTACTGTTGTCTTTCCAGTTCCTCCACTACCCATAAGATTAATAGCCGTATCACCACTATTGAGTATAAAGGATTCTATAGTATTAAGAGCTTCTAATTGTTCATCTCCGAGAATCATTTACAGGAACATATTTTACATTCTTTATCATGGATTCACATTAAAGGATGTACTCTCTTTTTCATTTAATAACATATTTATCTTATCATTAATATACCAAACAGCTTTCTTCAGATCTTCAATCATTTTATCCTTATCAGAATATCCTTCCTCAGATTTATATCCGGCTCTTAGAAGATATTTGATAGCGTTTCCAGTATCAAAGTCAAGATGTCTAGTAATATCAATTACTTCAATACCACACTTCTCTTTAAGCCGGGTATAATAAGATGGATGATTAACTTTGTCATTGCTCATTCTTTCCAAAATTTATAAGTAATATCCTCTAAATTTCCATCTATTACTTTATAAAATCTTTGATTAGTAGTTTTACTATTAAGAGGACCAAATTCTTCAATATATGGTCCAAGTTTAATATAGTCAAACCACCTTAATTGCTTTGCTACTGAATCATTCAGCTCCTGTCTACCACTATACCATGCAACCTTTAAGTTAGTATGAGTTTTCACCCAACTTGCCAAAGCTATTATCTGCATAGGATTGCTATCACCTCCCATGAAAGACACACAAGATATTCCCTTGTTACTTTCTAGGAGTTCACTTAGGGATGTCTTATTCAATGGGTCGCCAATATCCTGTGCTAAATAAGAAGAGTGGCAACCTTTGCAGTGACACGGACAATTAGATATATTAATACATAATGATATCTCATCAGGCACCTCAGCAAATGTTATTTGTGTATCTGCATATTTTAGCATAATTTATTTAAATAATATTATTATAAAAATTAATAGTATTACTGATAGAACAAATAGTGCAAATGGAATAATAATTGGACAGAATACCCATATCCAACTACAACTAATTACACCAAACACTTTAAGTAATATTAGTATAATACATAAAAAAATGGGTACCAAAAGGCACCCACTTCCTATAGTTATTTTAATCTTCATCCTTTATTTTATGAGAATAGACTCTAGTTTTTTGTTCTATTTGTCTTCCTTTAGACCAGCCTTTAATCTTAGTAAGATAGCCAATTACTCTATCATATAAATCAATATTTTCACTTCCGCACTTAGGACATTTCTTAATAGGTACTTTTGTAATAAATCCGCAATCTTGGCATTCAGAATTAGGGACATTAAAAGTGAGGTAAGAACATCCGTTTTCGGCGGCATATTTAAGGATCTTTCTATATTGTTCTGTATTTAAGTGTGTATCGAGATTAAGATGGGCGGCGCTGCCTCCGTCTAAATAATCACCTATATATTCTGATCCATGAAGCCTTATTTTTTCCAATATTGAGAGATCACTACTTGGGATAAATATGTAAGAAGCATATAGATTTCTTTCTTTGGGAACCCAATAATTATCTTGCTTATCCCAGTTATAGTTTTTAATAGCTAGAGATTCACTAGGGACACATTCTGTATTGAATGATAGTTTTTGTGTCTTATGTTGGCTATTTTGTTCCTTAATAGTACTAAAAATAAATCTACATATAGTCTTATAATACTTATTATCAGTACACTGTACAGCTAAAAATTCAGCTGCTTCATTTAAACCATTAATACCTATAGTTAAATATTGTCTATTCAGATTAATAAATCCAGCTTTATATACAGGTAATAGATCAGCATTATACATATCTTCAAGCAAACTATTATAAGCTGTCTGATATTTATACACTTTATCCAATATACTAACTAAGTACGACTTTAGAGTAGGTGAGTATTTAACAAATAGATCAATAGAAAATGAATTTACTCTTCCTTCATTACTTAAATACTCTGTATAATTAGGTAATGTTCTAAACCAATTTTGTATGATTCTGTTAAGATTAAGAGTAATTACACTCTTACTGCCTGTTTGAATACCAATATTACCGTTAGTAAAGTTAAACTCCTTAGTTTGTATCTTGGACCTCAACCTGCAGCACGAACTTAAGCTATCTACCGTATCAGATATGTAAGTAAAGAAGGAATGACCGCGTGCATACTCTTCACACACAAATTCATACATGTCTTCATCCTGAAATTTACCATCTTTATAAAGTAAAGTTACCGATTCTACAGGAAATGTTAAGATACATCTAAGTCTTTCTTCGTTAAACCACATCATAAAGTCTTTTTGTAACCAGCACAGTGAGTCCCACTTAGGTTGAGTACCATCTGGGAAGTAAAAATTACCAAACATCCCATCAAAGAATGGCTTATCAAAATAGGAAAAATTAACAACATTATTTACTATTCTATATAGTTCGTTACTCTATATACGTTATAAACTGCTTACATTTCATTTTTATGTAAGATTAGACTATATCATCTTGTCCTCCACTTCCACTTACTTAAGTGTACTCCCTTTAGGGATAGTCGTTGAACATTCTATATATTATATAGTTTTGCTGCTGATTTACATCTCAGTATCCCAGCAATTCAAAGGATTTTAAAGTGCGCCTGTTATTCCTTCCTATGTTTATAGCCATGTACCTTAAATAGATGGCATTCTTTACAATAAGTAATTAAATTATCTAGATTATTAAATCTACTATCTTTAAGAGCTATTTTATATAATTCGTTTTGATCTTTAATTGGATCTAAATCGGGATGCTCATCTAAAATCTCTCTAAGTATCTCAGAGAAATGTTTTATATGATGTACTTGTAACTAATGTTTACTTCCACATAGTTGACATTTATATCCATCACGTCTTAGTGTCACTGGTACTTGTTGTACATAAAACGCCTCACGAAGTCTTACATGTAAACCAGTTATTTCTCCTTTCCAATTAGGATGATTTTCACCAGTCATAAGTCCTATATGGGCTTCTGAATTATTTCTAATTGGAATATTAAATTCTTTTAGCACTCTATCTATAACATCTGGATCACAATTGTATTTTATTCCAAGATCCCTTTTAGACAGACCCTGTACTATATATAGATCATATACAGTATCATAATTTTTAAGATCCTCAGGAAAAATCTTACCATTATAATTCCATTTGCATTGGGATAAAGTTCTTATTGGAATTTCACAGTGTCTAAGATGAGCTAGTACAGTATTATGAGTAGTATTAAATACTTTAGCAATTTCAGTAGAAGACATTCCATCCATATATAAAGCACATATTTTCTCATCATTAGTACTATCATAGGAGCTATACTCTTTTGGTTTAGCCTGGATAGTAAGATTATATTTACGTAAGTACCTATATACTGTAGTAATATAACATCCTAATTTTTCTGCTATTTCCTCAGCTCTTAATTTTTGGTTATTAACTAAATCATTTAAAACATCTTCTTTTATAGTAAACTTCTCTTTCTTTACATCTAATGACGTTAAGACACTCTTTAAACCAGCTTCTGTTAAACCACATTCGGCTGCAACTTCCTTTCTTGGACGATCCTTAATTACATATTCTTGGATAAGCCATTCCCTATCCTTATTAAATTTTCTTCTATTAGACATAATTATATCTAAAGAATCCAAAATAAACAACCTAAAGATTCATCCTTTTAGTTTGACGCACTTTGAAGTCCCCTAGCCGCCGCAGGCTGATTAATACTATAAATTACTTGCTGAAAATACTGATGAATTTGACTTTTAATAGTTTTAACTCTTTTACAGCTAGAAGATGAGATTACTTCTTCATTTCTAAGATAATAATTATCTCCCCATTCTTTACGAGCGAAATAATCAAAATACAATAGGAACTCGGAAGTAGCTACTGCTCCGGCAAACATCGCTGATGTTGCAAAAATAAGATTAATATACATTCCGCAAAAACTGTCTAAATTTTTAGGACATGCACTTAATCCACCAATTCCTTTAATACCGTCAGTTAAGAACGGGTACATAGTAATACTGCAACAATAAGGAGCTATAGCACCAGCGAATGAAGATTCATCATGCTTATATATAATATGATCTTCAAGATCCCTTATATATTGTTTTGAATCAAAATCCGGATATAGTTCCTTAAGTTTATCAGTAATCATTCTTCTATTAATAAGAATATTATCTTCCTTATGTATTTCAGCGTTTAATACACCAATATTCTTATTAGATACATTAGAGTTATCATCTACAGTGGCATTAGCTGTATTATCAGATTGCTTATATTTAGAGATAAAATTTTCTTTCTTCTTAGTCCATTCTCTAATATTTTTATGCTTCTCTCTATAAAGAATATATTCCTTAGCTACTGTAGGAAAATCCCAGTCCATAAGTAATTCTTCGATCTGATCTTGAATATCCTCAACTGAGATTTCATCCCAAAGACTAATTGCAGAAACAATATCGTTAATAGTTTTGTCCTCTACAGTATAGTCACAAGATTTAAATGCTTTTTTAATTGCACTTTTAATTTTATTTATGTCTAGTTCTTCTAGACTACCGTCTCTTTTTACTACTTTCATAGGCATTTATATTTTAAGAGTTGAACTATTAATATATACATTTATTTTATATATTCAAAATTTAATCCAACTCCAAAATATCCATTAAAAGAAGAGTCTTTTCAGCTTTGTTAAGTATATCTTTACCTTTATCATTTGAAATAAGTTCAGTAAAGGCATTATAAACATTAAACATATCTGTATTGTTATTACCTACAAAATAGCTTGATTTCTCGTTTTCAAACAGTAATTTATAAGCATCAATTGCGGTACTAGTGGCTAATTTAACTTTACCAAATCCAGTATCATAACAACTAGTCATAGAATTTCTAATCCACTTTCCCAATTGTTCATTAATATTAGATTCAGTATTTTCAAATATAGTATGATGTAGCTTATCTAGCCACACTTTAATGTTTATAGTCTCCTCAAGCATACTAGAGACACACTTATAATTAATTGCAGTTTCTGGTTTTACTTCATACTCAAATAGAGACTCCGGATTAAATACACATAAATTAGTACAAGCCATGTTTAATCCTCCCAAATAGAACTTGACTACAGGTTTACGAGTATCTAGTCCATATACCATTCCAATTACTTGACAATGATTATCATAGACTTTCCTATTATTAAGCACAGCTTGTATCCAGACTCTATTATAAGTAATGTCATCCATATCAATATTACCTTCTTTAGTTTTAGTAATTTGATCTGGAAGTTTAACTTCAACTCTAAAGTCATCAGTAACTTTAGACATTCTTTCAAGAAATGGCTCTACATAATCAGCTGTAGCAAAATAGTTTTTACCTTTAATTTCAGTGGCTTTGCCCTTAAGTAGTGTTTCTAAGTCTAGTCGCATTTATTCAATAAATTTTACTTCACTAATCATAAAATCTGGATCGTCATAAGAAAGATATAAATCTTCTGCACGTTGTAATTCTTCCTTACTATAATTAATATCTAATAAACCTTTATCTTTCATCTCCATTATTCCATCTGTATAGAAATCAAATCCGTTAAAGTTAGGATTTTCTTTCCATTTTTCAGTTTCATAATCATCTACTTTCTCTAGTAGTTCACCCCACTCTTTATTACTTATCTTAGATAGTGTTTCATCTTTACATTTCTTCATAAAATCTTCAGCATATTCTTTAGAGGAGAATGCAGCTACTGGAATTTCCCATTTATCTTCATATTCTCCTCCATATTTTACTACTAAATATATATTATCCATTAGCCTGTTATTACTGTTTCAATATAATCATAATGTTCATCTAGATCTGCATTTAAATTAATGGTATCTTCTTTAAGATCTACTTTATAATAAATTTTATAAGTAAATCTTCCCCAACTACACTCTTCTATAGTATCTTTTAATCTATCTAAATCATAATCAATAAACTGTACACTATCATAGTCTACATCATAAGCTATATACACAATCATAAATTAAAGATTTTCAAATGTACCTCTTAATAAACTATCACCAATGAAATATTCATAAGAACATCTTACTAAAATTGTTTACAAAATTCTACTATTAAAGTAACTACTTCTTTTGATGATTTATTGTATGGAATTTCAAGTAAAGGCACATTATACTATTTACATAACTATCTAAGTCCATTATCTCTTATAATCTACTTTTTAAATTGTAAATCTCCTCCAAAATGTTCAACCGGCCTATAATGCTATTCTCCATTATATTCAATAATAGCATAAGTATTATTAATTTTAATAACAAAATCAACTATTACCTTTCTGTTATCTATTTTATGTTTTAGTACATACTGATAAATAAACTTTATATTTAATTTCTTTAGGATCTGTGATATTAATTTTTCTCCCTTAGAAGATTTACATTTGGGACATCCCTACCCACTTAAACGTCCGGATGGACTTTGCCAAAATTCTCCATGTTTAGGACAGATTATACATACTTTTTTACTTTTATTATAATAATCTACTTTACTATAATTATACAGATCACCATGGACTTCTTTAGCTTCTTTAATAAACTACTATGTAGTTTTAGCTAAAATATCATGATTATTTTTGGAAGTGCATTTGGGACATTTCTAGCCTCTTTTAAGACCATTTTTATTTGCCTTCCATTCATGACCACATATCTTACATTTACATAAAATATTATCATTAGTTTCTGTATAATTTTCTAAGACCTCTATTGTAGGGCAAGTTTTTGCTACTAAATTTATAAATGAATCATTAGTATATCTAACTACCTTCTAACATTTAGGACATCCTTTATTCTTTAATAAATATTCAGCCTTAGTCTACCACTCATATCTTACTACATTCTGGACATGAACTTCCGTGTAATAGACTCCCAGCCTATATTGTCCATATATGTCCACAATCTAAACATTTCATTGTTATTTTATCTCTTTTGGATTTATATTCTGTTAGTGGAATAATATTATGTCCAAAACTTTTTATTCTATTAATAAATTCCTACTAAGTAAATGGTTTTCTAGGCATCTTTAATTACATAATTAATTATATTATTATTAATAATATTTAAGACTAATACTCCCCAAGGAGTTTTCCCAAAGTTTGAAACTATCCAATTAGAAGATCCATAAACACTTGGGGCAGAAATATAATCAAAATGTTTAGCACAACTATATGCAAATTGGTGTAAATCTCCTTTTATAATACACTTTTTGGATTTATAATCATTATTAGAGTCTAGTAAATAATTATTAAACCAGCTTTCAGTCTTATCATTAATCACTAAAGGAAATCCTTTAAACTGATTTTTATTATCTTTTCCATGAAGATAGATTATAGACACATCTTGGATATTAAAATAATCAATTGGATTATTACTAATATAAGTATCTATATTATAAGTTTGCTTTATATGTTGTGCTAATAATAAATTATTAATCCATCCCCAATCTCCATCATGATTTGATTCTCCAACACATATATATTTTATATCTGAAGCAAATTGACTTAGTTGATAAAAGAACTCATTCATTATTTCGTGATATAATTTAGATTGTTCCTTATTGCTAAGTATAGATGGTAATTCATGTCCTCCTCTTGTAGTTTCTTTATTAAATGAATCTAAACTATCCCCTAAGTTACATATAGTTATAGAATTATGTTTATACTTAGATAAAGATTCTATAACTTTATACAATCTTCTTAGTATCTCATCCTTATTATAATCTTCAAGCTGCAAATATCCATATTTTTCATTATATGCTCCTATATGTAAATCACTAAGAATTACTACTGTATCAGGTAATATTGTGGAATTAGAAATACTAACCTTAAAAGAACTTTTTGGAGGATCTATTTTATAAGTAGAAATAAAGAGATCTCTATTATTAAGTTGATCTTTAAGTTCATAATTCTCCTTAGCATATTGCTTAAGAAGTATCTCTGTATCTCTTACCCTATTCTCTTCAATCTTCTTAAGAAAATTATTCTCTTTTTCTCTAAACTGCATATCAAGAAGTTCCTCTTGAGTATGCTCTTCAAGAATATGTGGAGCAAAACAAGCTGATGCTTTAGTGATATTAAATGCTCGTAATATTCTTTTAAAATCAACTAGAGTATATTCGGGAAATAATCTACTTACTTGTCTCTGTGTAAGAGAGGCTCCATAATAAGAATACATTCTATAGATATTATTCATTTCATCTCTAGAGAAATATCCTTCAACCGGAGTTTTATCTCTTCTAAAAATCTTAAAATAATACTTACTTATCTTACCGTTCTCATCTCTAATAATATTAGTTACAGCTCTATCATCTGTATCTGTATCTTCTGCCTTTCTCATAAGTAAAGAATCATAAAGATGAATTACTTCTTCAGTAAGTTCATCATATGGTTCTTCCCTTAGGACATTTATACTATCATAATATTTAGATACACTAATATTATTCTTCTTACAATACGCACTAATTGTAAGTTCAGATTTCTCAATACTTTTTAACTCTTCCAATAAAGATTGAACGGTAGATTTTTTCATCATTTCTCAATGTTTTAAGATTAAAGCTGTTATGCCGTTAAATATATAAAAATAAAAAAGGAGATTACCCACTTCACAGCAGATAATCTCCCAATTTTAACTTATGATAAAATTTAAATTAAAAAAAAGAAAAAGAAAAGATTAAATTTAAAGGGATTCAATCCCAAATACTCGATATACACCAACGTGAGCACTCTTAGAAGGAGTATATTCCATCTCAAATGCAACAGGCTCACCATTTACTACTTGCTTACTTACTCGGCAAACAAGATTACCACGGAATCCCTGATTAGTATAGAGGTCCTTAGCGAGCTTTACAGCGGCTGCCTTAGTAGTATCACATTCAGCAAGAACTGCACCGGTATTCTTGTCAATCAACTGATAAGTCTGCTTATACTTACGAGTACCACCTTCATTCTTTTTATTAGCAAACGTATAGCAACGCTTACGAGTGTTCTTTACCGCAGAATCAACGGTGATATAAAAACCAACACCAGGAGCATTCTTAGTTTTGCTACTAAGATAATCTACCATAAAACCTTTAAGGTCATTTTCACTAATAGGAGTATTCAACTTAGCACGCCAGTTCTTAAAAGCCTGAGTTGCATCTCCCTGAACAAAGAAAGGAACCTTCTCAAGTGCTTCTTCCTTAGTGTCACCAGTTACTTCCATTGTCTTGAAATTTACATACTTTACGTCTTTCATAATCATTAAAATTTTAAAAATTACATTATTACTTATTATTCATATTATAAAACTATATTCAAGTCTATTCTAGACAAAATATAATTTCATAATTTTTTATCTGAAACTTTACTTTTCCTCTTTTGAAAAGTTATCTAATATAACTAGCACTATAATTAGTTCAAAATTAAAATTAGATTAAATCGCGAATTTTTTCAAGAGTTTCTGTGGACTCCTCATAAAATGGATCCATGATACGTCTATTAGCGTCCATACGGACAATATTAAGATTGTATAGTACTTGACCAAATCTCCAGTCAGGATAAGCCTCTACGACTTTAGAAACCTTGTCTAAAAGTACTTTATTAGCTTCTTGTCTAGTCATAAAATTAAAATGGTAAATAAGTAGATACTATATCTCTAATTGTCTTAATCATATCTTTAGGTGTTTTTAGATTAAAAAGAGGAAACTCTTTACACCCATAACTAAAATCTTCACATACTACAGCTAATGCTTTAATAAAATCTTCCGGAAGATATATATCTTTAGTAGCACTCTTAATAATCTGATAATGAGTTACATCAGGTTTCTTCTCTTTAGCTTTATAAGTAAGATAGCATATAAGAGAAATAAGTGCAAACTTACTAGATAAATCTGTATTAAGATTTCCTAAAGAATATAACTGTGCATACTGCTTCCTCATTTCGTTATAAGGAGGCGAAGTAATTATATCTGGAGTCATTTGCAACATAATAGGCAACTAACTTTACTAATGTCTTAAACTCATTGAATCCTTTATTAAATAATTTTCTATTCATAGGTACTACTTTAGTATAGAAATCTGGAATAGTAGAAACTACTAAGAAATTACTTTTAATAGTAGGAGTTTTAATATTATAGAACTTAGTTGCACATAAGCTAAGTAGATAACAGTACATAGCCATTTCTCTATAGTAATGATACTTAAGAATTGCATTATCAAATTCACTAAGTATTTTACTAATTGTTTTTAGATCATTAACTATTACTGCCTCATTGTCTAAATCAATGCAATAATTATCGAGTTTAGACTTTAATTTAAGTATAAAAGATTTATCCTCAATATCTACTTTTATATCCATAAGGATAGTTTTCTCATTTCCAACTACTGGATCCTGAAGCACTCCTTTGGGATAAAGTAAATCTTGAATCTTCTTATTTTTATTTAAAGCATTATAACAAGATTCTATAATAAATCTACCTTTAGAATCAAGATAGATTGGATTAGGACTGTCTTTATAACTATACTCAAATAAAGCTCTATTTCTCCAATAATTATTACATTTAGATCTTAGGTCTAAAATTTTCTTATCATTAAGATTTCCTCCATAGTAGTCATATTTAATAGCTGCTTCTATTAACTCTCTATCAGTAGGTACTTGACCTGTACTCTTATATGTAAAATCAGCTATATAGCCGGATTTACCAGTAGGCCTATTAACAGTGCCACATATAAAGTAATCTTCAGGTTGTAGTACTATTTGATGTAAAGCACTTCCTCTAATTAAACTATCACTAAAGTTATTGAAAGTACCATTAAAAAACTTTTCTGGACTTCCATCCTGTTCTGGATTAATAAGTGATAATCTAGAGTTACTTATATAATTAGAAAACTTTGTAGAGAAATAAATCTCATCTGAAATATCTTCTAACCTTAGACTATCTATAAGAGGAGTTAGTTTTATATTACTTAAATTCACTCATTTATTAAAGATTTAAAATCATCAAATACTGTATTCTTAAATAGATTATATGCCTCAAGTATTTCATCTATATTAAGACTAAATATTCTACCAATAGGACCCCATTCTCTATTATATTTAGTGTCCATTAGTAAGCAAGGTAATCCTTTAAGATTTAGATCAATAAAATTCTTAATAGAATCATCAATAAATACATCTACTCTACCTTTAAGAGTATTGTATTTACTTATATTATATCCAGGAACTTGGTATAATGGACTATTTAATCCATTAGATTTAAGATATTTCTTAGTCCATCTTTTATTATTTACTCTTGCACTACAATAAAGTCTAGGAGTAAAATTAGGCACTCTAATTACTGGAAGATTCAGCCAAAAGTCTCTTTCATGAACTAGTATATTATTTACATTTCTAGTAATACACCAATCATATTTAGGAAAACCTCCAAACCTATTAAGATAGCCAGAATTAAAGTCAGCAATAACGCCATCTATATCAGTTCCTATTCTAGGTATTTTCATATTGTTTCAATATCTTCTATTTCACCAATACACATTCCTTCTTGATAAAGTTGTTCACAAAACTCTTCCCAAGAATCAGTATATTCTAAATCATAATCTCTACTAAACTGACTAATAATTTTGTCTTGTGCATCATTAATAGAGTTTGCAATTACTTTATGAATAAAACACCTACCACCATCAAAAAATGGTACTACATAAATGTTCATAGAGATATTACTTTTACTGGATTAAGGTCAAATGAACTAGGAGTAATTATTATTTTATCTTTTTGCAAGATAATATTTTTTGAGAAACTCTCGGGTTCGTATAACCACGTTTTAATATTAGATTTCTTTAATTGATTATAGAAGTGTGCACCAAATGCAACATTTTCAATATTATTCTTTTGTATCTGTTCTTCCATATATTCAAATACTCCATCCTCTACAGCTCTGGTGCTTCTACCACTGGGCATTAAAGGAAGAAGAACATGATAAAGAATATCATTACCATATTCTTTCTGAACCATAATAAAGTCATCAACAGACTTCTTATCAGAAATAATATGGTGAATATTCACATTAGTATTTCCTTTAGTAATAAGGAGCTTTATTGCTTTATTAGCAAGATTCCTTAACAAAGGATTACCATATGAAACAGCTACTCCACCAACAAATTGTTGAGTATACCATAAGATTTCATGAGCCTGTGCATACCATCTACTATTCTTATTATCATAGTTACCTAAGATAACTCCATTAGTAGTATAGTTTGGTACTACATTAGTGTTATAAACAGTCTCTAGAAACTTACAGAACTGGGGAGATTCTGTAGCCTCTCCTTGGCTTCCGATTGCTATCTGAAATGGCTTATTAGTAACAGTAAGATTACCTTTTCTTACCCCATTATATTGACTCATCCATTTCTTCCAGGTCTCACAGACATCTTCATAAAATTTACCATCCGGATTTGATGATACATAGCAAAAACTACATCTACCTGTAGAGCATTTATCTCCAAGAGATACATCATAGAACTCACTATATTCAGGAGGTAACTCCTTAGCTTGTCCCTCACCTAGTCTTATGGTCTTAAGATTATACCAAATGGCATCATAGTTATATTCCGGAAAAGATCTTCTTTTGATTCCCCAGTTTTTATAGTCTTTCATATTATCTATTTAATTAGGATATTGTCTTTCTTTTGGAAGAGCATTCCACTCTTCAACAGTTATTTGTCTAAGTAATCTTCCAGTACTAGGATCTTTTTCAAAAAATCCACAATCACATTGATATATAAAGAAGTTCTTTAAAATAAAATCTATAGTACTCTTAAACCCCTCATCAATGTCGATCCATATGGTATTTTTAAGGGTATCAAGAGATTCTTTATAATTTATAGACCATATTTCAGGAGTAAATAGATCTCTCTTATTTGCTGGAATCCAGTCTTCCTTATGTGTTTCGTACTTATCTTCCCAAGTTTTAAACTCTAATAATCCTCCCATTCCAGACGATAGATCTTTCCCATATTCTTGATTTTGAGTACAGATTTCTTCAACAATATCTTTTACTTCTTGAAAAGACTTATCTTCAAGTTTAACAGAAAAGAGTTCAGAACTACTATTAGTAATTAAATCACTAATAGATTGAATTGGTATTTTAATAGTTAATCTCATAGTCGTCCTTAAAACTTTTATCAAGTACTGCTTCTAGCCCAGCTCTAAAAAGATCTGATACATCCGATATATTATAAGGAAGATGTACACTTATAGAATTATCATCTTCTTTATATACACAAGGACCTATCTCACTATCTATATTATAACCAGTCAAGCGATATAAAACATCAAATATTTCTTCAATATGATTCTTACTAGTAATAGTACAGAATAATTCAGAGCTAGAATTAGTAATAACATCAGAAAAGGATTGTATTTTAAATATCATTTTCTTCTATTACTTTATAAAATTGCTTAATCCATCTTTCTATATCCTCATTATCAGGATAAACAAATACAGACTTCTTTAAGTCTTGTAAAGTACTATTAAAGTTCCAGGAAAAACATGCTTCAGTTCTAAGAAAGTCTTTTTTACAGGATCTTTTATACTTTTCAAACTCTTCATTGAATGAAGTTATAATAGCATTTTTAATCTTAGGAACTTTATTAGTTAGTACTATTAATTGTTTCATCCTAAATGATGACGTTCTATATCAACTCCTTTAAGATCATCTATTAAATATGGAAGGTCTTCTATTAAATCCATTATAGGATAAGGAATAGAGTTCTCATTTGATGACCATATAAGTAAATCTCCTTTTTTACACTTATAACCTTCCTTAGCAACTTTTTGTACCTGGCTAGTTCCTACTGGTTCAATGTACATATCGTTATCAATATCTCTCTTTAAAAGATTATATAACTCCTATAAGAACTCTGTAATCTTATCTCCATTTTCTTTAGGATTATGGATAATAAATAGTTCAGAAGAACTATTTGTAATTATATCAGAAAAACTTTGTATTTTCATTTAGAGCATTTCTTTAATAGTTGATAAAAGTATTCTTTAGGAATCATTACTATTTCCCCGGCAGATGACATATTTACATTACCTTCCTTTACTTCTTGTTTATTCCAGAATACTACAAAAGGTTTATCCTTTAAAGGACAATCATTTTCTATTCCAAAATAGTTAGGAGTGTTTCTAGTTTTCTTACACTGTGCGTAAAAAGGCAATTTATTATCTTGATCAATAAGATCAATTTTCATATCATCCTTACGTTTACTTTCACTTCTAGAAGTTACTATATTAGGATAGCCACATTCAGCAAGTTCTTTAGCTATTTGACGTTCGTAATTATTACCTTTATTACGTTGATAGCTTCCAGAACGTCTGCTTTTTTTGGCTTTCTCCTGATCACACAAAGGACATCCAGTATGGGTAAGTACTTTCTTAGCTATTTGAGTAACTTCCCCATGAACTGGACACCTATAAGTTATATTTTTATCTAAGCCCTAATAGTCACTTTTAGTAAAGTCATACTTATTTCCATGCTTAGATTCTACTTTTTTAATAAATGTTTCTAAAGTTTGTTTACTCATTAGGATATACTGTTATAGTATCTATTATCTTTCCTTCCTTATAGCGGTCTACATATAATCTATAAGGATTATCATCACTATCTTCTATTCTCCACCCATCCCATAGCTGATTTTTATAATCAACTTCATCTTCATAAATTACAATTCTACCTAGATCTTCAATATCTACTGCATAAATATTGTAGTAAATTGTAAGATATGATTTATCCTGTAGTTCTCCGTCTTCTATGAAGTAACCTAGTCTTTCTCTAAGTTTATCAGGATCAGTAGAGAAAGTTATCTGATATTCATTAACTGCAAAATAGAGTTTCATAAATCTACAATTCTTCTCATTATTATTATCTTTATATTTCTAAAAAGGATATGCCAAACACTACTCCCTTATGATAAGTACTGATAGTAAGTTCAGACTTACCATCATCTAAGTTAATCCAGGAAAGCTCATACCCATCATATAAAGATCCGCCTTCAGTAAGCATAGATGTATCATTTTCTGTAATCTCTATAGAATAGATATTGTAACCATCACATTCTTCAAGGCATTCTTCAAGATCTTCAATGTTTTGTGGAAATTTATATTCTCCAATTCTATCTCTAAGAGTTTGACAATTAAGAGAACATATTAAACTTCCATCTCTCTTACAACAATAATATAAAGTCATTGTTTTAATTTTAGTATATTATCTTTTAAGAATAGTAAAGTTTTCTTTCTACCATACTTCTTATGAAAGTCAGAAATGTCTTTAGCTTGATACTTTTTAGGGATAAAGAAGTAATATAGTTCAGGATGCTTATGTCTTATCTTAGCCATATTATAAAGTCCTACTCTATCATTATCATAATGCACTACTATATATGTAAATCTCTTCTGTAAACCTAATAGTACTTTGTCATCAATAAAGAGACATTCTGAATTAGGTGCAACTGCATTTATTCCAAGAGAATTATAGCACATTATATCTTTTTGTGACTTTGTAATTACTAGTAATTTTCCAGTTTCTGGAAGTTGCTTAAATCCTTGTATCTTTTTGGCATTAGTATTAGATAAGAATCTATAACTCTTCCTATAAGGAAAGTAAATTCTCCATAATTCCTGACCATCTTGTTTACCCATATAATATCCATAAATAGGACATTTAGGAGTATAAGTACATAAAAGTACAGAATTTAAAAATACATTCTTACAACTAAATACTTTATACTTTTTAAGTATATCTTTAGTTACTCCATATCTATTCCACCAAGCTAAATCATTATCTGTAAAATCTTGAATCTCTACATTTATTTGAGTAGTATCTTTATTATTTAATTCCTTAGCAGGAATAATCTTTTTACTTTTATTAAGATTATTATCTTTTACTAAACCAAAGTCATTAGCAATTATCTGAAGTGCCTTATAGTAAGTACAACTATACATTTCCATAACTACACTAAAACAATTATAACTTTTATTTAGTGCAAAATCATGAAAATATACTATTCCGCTTTTTGACTTATAAAAAGAACAAGTTGGATTTCTATCATCTCTAAGAGGAGAACAATAGAGCTTTTTTGATTCTACTGGTAATCTAAGATAATAACTTAATATTGTTTCTTGGTTTACTTTAGATAAAATAAACTCTTTAGTTATCTTAGGACTAAAAGTAAAGTCTAGACTCATACTATATAATAGGTAAAAGCTAAAATAACTTATTATATCTTAAATTACCAAAAACAAAAAAAAGGAACTGTAAAATACAGTTCCTTTACAAATAGTTTATTTATTCTATTCCTCCAAGCATCTTGTCAAAGTCAAAGTCGTCAGTATCTTCAGATCCCATAGTTCCACTAGGAGTAGGAGCAGGAGTTTCCTCCATCTTAGTCGGCTTAGCATTCAGATATTCATTACGCTTGCCCTCCTCATAAGGACTAAAGAACAACCTATCTCCAATAAAGTTATCAGAAGTAAATAGTTTACCTTCCTTATTAACAGCACAGAACTTAGGAAGCGCAGGATTCACAGTACCATCTTTTGCTACTTTGCCTACTAACTTCAAGTGGGTTTCAGTACCTTTCTTAGGATCAGTAATTTTAATAAGTACATTACATACATCATTAAAATTCTTGAATTTACCACTTAGAGATTGCATCTTCTTAAAGCCTTCAGGATTAAGAACTTCTGCAACTTGTGCGACAAAAGTCATAGTCCGCTCAAAGCTAGATGCACCTTCATATTCATGTCCTTCTTTATTAGTATATTTAGGTCTTACTGCATCATCATCCTTGGGAAAGAAAATGGATTCTTCATAATATCCTTCATCATTAGAAAATCTAACTTTAAGAATATCATAAGTCTTATCAGGATCTTTAACTCCTTTAATATGTTCTACTCGGCAGCCATCAAATTTTACTTTATAAATATTCCAGGGCTTCAAACGAGGTTGATGGGTAGAGGTAGGCTGTGAATTACTAAGATCAAAATTAAATACACTCATAATTTATTTATTTAAAATAATTAAACAATTAAAGACTAAAATCTAAAGAACTAACTTCAACATCATCTGGATTATCAACAAGACCATCCAAATCAAGACTTAAATCTTCTACTCTGTCAGTTTCTGGACTATCATCAGGAAATACTACATCAGCTTCTTCTACTGGTTCTTCAACTTTAGCATCTCCGATCATATAAAATAGTCCATCCACTTTATCATGAGGTTTAAGTTTAAAGATTGTACCATATTTTACAAGTTCATCTCTGGCCTTACCTCTATAACTTACACTATTAGACTTGTTTAACTTATTACCTCCACTAGTACCAAAGATCTCACTCTTTCCAATTACTGGTGTAACAGTCTTACCTTTCTTATCAAACTTAATTTCAATTCTTTCTCCAGCTTCTACTTGAAGTAAATCAAGTGCTAGATTATTAAGTACATATTTATTATCTTGAAGTTCAATAAGTGCCTCATTTTCAGGAAGAGTACTCTTCTTTTTAGTAGATCTAACAGTTTTAGGTTTAGTGGATTTAATTTCTCCAGTTTCAGTATTAGTAACTGTAAACTCTCCAGTTTCGGTGTCTACAGTAAATTCAAAAGTTAATTTACTCATTTTCAAATTTATTAATTCTATCAATAACCATCTTCATATTTGGTTCAATATACTTATCTTCAAAACACCCAGCAACAGACCTACAAGTGTCATTACCATCAGTACGTGTTTTAAACCTATATTTTACTTCATCAGTATCTTCATCAATATACCTTTCTGCATATATAATATAGGAGAATAGTCCATCAATGTTTACTGTAGAATCCAGGAGTTTCCCAGTCGTAAAAAGCTTATATGAGGGGTCTAAATCAGTTCCAGCATTAACAATATGAGAAATAAGAACTACAGTAATATCGTCTCGCAGGTCAGAACATGCTTGAATCAGATCGTAATAGTTCTTAGCTTGAGCAGAAAACTTCTCATACCCCTTGACTAGTGCGTTCTGCATTACTTCATTACTCAAACAATAGTTTATATCATCAACAACGATGACTTTTATATCTTCTCGTGTCTTAGATATTACTTTAAGAGTGTTTTCAATCTGTACATAGCTGTTACTTACTAGCCAGTTTCCTACCAACTTTTTATCTTCAATTGTTACTTTTTTATACTTCTTCCTAAAGCTAGGAATTTGAAGTTGTTTATTAGTACAACTAATAATAAAAGTTTCTTTAGGGTCTAAGTACTTTAGAGAAGTACTTTTGCCAGAATTACTGAATCCAGCTAAACAGATAAGTTGTGATGCCATTTATAATATAAAAGTTAAATTAGTTTCATCATTATCTTCATCATTTCTATCTTTACTACTTTTTGGAGGGATTAAATATTTATACTTCTCATAATCGTTAATCTCTTCTGGTCTAGGTAACTCTCTAAAGATTCCAACTCCTCCAAAGAAATTCATTGCAATTTTATAGTCAGATTCACCCCATCTAGACTTAAGAATAGTAATACTTCTATACTTATCGCCTAATTCAGTAATATTATAGTGATCACTTGTTGCAAGTCTTTCTCTATTAGGATTATAAATTGAAATCATTATTTCACAATCTTGTGATGGATTTGAACTATCTTTAGCATCAGCAATATTAAAGTCAGATAATCCTTGTTTTCTTCTTTCAATAGACTTTTGATTTCTATTAGTCTGCTGAATTACTACCGGACTAATTCCACATATATTTCTTAGATTGACTAAATAAGCTGAAGCAAGATCAATTTCTTCCTTTAAAGATCTACCTTTAGCAGGACGTAATAATGATATGTGATCAATAATTACATTAAATACAAGATTAGGATTATTAGGAGTATAGATTATACTACTTTCAGTTTCTTTAAATGTGCCTCTCTCTTTAAGTTTTCCAAGAATGATTTCATACATCTTGTCGGCATTAAGAGACTTATCATAGATAATTAATTTATCTTTTTCAATTCTATTAAGCCATTCTTTAGACTCAGTTACACACTTATAAATATATTCTGGAAGTATATAATTTCTTTTTCTTGATAATAATTCTTTAATTGAGATACATATATGATACTCTTCCCATAAATGAATACACAGTAACTTAGCTAATACCAATTCTGCGTTCATTTCAAGACTAAAATATAACTCAAAAAAGTTATCATTATCAAGAGTTTTAACCAAAGGCTTATAAGAATATGCATATAGTGCAAAAGTACTTTTACCAGTACCACTATCCGATATAATTAAAGTATAGGTCTGCCTAGTATTTCCATCAGTAACTGACTCATACTTAGGTAAATCCATAGATATTCCTTGGTTAAATCCATTCCTCCCTTTATCAATAAGGTTAAATAGGTTATCAGTTATCATAACTGAGTAACCGCATTAAAGTTCACATTAATAGCATTTCCATCTTTCATGGATTGAATGCTATCCCATGCTCTATCAACAATAAAATCATCTAAAGTAGTAAAGTTATAGTTATTTTCAATTCCCCACTTTACTAGTTCAATAATTCTATTATGTTCTTCTGGATTCCATTTAATACTTCTTCCATAAGCCTTAAATGCTTCATCAAGAGAATTAAACTTCTTACTAATTCTCCGTAAAGCATACATAGAACCATTTACTATTGTCATTTGAGGATAAACATCAAACAACTCTTTACCAAGTTTATTACTAGCTTTATAAAAAGTACTAGTAAAAGTTTTACTAATTGGAATATCCTTAATAATTATTGATTCTCCAGTATTTGGAGTGTTATAACTTTTAAGTACAATTCCTTTATCCTGTAAGGATAATAGTAAATCTCTAAACTTAATATCTACTTTAGTTAATATATTGTTGAATCTAAGTATATAAGACCCTTCTCCATCCTGAGCTAATAGTATTGTTAGGACAGTCATAAGTTCAGTAGGAGTAAGTCTATACTTTTCAAGAAAATCAAATTCAGTTGTAATGTCCACAGTTAGTTTTAGCAAAATAAATTAGGAAACTAACTGCAATTTGGTAATCTCCTTTAAAGAGCTTTAATAAATTACATACTCATTTTTAAAATCTAAACATTTTAGGTGTTATATGTTTTCTATATTCAGTAGGAGGCTCATGTCTTAAAACTTGGTCTAAACCATCTTCTCCTATAGTGATAAAAGGACTTCCACTATGACTCTTATAGAACCAGTTTACCTCATTGGTATCATTAATTATAAGATAGAAGATCTCAGCTTGTTTGGAGTCTTCCTTGCGGATTACTCGCCCTCGTTTCTGTGTAGCTTTAATCTTACTACTGTCTAGTCCGAGCATGATAGCCACTGAAAGTCCAGCTATATCTAGTCCTTCATTAGCTTTTTGACAAGTATTGAGAACATTAAACTCTCCTTTATTAAATCTTTCAAGTATATCATCACTTCTCTTTTTAGATGATCTTCCACTATAAGATTCTCCAATCTTAATAGCATCAGCCATTTTTATATTATTAGAGAAAGTAATAATTTTACAATTAGGCCTAGCATTTATAATTTTTCTTGCAACTTCTATCTTTTTAGGATGATTATTTACAAATGCTTTACGCTTTTGTAATGATTTACTAAATTGAACTGCATGATATGTTATCTGTTTAAGAACATCACTTTTAGACTGTTTATCAAGTGATGGTAAACATATAGCATCTCTATAAGCTAATCTATTAGCAAATCCATTAACTCCTACAAGGGACATTGCAAGATTAAAATTATAATTAAAGAACTCAAAATGCTTTTGAAACTCAGTATCTAACTGTTCATACTCATCAATATTGTCTACATCAAGTAATACTAGATATTCCTTATAATCAGAGATCCAATGATTTATTTGTGCTTCTATTAAAGGTATCTCATCAACAATTGGACAGTACTTCTTTATAAGTTCATCTCTACCATCTAGTCTTTCAATAGTAGCTGTAAGTCCAAGGATTAATTTATATTTAATCTTTTTAAAGACTTTAATTGTTTCTGTCCCAGCATAGCGATGGATCTCATCTAGAACTAGAAGATCACATTGCTGTTCATTTTTAATAGCACTGTTAATCACTTGAACAGAAACATTAAGTCCAAAGCCTCTTTTATCACATTCTGTTATCCACTGGGATTTAAGACCAGTAGTCGGCACAATAACTATAATTTTAGATGTTGGATAGTTACTCAACAATGTGTTTATACAGTTAAGTGCTATTCTTGTCTTACCTAACCCAGTGGGAGCGACTATTACCCCCTTACATTTGTTTTTAATCCACTTAATTCTACATATTTCTTGCCTCTCATCACGAGTCATGTTCGCTAAGAGTTAACTTAATATTTCGTGCTGCACAAACTTGCTTGATTTGTTCAGCTCTCATTTTCCATTGCTTAATATGATCATTAATAAGTTCTTCAAGTCTAAAGAGCATCTTATCTCTGAGAATAGTAAGTTGATCAGTAGTAAGTTCTGAATACTTCTTACTTCGTAGATTGATCATTGCTCTAAATTCCTTATAAGAAAGTCCAGTATTATTAATATAAAGATGAACTCTCTTAGGATCAAGATTTAACCTATTCATTACTACTGTAAGTCTGTCAATAGTATTACCATTATCATCTTTTTCAGTTAAATCTTTCATTTCTTGTGGAGTAAACCACAATCCCATTTTACAAATAAAATTGCTAGTAAGATGCTTCTTATCAAATGTTCCAGCAGAATCTAGACATGCTCTATAAACATCTCCAACACTAAGATCAGAAAATTCAGCTGGAACATCTGCAATTACAGTAATTTTAGTAGTATCCCAAACTTCTCTTGGAAGTACCTCCTTATTATTATCAAGGAAGATCTTCAAACTCTGAAAGAAACTAAATCTAGGAATAGGTTTACGGCCAGTAGATTCATCTCCTGCAGAAATATATCTCAAAAAAAGTTCAGTATTACAATACTTTCTTTGATCTTTAATAATTTCCAATAATTTATATCTTCCAGGATTCTTTTTATCTCCATTATACAACATAGTCATACAATGGTTATAAAATTCTTGAAGCTGTTCTGGAGTTGCATCTACCAATTTGATTTCAGATTGAGTTCTACTTTTACCTGTTTTAGCTCCTTTCCAAACAAAGGTATTAATATCATTATTCTTTTTATCCAGAGCTTCTTTCAATTTATCTCCAACAATTGTCATATTTAAAATTAAGCATTAATTATTATATTATCATCTTGTTCTTCTGGTTTATCTATAAACTTAATGAATTGAACAGTACTATATCTATAAGGAATAAAATTAGTACCATCAAACCATTCATCTATACCTGCGTCGATCTCTCTATAAGTAAGAAATCCAATCTCTCCAAGTTTTAGCTCCCTATGTTGCCAATTAGGATATCTAGTACATAATATGTACTTATTATACATATTGGTAGATTCTAGATTAAGGAATATATAATTTATATATCCAAAATCATCCTCATAGGCAATGAGTTCAGCTAAAATTGTAGTCAACTCACATAATCATAAAGAGGCCTTACACTAACACTGATTTCATTATAGATAAAAGCTAACCATTGATCTGTTGCACTTCTAATTACGTCTGCATCTGAAAAATAAGGATTTGACTCACTAATTTCAGATAAGAAATCATTAAAGTTAGGTAAATTATATTTACTCATAAACTTTAAATAAATATTACAAGCCTTATGAGTAGATACAGCTTTAGCCTCTTGTTCAGAGTTACAATCTAAATAATCAATATATCTAATAGAGGAACTTTTAATTCCGGTAGTGCAAATATATTTCATCAGAATCTTAATTAAAAGTAATTTATTCTGTTTTATCTTAAAGTAATTTCTCTTGTAGTTCGAGTGTCCTTTTCCGGGTCAATTTCAGGCTTTTCTGGAAGATTATTTTTTGGGATGTACAAAGTACAACCAAAGGCTGCAAAATTGCTTGTAGTGACTTCCATGCCTCCAAAACAAGGAAATTTAAGACAATCTTTACAAGACCGATTTGGGTATTTAATTATCTTTTTTGGCATGATTTTTTATAAATTTAATAGTAGCCTTATAAGCATCATTATAACTATTATATGCTGCATAAGGCAGACCATTATTAGAATCTATCCAAATTCCTTTGTACTTATCTCCTACATAAATACCAGCTATCCAATACCATTGCTTATTTTCATACTTGGGATAGATAGCAATTCTAATTCCTTTAGTAGCAAGATCATCAAATATCATTTTATTACTGTAAAAATAATTAAGGCAGCACTTAAACAGAATCCACCAATTGATAAGCTCCTAAAAAACTTAATTTTCTTGTTAGATTGATTATAAGCTTCAGTAAGATTATTAATGGTAGTAGTATTATTATTTAATTGTATTACTCTTAAAGAATCAATACTATGAAATATTTGTGCATCCCTATTAAGAAGAGCAATTTTACTGTTAAGTAATTGATTTTCTTGCTTAAGTCTAGAATGTTCCGCAAATATTAAATTAGTTTGCTTTAATTGTAATGGAGTAATTACTACTAAAGAATCATTTAAAATTTGAGGATAAATATTCTGAGAAGTACACACAATCGGAATCAGTAGGCTGAGTAAGAATAGTGTGAAAGCTTTTCTCATAAAAGTTATTAATATAAGTTATAGTAGTATCTATTTGTATGATAGAATCTCTTATACTATTACTTTTACTCTTTAAAGAGTCTACTTTATAAAATAAGGAGTCAACTTTAACAGTCAACTCCTTATTATTATTAGTAAGTATAGTATATATATTACAAGCTAAGATACATACTAAAACTATTGCTACTAAATATTTCATTTGTATTTAGTAAACTCGTCCTTAATGATCTTCTTTACTTGACAAGTACATTTCTTCATCCTTTCTTTATAGTTTCTAATTATACTATCAGGATTACTCTTAATATACTCAGCTTCTTGCTGAAGAAGTGCAGATACCATTACAGTATTGATATAGCCTTTTTTAGTAGTATAAATACCATCATCGGAATCACATGCACGATTATATGCAATTCTCATTCCAAGTTCTTTATCATAGCTATCACCTGGATTTTGAAGAGCCCAACCGATTTTGAGTTCCTTGGTAATCCCACAGGTAATATCATCTACATAACATTCATCATCATCAACCACTACAAAATATCGAAGATCAGTATCTTCGTCTTTACTTACACCTGGGTCTACTTCGCTCAATTTAGTAGGCAGTTCTCTGCTTACAGCACAAAGAGTAAGATTGTGAGTACCAAACTCATCAGTGAAAGTATCAAAATGATATTGTACTTTTTCAGATTTCATAATTTACTTTTTAAGTTTCTTTTTAAGATTAGGATAACCAAGATAAAATGACAAGATACTATTCTGCTTAATAAGCCAAGGAGTACTTTCTTCTTGTGCCATATCAGCAATAGTTCTCGATACTGATTCCTCTTCTCAATTATGTTATCGTAAAGACTTTTTATTCTCTACTTCTATAGATTACTATTCTCTATAGTTCGGCATATATTTTCATCCTAAAATATTTAGGATGTAGGTTACTCGTGGAAATATTATATTCTTAAAGTACAATTTCTAAAGATTTCTCAGCCTTTTCTTTTAAGCTATTAATTTCTTCTTTTAACATCTTAATAATTTTATCTTTTTCCTTATCTTTTCTTTCAAGTTCTTCAATACGCTCACAGTTATCCTGGATTAACCATAAGGCAGCTTGACCACATTTTTGTAAATCAAATAATTTTAACTCTTCAGGACATCCAGTTTCCAAATTTCTTTTAGATTCTTTAAGTATTTGAAGAACTTTCTTTCTAACTAAAGATTTATTTAATCTATAAACACCATCTTCAGATACATTTATAAGATCAGCTAAATCTTTATTAGTAAAAGATAATTTACCATAAGGAGCAATATCTTTATACATATACTGATAAATACAAGCAATATATGCTTTCTCTTTAAAAGTTAAATCAGTATTATCTATAAAGCTAAGATAAAATTTATCGAATTTAATAGTCTTCTTAAAGAAATAATAGTTACTTCTCCCTATCTTCTTTACATCAATATATCCAGCTAATACTAAATTATTTATAGCTTTCTTTATAGTATTAACGGCTGCCTTACTTCTTTTAGACAAAGTAGATAGGGAAGGATAACATTTATGTTCCTTATTGTCGTAGCATTTAAGATATAGATAAATAAGTACATCAGTAGGTTTAAGATTAGATCCTTCTGTCATTTTAGACGGTAATGTAAAAAATTGTGGTTCTTTCATAGATTTATAATTTAAATTTAGTATTGATTTTAGCTAAAAATAAAATCTCTTATAAATCTATATATTGATTTATGCACCGCAAAATTAATACGATTTTTCCGCAAAATTGATATAATCACACCGCAAAATTGATACGATCATACCGCAAAATTGATACATATCTATACTTAAAGATATACATATTCGAATCTATACTTAAAGGCTCACGCCTTCGGCTGCTCGCCCAGGTCTACGGGCACACCTATCATCTTTATATATTGTTACTTTAAGGTTCAATTTCTATGCTCTACGGTAACAGTCAGCTTTTAAACTAGTACTGTTACTTCGGTATTAACATTTTCAGCCTCTACCGAGTCTAACCCATTCTCCTGTATGTTACCATACTTTCAGACAGAAAAGACTATCTGCTCTGGAACCAGCTTACCTTCAATAGGACCACATCCCATAAGCCAACCAAAAGTGGCCCAGTCACCAAGATCCATTGCCTTCTTAACAATTGTGTTGATTCCCGTAGTAGTTTCAATTTCCTTATCCACAGTTAGAAGGAATGGCTCTACCCTACTCTTAATTTCAATATCAATTGCATCTACTCCAGGATAAGTAAATTCAACATCATTATAATTAAGGTATTCAAAAATCCACTTATGATGGAGTTCTTCTTCATTAGATCTTAGCTTAAAATATTCAGCAAGTTTAGGAAGTCCATCTGTATCATAATAATTAGCAAATGTATTATACAAATGCTTATTACTAAGCTCTTTACCAAGCTGAGTTACAAGCATTTCTGCAAGTTCAGGACATACAGCTTGAATACGTCTACTTTTATCTATAGTCTTTTGAGTTTTAGCAATATCAAGTGGAGTTTCACTTCCTTGTACTGGACTTTGATTTTTTTGTTCTTTTACCTGCTCTGACATCAATAAGTTTAAAATTATTAGATTTAATATAATCTATAGGAGCCTCTAACCAATCAATAAACTTGGCTAAAGTATAATTAGAGTATCTTTTATAAATTGCATTCTTAATTATCTTTAAAGGTTTAGAACTAGTAATGAATTTAGAATCAAGACATTCAGCTCTATTTTTAAAGATTCTATAAATGCTTATCTCATATAAGAATGATTGTCCTTCTGTTATATAGTATCCTGTTCCAGTACTATAAGCATAAATAGGATCACTCATTCTTAAAATTTAACTTTCTCTTTAATCTCTTAAGTTTAGAAAGTTCTCTCTGTCTTTCCTTGTCAAGAGTTTTAATTTCTTTCCAATTAAAATTATCCATTAGTACAATGTCTGCAAATGTTACACCTATAAGTACCATTCTCATAGTTAATAAGAGTGTGAGCTGTTACAACTCCACATCTTGGGCACCTAATGTTCTTTACAGAAGGATACTTAACTTTCTTAATCTTTTTTGCATTCATACTTAAATAGTAAATTAATATAACGTTTTACAAGTGAATTGTACTTGGTATTATAATCGCTGTTCCAGTTATTATGCTCTACACCTTTAGTATAGAGCCATTGTAAGTCTTTAGATGATAAATTAATAGTGCATAAAGGTTTATAATCACAGCTATTAATTTTTACACCATCTACAACTAACCAAATATGAGCACAAGACCATTTATTAGCATTAAATATTCCAGTTTTACATCTATTCTTTATACATGTTTTCCATCTATATATATCTTCATCATTAGTGTACTCATCAGCATATATAGCTACTTTATAAGGAATATTGTACTTTTCAAGATTACTAGCTATTATATAAGCTAGCCAGCAACAACCTCCGTTATTGACATTATTGTTATTATCAATAAGAGTACAGAGATTATTTAACTTCCGTAATAGACTTGAGTTCATCTATGTATCTTTTATATTCTTTAAGGTACTCTTTAAGAGTTAGAGTTTCTTTTCTTTTAAAAATTCTGTAATTAATAATCCTTTTAAGTGCAGATTCAAATGTGATTCCGTAAGCTGCATTTTTAAACTCAGTTCTGGAAACTCCACCTCTAGGATTAACAGTATAAAGAAGTTCTAAATCAAAGAAAGGTCCTGTACCACATGGAATAATTTTATAATCTTCTCCTTCAATCATTCTCTTTCTTTAAGAATAGAGTTTACTATATCTAACTGTGCACATAGCACCTTATAGGAAGGACTCTTTTGCTTATTTACTTTTTCATTTACTTGTTTAGTAATAGTAAACTTAAGCATATTAAGAGTTTCATCATCAAGATCCGGTAGCTCATGGATAGTTACATATCCTGAGCCTACATTGAATCTCAAATCTTCTGGATCAGTACTATACTTCTTATTCATCTTGTTTTAATTGAACCCGGTTTAGTAGTAGCATCTTTTTCTCTCTGAGGCAGTTTTTCCCACCAATTTTGCTTTTGAGTTAACCACTCTTTCATCTTTTTATACTTCATAAGCAATTTAATTATATAAAATTTAACAACACTGAACCAAAAAAGAAAAAGCCTAATATAAATCTTCAACTATAACAATTAAAGATCTATATCAGGCTATCTTAATAGGTTGTTTAATAATAAAGAACTACTTTATGATTCTTTATAATTCTATGAATGTTGTACTTAATAAGTACATTTCTAAATACTACTTTATAAATAGTAGTCAATAGAATAGGATTCATTAATAATAGATCAAGAAAATGATTTATGTATTCTTGATTCTTATTATTATCTATGCAATATTCTGCAATAAGCTGGAGACACTTTTCAATATCTACATCTCGCTTATTGAGATATGAAATAAGCTCAGTTCTTTCCATCAGTCCCAAAAAAGTCTAAAATATTGTTCTCTAGCTTTACAATACAGATTCCAAATCTTATCTCCAGCTAAATTATATTTACTAAATCTATTTGAATTTCTAAAATTGAGCTTACCTTCATAGTAATGATCAGTGAGAAAATCAAGTAGTCTAATAATTAATCTAATTCTACTGGCAAGGTATTGGCGTTCTCTTACTTCTAAAATAGAGTCATTACTAAAGTAATTAAGCATCCTTTTAAATGATTCTCTTTCTAAATAAAGAATAAAGGCATAATCCCAAGGATAAAACTTAATTCCGGCTTTAATAATATTTCTATTTTTAAGAGTTCTAGATAAGTTATCAATAATCTTCATTCTAAATCAGCTATTGTACTAGCTTCAACTGCAAGTCTATCAGCTATGTTATTATAGTAACTAGTTGAATGACCTTTAACATGAAACCAATTGATTGGTGTTTTAGTATTTAGTAATATCTTATCTAGTTTCTCCCAAAGATCTTGATTCTTCTTTCTTTTCCAATTCTGAGTAACTGTACCAATAAGGTACATGCTATCAGAATAGATAGTTATACTCTTAGCTCTCTTAATTGCAGATAAAGCATAGATGGCAGATAGAAGCTCCATTCTATTATTAGTAGTATTTCTAAACATTTTGGAATATTTAGAAACAATTACTAATTTATCTTCTTCTCTTTTAAGTACTACTATTCCTATTCCTCCTTGATTAAGAGAAGAACTATAAGCACCATCACAAAATACTATATAGTCATTCATAAAATAGATGGGATAATAGTAATAGTACTTAGTTCTTTGTCAATCCAATTACTGAACTCCTCGTCTGTCATAGGCTATTAGCAATTCTTTTTATTTTACTAATATAGTTTGGATCCTCAGCATAACCAATTCTATCAATAAAGCTAAGATAATTTCCTGATTTATATCTAGACTGTATCTTATCTTTATACATTTTTACAGAATAACTCCAGTGAGGAAACTTATATAATCCTCTACTGTGAGATAATCCAAATAGATTATTATGACGCTTATTTGGTTTCAAACCACTTTCTTGTATAGCTTGTGCTAATACTATTTTAGGAAATTGAATACCATGATACTTACAAACCGTAAGAATATTTTCCTTAGTTGGAGGTAAATGTTCAAATTGCTTTTGAGCATTACCCTGAAGAGAAAGCATCATAACTACTAATAGAAATAGTTTCTTCATAGGCTGTATCATTTTAAGTTAGTAGGGATAAGGAGACTTGAACTCCTACTTCATTGCTGAAATATGCTCCTAAGGCATACGTGTCTACCCAATTCCACCATATCCCCATCATTAAAATGTCCATTTCTTAGTTCAATAGGAAGTGAAAGGACAAATATCTCCTTTTTATGTGAGAATTAGAAAATAACACTAATAATAAGTATTAATGCAAAAATTATTGCACCAATTAAAAGCTCAAATAGAAGTACTTGACCAAGAAAAGACCAGAAGTTTCCTCCAGCATACATTCTTTTTACTGTTTCGTCATCGTACATATTGTCAGAAGCAGTGTACAAAAGAAAATGCGCAAGTTTTGCTACAAGTAAAAATACTACAACAAAAACTACAAATCCGATTAACTTTTCCATAATAAAATTTAAATAATTATCTAAAAATGTTGATTGTTTTAGTTGGTCCAACCAGACTTGAACTGGTATTCTAAGCTCCAAAAACTTATGTCTTAACCAATTGGACGACAGACCAGATAATTTAGTTATTAAGTTGTCCCTCTTTTCTCTTTACTTGCTTAACCCTAAACAGTTCTTCATCATTAGTATTACGGACATATAAAGTACAACAGCATTCACTATTATATCTATAATTACTACATGGACAATGTTTATCCTCTGAAGTATTATTACAAGGACATTCTCCATTACATTTATTAATTCCTTTTATTATCCCATTTACTATTTTAGTATTAGGATTTAGTTTCCATCCTTTTTTACAATTATTCTTTGCTTCTTCTAATGTCATAGGCTTTTTAATTATTTTACGTAACCATACTTAATAAGTAAAATATGCAAATCTATATACTATTGTAGTCCCACTGGGATTTGAACCCAGACCGGCAATACTGCCGAGCAGATTTTAAGTCTGCCTCCTATACCGATTTGGACATGGGACCTTACTAAAAAATATTAAAATGTATCTTCTACTTAGGTTATTGTTTCTTTCATTTTTAAGCTATTAGTTAATAATTTATCTTGTAAAAAATATCAGCAAAATCAATTGCTTCTTTTAACGTTTTACCATCATGGAATCCTTGAAAGATACTATAAAGATAGGATTTAGTAGATTCATGCATCTTAATTTTAGGGCTGTATTCCTTCCACCAATCTATCTCATCTTTGGGGTTTCCTCCATAAGTTTTGCAAGCGGCTAGATAATCACAAGCCAACTCGATAGCATACTTCCTAGGCATCTTAGCAGGTATTCCTCCATCATCTAAGCTATGAATCCAATACTCATAGTGATGTGGATTTCTTCCTCTATGATGTAAGAACGTTTCGGAATATCCATTTATTCTATGTTCATTAGCTAATGAGCTAATCTCGTCATCCCAATATTTTACAGAACGACTAAACTCAGTCCAACTAAATTTAGATAGATCGTGTATAAGTCCTTGCCAGTACAAGCCTACTTGAAAGCAGTAGTATGCTACCCAAAATTTATGTACCAATATTCTTTTCAATAATTTAATTACTGTTATTAATTGTTTCGTTTCATCAATATTTTTATTAATTATTCTCTTTATATCCTATTCTTTTAAGAGTTTCAATATACTATCATCAAGTATGTCTTTAATAATCAGTATTAACTTTTTATACTATCTTTAATAACAGATGTATTAATTCCATCTTTAAAGATAATATAATTATTTCCTTTATATTGTACTTCTTCAATAGTAATTTCAGATTCAGATTTGCAATTTATAAATGCAACTCCTACTAATAAAAGTGCAATCCCAATAAGAAATGCTATTAAATCTTTAGTGTCGTTACTCATTATTTACTTTATATTAATTTAACTAATAATTAGAGCTTCTGAAGAGAATTGAACTCTTATTTCCTGTTTACAAGACAGGTGTAATGACCTTTATACTACAGAAGCAAAGTGAAGAAGCAGGGACTCGAACCCTGAAGGCCGTCTGGCAACAGTTTAGAAGACTGTGACGCTTCCAATTACGTGCTACTTCTCCAAAATACAAAGAGAGGCATAACAGAATCGAACTGTCATATCTACATTGGAAGTGTAGTGTAATAACCATTATACTAATGCCTCAAAAAGTTATAAATATTTAAGAGGAGGCCAGAGAGCACGATTCTCATACGGCTATTAACCGTACACACGATTTTCAAGATCGGTCTAGCATACCACACTAGTTTAACCTCCAATAAAAAAGTAAGAGTTATAAGACGCTCAAGAAAATATAAGATAAAATAAATGGTGAAAGATCTGAGGAATATAACTCTTACTTTACAAATGTGGAAAGGTGAGGTTACGATCCTCATTCATATTACTATGAACAATTCCTACTCCTTGTAGGTTACTCTTTCCATAAAAATAGTTCGTTAATATTGAGTGAACTATTAAAGACTCAAAATAAAACTTGATTACTTTACAGAATCAAGTACTACAGAATCTACACTAGTAAAATCAAGAGAATCAACCACAGTGGAATCTACAGCCGTAGAATCTACATCAGTTGTGTTTCCAGCTTTACCAGTACTACAAGATACAGCACAAACACTAATTGCAATCAAAGCTACAAATAAAAGATTTTTCATAATTTAAAATATTTAAAGTTTAAAACTATCACATAATTGTAATAGTAATGTTATCTGCTTTAGTAAGTATCTCCATTAATTTATGGAATGTAGTAGTACTATTAGTAACTTTGCCTACTACATTATTAGTTCCCACAAGCAAACATCCTGTACAGTCCTGTTCTGTGTTCCCAACATGGATTAGGACACCATCATAGCCAGGAACATCAAGTAATCTAGGTATTTTACCATTCCAAGGTTTAGCCCAGCTTCTATTTTTAAATCTAGGACTTACTACATTCATAGTAATCTTATAAGTTCCAGTAGGAATAGCAGTTTTTCCATAAACTTTACGACTTGCTATTTCTTCTTCGGTCATGGATTGATCAAGATCACGATCAGTATCTTCGAGTGTATCACAAAAGTACTCTCCATCAATATAGAGCTTACCAATTGTGTACTTAGGTTTCTTAGCTACTCTTTTAACTATTAGTTTCATCTTTTAGTTCTTCTTCTACCTTAGAAAATTGACCATACGTATGGTTAACGGACTTAGTTGCTCCGTCAAGTAAGATTTTACAAAAACTAGGTCTTACTTCTACTATTGTTCCAAGTTTATTAAGATCATCTGAATGTGTACGAATAATCTTTACTCTATCTCCTTTGGAAAACTTTAAATAGTTTTTCATAATAAAGCTAATAAAACAGTTATTAATAAAGGTAATATTAAAGTAAATAATATTATAAGTAAATTAGTATTTATTCCTTTTTTAGAAAGTTTATAAAGTATATCAATTCCTAAATTATAGAACTTATAAAGGAATATAGTTTCTTTCCCTCTAACTTCTAAGTAGGTTGATATTACTGAATATACAATTGTAAGTACAGGATTTATAAGAATAGTCCATATAAAAGGAAATATCAAGAAATAAATTAATGATATTACATCCTTAAATTGTAGTCCGAGGAAATGTGCTAATTTCTTATATAAATGAATTATAAAATTAGATAATTTTTTCATAAGTTCAAAATTTAAAAATGAGACTACTATTCTTATAAACCATAGTTTTAAATGATTATTAATTTTTATTAAACAATGTACACCTACTTGGACTCGAACCAAGAACTCTCATCTTAAAGGGATGATACTCTAGCCATTTGAGTTATAGGTGCTTTATACTAATTTTTAATAATACTAATTAACTATAGTAATATAATATTTCCATAACTTACATTAATTTTATGCGCTTCGTGATGGTAATGCTCCACCATACTACAAGCATAGTCGGCTTGAAAGAGGGATTGTGATTCAAATATCACCTTATTAGTCTCTACTTTATACATTGTTGTGTTGTTTAGGGTTAATTGAATGTGGGCTCGGAGGGTTATGATCCCCCAATCTTCAGATTATGAGTCTGCTGCATTAACCAATTATGCTACGAGCCCTATAAATTCCTCTACCTTTAAAAGATAGAGGAAATAACTAATTACTACTTACTTTCACTTTGTAATTAGTTAAAATAATGTTGATTTTAGCTACAACTCGCTACCGTTTATGTCTTTTTGAAAGAACGGCAAAAAAGTCACCGATTTTTAGATAATACGGGAACTGAAAGTAAGCTATTTGGTCAATTATGTATTAAGACATAAATAAAATACAGTAAAAAGAATAAAGTTCCATAAAGATGAGTATAAAATTTGTAAAAATCAAATAAAATGAGAATCTCTATATTCTTTTTCCAATTTAGCTAATTTGTAAATAATCTTGCATGATGGCCTATAATGTTGAATTAAAATAGGAGTAAATCCGGGTATGGGTGTTATTATTTTTGATTCATCACAATAAGAATAATACTTATTAGCTATCCAATAAACGAACTTGTAATTATTATTAAAAGTTACTTCAGCGTAAAATTTATCAAGTATTTTAAACTCTTTAACTCCTCCTTTAAAGAACTCTTTAAGTAATTCTGTGAGTAATTTTTTGTGAGGATCACATAAGTATATTCTTAACCATAGTAAAATCATAATTCAAATATTTCATTGTAAAGATCTTCTGGACACATATATGCAGAACTTCCTACATAATCATGATTAGGTAAGTTACTTATAAATAGACATTCATTAAATCTTGGATTTTCAAATAAGAATTGAGATTCCGGCCAGGTAACTAAAATGTACTTTTTAGATGGTTTATCGTAAATTGACTTAAATTCTTCTTCTATCATTCTTGAGATTTTTAGAGAATTGAAAATGAAAATTTTGGAAAGAGAAAAAGGAAAAGATAAAAAAGAGTAATAATAATTCGGAATATTCTCTATTTTTAAAGGGAGTATAATATAATACTATATATTATTATACTATACTATTACTTATACTCTTTCCTTTCCTTCCCCGCTTCCCAGGAGAAAATATAAGCGGTCAGGAAGTCGCCGCCAAATAAAAATTTCATTTTTCTTTTTTAGTATTTAATCTGCATTTTAAAAAAAGAAAAATACCACTATCCATCACGGACCATGGTATTAAATATCCCGTAATCACGAATAAATTCTCAACCTTACCATTCAAGAATCAGAAACGTATGTTTAGAAGTAACTAAGGCTGCAGTAAAGAATCTTTCAGTAAACTCAGTCTTGAGGTCTTTAGATTTTTCTTGAAGATCTTCAGGAATAAGTACTACTAAATATCTTTTCTGAAACTGCTTAGCTAATCTTTCAATGTCATTATTAACTTGACTAATGAAATTTTTATATCGTTCTTCAGGAGTTTCCACTTTTCCAATAAGAAGAAGTTGAACAGCATCTTTTGCAGTAATTGGGCTTTTATCTTTATTGATAAGTCCTTTTATCTTTTCAGTTATCTGAACCATGAGTTAGTTTCTTTAGATAATTATTTTCTGATCTGATACTATTCTCAATAGCTCTCTGTATATCTGTATATGGAGAACAGAAAGTACTAATAGCTTTAATACTATTAAGTAGTGCTTTATAAGCTCTATTATAGAGTGCAACTCTAGCCTTAGAAAGTGCTATCTTCTTTCCAAGTTTTTCATCAAATTGATCAGATGGTAAGCACCTTGCTTTTCTAACAATCCTCATTCGATTAAAATCATCTCTACCAGATAGGTTATCTAAGAATCGAAGGAGAGAACAATAGTCATAATGACTTTCACCAAAATCCCACCAAGCATGAAGAGTACAAATAACTACTCTATTAGCTTTGTCAACTTTAAAGGTTGATTCGTATTTAACTGGAAGTTTCATCCTTCAATAGAGTTTACATAGTTATAGATAGTGTTAATCGTATCTTGGCAGAATTGTCTACCAGCAACAAAGTTAAGAAGGTCATAGTATCTTCCAATACTGTTTCCTTCCTTGTCTACTTCCACAATATCATGGATTGCATTATTACGATTAATCTGAACTCTAAATTGATGTCCTCTATAAGAAGGAGATACAAGAGTACGATTAAACTTCGTTACTTTTTTACCAGCAAAATTAGTCTTGTTCATAGGGCTTATTTATTTAAAAGATCATTGATTTCGTTTTGACATTGGTGAGTCCAATCAAGAAGCATTCGAGAAATAGACTCTTCAAATACATCTGAGAACTTGTCTAGAATATCATCCCATACTTCAGAATCAGTTTCTATATTTGGAAACATGTCACTAGACCTAGGAGTGTTTTCTTCAAGTTCCTTTCTTATCCTAATGAGCTTAGCTGCTTCTAATATTTGTTGTTCGGTCATATCATTTCTTTTAATAAGTCATATACTCTTCTTAAATCTTCAATTTCTAAAGAATAGTATATATTCCATACTTTCTTTTTAAGATTGAGAGATTGTCCTATAAATTTTTGAAAATCATCTACTTTAAGTAATTTACTAAGTAAATGATTATCATAATCATTAGTATCAATAATAAATTGACCTTGCTTATATTCATAGAAAGGAAGTAAGATCAACATACTATTAATACTAATGATTATAGCATAAGGAAATATAAATTTAATCATACAGATCTCAAGATTATATATCCTTTAGATTTCAAGAAATTTATACATTCAGTTTCGGACATTTCCACAGATGGAATTTCATTTACATATGTAGTCTTCTTAGTTTTTAACCTATCAATATAGTATTTACGAAGCTCTTTAATAATTGCTTCTACTCTTTTTATATGTATAGGAGAAGACCCAAAGAAATAGACATGTCCATCTCTCTTAATACATCCTTTAAGAAGATAAGTAATAAATCTTCTTTGATATGGAACTCCAGTAGAACCAATAAGATCAGATAGTTCACTGTAAGAGAGTGGAACATTAAGATTGTCCACTCTCACTTTATTCAAATTGGATGTAATTTCCGTTAGTGTATATTTGCGGTTCATAGATACTGTACTTTAATTCCTGAATCAATTGTTGACTGAACTTCATCTTCACGAAGTGGCATGAGTTTGCCAAACACTGATACATAAGGTCTTTTCGGAGACTTATTAAGTACAGATTGAAGATACTCACTATTAATCTCATGATTAGCTTGCAGAGACTTTCTAGTATGAGTTCTCTTGGATGAGTTACCAGTAGCCGAAACTACTACATTTTGTTTGATTCTTGGTCTCATAATGCTCTAAGTTTTATAGGGTTTTAGTTTATTTTTCTATTTTAAAAGTGTAGACTAATTTAAGATTAATCTGTTGAATTAGTAAAAACATTTAGCATTGCTATACTATTATATCTACACTTTAAATAGTACAGCTTAAAGGAATACCTATAAATTATAGGAAAAGGAACCTTTGCTAGGTACGTTCCTTTATTTTTTATAACCCTAAAAACAAATAAATGAATACTTTTGTTTAAATGCCTCTAAACCGCGTCAAGGTATATTCATTAATGATAGAGGATTTTTGCGCCTCTGCGCAAGGAATTTCAACCTAATTATAGAAACTATAGATTCCATTCTCGTGCAGCCTGATCTGGAGACATTCCTGCCTCCAGACATTGAGATATTTCATATTGAAGATTATACTCTTCAGCTGCCTGTAAAAGTTCTTCTAATGTCATGACAATTTCTCATTAATGTGCTGAATAAGTCTCAGTCAATGGCCAATACATATCAGTTGATTCTTTTGCATAAGGAATATTAGCTGATTCAATAAGAGACTGTCCAATGGCTTTTTTATTTCAGGAACCACTTCATTCTGATGGTTTCTGAAAATAACACAGTAGGCGTCTTTTGTAAAAGTGTGTTTCAGTTTTCCACGTAAACCATTATAGGTTACATAGAAGTTAGTCTCAGCTTCTATAGGAATGGATACAGGTTTACTAAAGGTAATTCCATATCCAATCAGGTTAATAACTCTGCTGACTAGATCATCAAGAGATTTAGTGGGAGGCCAGATTCCTGATGTACAAGGAATGTGGAGATACCTAATAGGTATTTCTATTAGACGTTCAATTTCCGATACGGCTTCTGTTTGTTTGGGTACAGTCCAGCCTTGTTCAGGAAGATTAATAATTTCTCCTGCAAGTTCTTCTTTACTGTTAAGATTGAACTTTACTTTAAGATTTATGTCTAACATTGTTTTTTGTTTTTAGAGGGTTATTTAAATCCGAGATCTTCACCGAGTTTGTTGAGGAATTCAATTTCTTTAGTAAGATGCTGTAAGCACAAGAAAGTGCAGATCTTGTTGCCAAGAGGTTCGATTGATATTGCAATTTCTACGACTCTACAGCATATTGCACATCCTTGGAGTCGTTCTAATGATGGTGCTCCTCGTTCTTTTCCAATATGTTCTAATTCAAGTTGTTGACCAGTAAGTTCTCAGTGCTGTCAAAGAATTTCAAGTAATAATTGCCTTTACTACTTTTAACTATCTTAGCAGGCAATTATTACTAGAGATCCTTCTTCAAAAGTGAACTTTAGTCATCGTATGGAAACACTAAAGTGTAAACATACACATCAAGATCCTCGTTATAACTAAATGTATAATAAGGATGAAGTGCATTAGACATAGACGGTTCATTCCGATTCTTAGCATAATATAGTCCGCTTGACCAGATTGTATACTCCTTTTCCATTAAAGCTGCAATTTCTCTTTTAGCTTTGTGGAAGTCATCTACATCTGACTTAATGTGATACACTTTATGTTGTGTGTAATCACTGTTGGAGAGTTCTTTTTTGTAGGTAATTTCGTACATGGCTATTTTGTTTTTAAGGGTTGCTTATTAACCTTAGTAAAAAGGTTTTAATGCTGTTTGGTAGCTTGTTGCTAATAGTTGTATGAGTTTTAGGATCAGTAATGAACTTATAGAATATAAAGTTCAATGGAAGTCCAATTAAGACAAACTGCCATAAATACCCATTATCAGCTATGCTATCGGCTGCTCCAATGAAGAAGAGGTCGAAGAAAAATGTGACAAATGAAATGATGATGCCACAAATGAAGGAAAATGTTTTAGTGTTCATGATTTATGTTTTTGGGGTTGTAGATCCTGATCCAAGAATCGAACTCGGGTACTACCTATCTCTTAGAGAAGAGACGAAAGTGTCAGGAGATTGAAGTTATCATTTGATGAGTTTTAAAGTTGGAATGGTACAAAAACAACTCAAATCACGGATTTTAAAAGTGTTGGAAAAGCTGGAAATTATGAGCGGTGAGTTGAACGATACAGCACCAAAACAGGGTGGGAGAGCATCACTCACGCCTAAATATTTCCCTTCTATCGGATCAAAGAAGTCTAAAACACCATTTTTTGCTACACCAAATAGTGCATAAGGATGTATCAAATTTAACATACAGTTGAGTTTTTGGGGTCGGAAAATTTTTAAAATTTTAATTTGGAAAATTCAAAACTCATACTCAAACTGTCAATAGAGTATCGAAATTGAGATTTCTGATGATAGAGTATCGAAACTTTTATTTGGATATACTGACAGGTAAATTAGAGTAATTAAATTACACATTCCTGATACATGTATTTTTTCTCGAGATTTCCAAATAAAAATTTTATAAATTTTTAAATTTTAATTTGGAATTGTCGTTGGAAAAGTATGTGGCAGTAAAAGTGCAATTTTAGCAAACCTGTAAAAGTTTTTAATTTTCCAAGTAAAATTCATATAAATTTAATTTGGAATTTCAGAAAATAATACAGGTAAGCTGAAACCGTAATTTCAGTGCAAAACATTAAGTTAGTGTTTTTATTTTGAAATATGAAATTGAATTATTAAATTAATAGTTTTTCAATTTACATACATCAAAATCTAAAAATCACAATTCCAACTTACTTGTACTAATTCTTCAATACAGTGCTGAAAATCAGCTGTCAGCGGACATACACCAAACAGAGAGAGGTATTTCTACCTCTCTCTATTCAAAGTTACTCGACTACTTGCCAGGTGTAATAATTACGCCCGTTTTCGGCGGTTTTGTCCGCACATTTCATTTTGACGACACCGGTAGGCGAAAAATCAGATATTTCGTTGCCTTCTATGTCCTTGACGGCGCCCATTCGGATAAATGCGGTTAGCGACACGCGTGGGCCCTGAGCCGACGAAACCGCCTCCCATTCGATGCCACTTCCTTGTATTGTTTCCGTAGTAATTTTCGAGAAGTCGAAATCATAGATTTTTCCAGCAAAGATAGGAAAGGACGGCAGATGTCCGCCCATGCGTGCCTTAGCGCGCTTTTTTGCTTCTTCAAAAGTAAGAAACAATTTGCCCTGAATGTCGGGTACGGGATTCATTCCATTAGGATTCATCATCCCATTAGGATTAGGATTCATTCCATTAGGATTAGGATTCATCCCATTAGGATTCATCTGTCCATTAGGATTCATCATCCCATTAGGATTCTGTCCATTAGGATTCATCTGTCCATTAAAATTCATGTTCGTGTAATTGTCCATGATTGTAAGTGTTTTAGTTGTTATTAATTTGATTTATATTGTAAAGTAGTAGGGGGAAGTAGAGGGTAGTGAACACCAATATACAAAACACATCACAAAAATATATACATAGTATATACCAATATACAA
>ENA-OOSA01000001-OOSA01000001.1-human-gut-metagenome-genome-assembly--contig:-NODE-1-length-170129-cov-17.100268_pt1 | contig 170129 bp, 284 predicted proteins | sample MGYA00241176_ERZ501210 | MGnify/ENA primary metagenome ERZ501210 (study PRJEB25962, sample SAMEA2042489) | human gut metagenome | biome: human gut; feature: human-associated habitat; material: faeces... | reverse complement strand
CTATAATTTAAAATATTTATAATTGTATCAGGTAATGTTGCTTTCCCCTCGTTTTTAGTTGGTCCAAACCAACTACACTATAACCAATTACAAATAATTGAGGACGCCTTTCTGTGATGGCTACTCTATGCACAGGCTAAGACTGTACAGTTTATAACAGAATCATAATTTGCAACTCCTCCCATTAATATATCATGGTTGTTATAACCTTCAGTTTCAGTTCTACTATATATAGAATAAGAATTTGATATATGGTATTGAGTATCCGGAATTAATAAATCCTGAAAACTTTTATGCTAACTTAGTGGAGATAATATAGTTATTTTAGATTCTCCTAATTTAGCTTTATAAGTCGTCTAAGCTGTTCCTGTAATTGTAGAAGTAAGTATATTAGAATTTACAGAGGATTCGGCACTATCAATCTTTATAGTATTTGATTTCACATCAGCATGTACAGAATCTGTATCTATCATACTAGATTCCACATCTATATTAATAGGATAATCTTGACTTACTAAATAGTTAATATTAGCGCTTACTGAAGTATCTTTAAAGTTATAACCCTAAGTCAACTCATGAATTTTATCATCAGTATTAATAAATATTCTATTGCCTTTCTAAACTAATTCTGGAATATTACTTATTTGGATATTACTAAAACTACAAGGCACACTATAATTAAAATAATTACTAGGTATTCTTAATTTATCTTTTATATCATCCTACTTTTTAGCTTCTTTCCAACCTTTATAATCTTTTTTATCAGATATTATTTCAGCAATAATAGGTGTATTTTGTTCATCAACTACACTAACGTTAGTTTCTGTGCATACTGGAAAGTATTCAGGCTAAGCCTTAGAATTGTATATATAATTTGTATTATCTAATGTATAGTAACAATCTAAAAAAGAATCATAATCTTTAATCGTTGGATATTCAGAATTTCCATAATACGATGGATTATATAATCCAGTTATAAGCATCCATCTGTAAGTATGCCTTTCCTGAGAATTATACTTCCATGAAATATCCACATAAAATAATTTATTAGGTATAACAGAAGTATTATAGTTAGAACTATCACTAATAAAATTAGAGATATCAAAATTCTCATTAAATTCTCCATTATAACTTACTCTTTCTTTAGTGAAGAATTTCCATTTTAAAGTATTATAAGCTACGTCATAAAAAGAGAATGAAACTTCAGAGATAACATCATTTTCTCTAGGATAAGATTCAAATCCCCAAGTTAATAATACTCTATCATTATTTACATAATATCTCCAGGCATTTAATTCCATTTTTCCAGAGTTTATGTTATCTGGATTCAATTCTCCAGAAACACTTTCATCAGGAATTTCTCCAAACTTTAAACCATTATCATAAAAATAAGTTACTGGATAAGCTGTCCAAGAAATTTTATCAGAAGTATTTAATGATAAAGTATACACTTGGGAAAATGAATAAATATTAGTAATTTTATCATATAAAGGATACCCATATCCTAAATTATAATTTTTATTATAGTCGTTAGGAATTGAGAATGGTAAATTATAAATTGAATTGTTATTTATAATAAATTGAATACCCCTAATAATATTTTGGTTACTTTTATCAAAATAATACTTATAACCCTCTAAAGGTTCTACTAAATTTTTAGAATTTAAAGATTTAGATCCATCAGGACAGTTATATTTGTAATTTACATAAATTAATAATAATATTTTAGAATCTATCTATAAATATTTCTAATTCTATATTAAAGGTAATTCAACATCAGAATAATCACTATCTGTATGTCCTGTATATATAGGATTATTGATAGTGTTGTTATCATCTAATTTTTTATAGCCAATTACACTAACTTCAATGCTCTATACTGTATTATATTTAGCATACAAAAATAGTCTACCAAATAGTTTACTATTATAGGTATTTAATTTACTCTAAACATTTGTCTAATCCATTAATTCAGAAGATACTAATCCATCCTTGTCTTCTGTAGACATTTCATTCTACCAATATCCACAATTAAATTTATATAAATCAGAATCAATATTAGAAAACTAAATCTATTGTCCTCCTTTATAACGTTTTAATTGATTAGTAATATCACGTAATTGCCCATTATTATCTAAAGTAGCTACTCCAAAAGTATACATTCTATTCATTGGAGTTTTTACTAATCCATTTTCTACATTATCATAATTAGATATAAAATTTTCTCCAGTAGAATCGATATTATCTGTACCAAACATACTAGATATAGGTAAACCTACAGAGAATTTATCCCCGGATCTAATAATAGTTCCTTTAGGGAATATTTCACATTTAGTTAAAAGACTATTGATTTTATACCATTCTTCATCATTTTCTTCTTTTATATAAATAACATCCGGGAATTTAAAAGTTGGAGTTATTTCTGATATTTGTGTAGCAGTTTTCTATCTCTAAGGGGAGGGGAAACAACCTATCTAACCTTTGTTTGTTAGAGGATTATAACAAGCTATATAAATAATTCCTCCATATTCCTTCATTCCGATAGGAATATATCCTGGAGGTAATTTAGCATTTTCTACTCTAGCATTACCCATATCATTTTGTAATACCATTTCATTACCATTCATAGTAACTAAAGTAGCATTTAAAGCATCTGTTAACACCGTATTAGGGGTCATTAATGGATGATTATCTAATACCATCCCTTCGTTGAATGTATTTTGTGCTTGCATTTACAAATTCATATTTAGTATTAGTAACTGATAAATTTTCAAATTTTAAAGGATTTCTTTGATATATCAGTGTAGCATCTTTACTTATAAAGTTAGCTCTGTATCTAGTACTACCAACATCTAAAGGGTAAGGAATTTTATAAAAATAGGATTTAGAAGGTTGTGCCACTTTGCATTCCTCAAAATATTTATAAAGTATTACATTTCCATAATTAAACTTAGTCTTAGGTCTTCCTCTAGAGTTTTTAGACTATTCTATTTTCTCATACTACTATTTGGTTATACCAAAATAATAATAGCCATCATATTTCTTTTTATTCCAGATACTTAACATTCTTATCTTAAATGCTAATTTCTTATAATATTTATAAAAATGTTGTAGAGGATTGGTACATATTTTGCCCATATAAAACCAAAAATCATGACGATTAATTAGTATATCTCCACCTCTACTATTAATTATATAAATATATCTCCATCCATATTTTAGTATCCTCTATATATCAGAATGAGGAATGAAAGGAAATTTAGCATAAATCTATTCATAATAATCATCTAAAGTTTTTACTTGCATTAACAGTATTTTACACCATTGTTTATATTATTTATAAATTCATCTCTTAAAGAAGTTCCTATATAACAAGGTTTAGATCTCATTAAGTATTTTCCCATCCATCTAAAAGATAATTTATAAGTAGTAAAGTTAGTTTCTAAGAAATCAATATCCTAATCTCCACCTTTCTATCTTCTACATTTAAATTCTTCTTGAGAAGTTCTTCTTACATATATTTCAGCATACTTTTTACCAGTAGGTAATACAAATGTAGTATTATTTCTTATAATATCAGTTATTACTAACTACACACAATAACATAATATTTTAGAACATATAGTACACATATCAGCTGTTTTAAATATATTTTCAAAAGAACATCCATTAAATTTTAATTTCTAAAATGGAAATTTAGTATATAAATTTCTTAAAGTAAAAGCATAACCTAAAGCATAATTCATTGTCTTTTAGTTGATTTGTTGTAGCTGTGTCGATGCCAACTTACTTTGGCATCTAGTATCTCATTTATCTCATTTTGATTAATATGACTAGGCACTCTTGCAGCATCTAAGTGTTTATTTAACTTAAGTTCTATCTACTAAGCCATTTGCATTATATTAGGATTATTAGTGCTTATAGAACGTTTAAATAATGTCCAATATGCACAATAATCAGCTATTGCTATTGCTTCATCATTAGTTAATTCAGGAAGTCCATTATCATCTAATATTTCTCCATGATATATTACTAGTACAGGCATTCCTGCGGCATCTTCAAAATGTAAGGCATGGTCCCAATACTAAAATTTAGCAAAATGTCCATGTCCATATAATATATTAGTATTATGTTTAAAAGCTTCAATATATTCTTCAGTCCAATGAGAATTTAAATCTCCAAAAGAATCTTTATTAGTAGTTCTATTCCAATCCTCTCCTGGGAATAATACTGCTTCAATATCATCTTCATAACAATTACATGGAAGAGGTAGAGTATTATTACAATCTATATTTCCTATATATTTATAAACTCTAGTTCTTTTATTTCCAATAGTTTCAAAACATACTAAAGCTAACTCTTCGTAATCTTCTTCAGTTAATTCTATGCCATACATCTACTATAAAAGAACTAATGGATAATGAAAATCAACCAGCTGCATATTCTTGATTATTTGGTAAGTTTGGTGGAGCAACTTGTCTATAATAGTATAATTTTAATTTTGTTAATCTCTATTTAATTTCATTATTAATAAAATTAAAATTATCATCTTCTAATGTTTCAGAAGAACAGCAACTATATCTTTCAAGTTGTCTAGGATCTTTAAATATAGCTATAACAGAAACTTCTTTTAATAATGGAGCATTAAATACCCAGCAATCATACATACCATTCTCATTTGGAGCAGTATCTATAAAAACTATAGGCTTAGTAACTTTACGTCTTCTATATTTACTATAAGTAAATGAAGGTAAAGAAGTATACCATAAGAATGGTAACTACTTATCTGTAGAGCCTATATATTGTATAGCCTATGCTCCATAGTCATTTAATAACTAAGGTATTTCAAAATGCATAATAGGAGTTCCAAATTCTTTTTTACATCTACAATTCTCTATATTTTTACAATCTACAGGAATGCAATTTATTTCAGTAAGTAAATCTTTATAAGGTAATATTCCTTTTAAACTATACTCTTTTATTACCTAAAGTCTCATATCTACTATATCATCGGCTGTCTACTCTCTAGACATTGACATATTAGTATGGTAACCTCGCAATCCTGCAACAACATCATTATGTATTGCTGAAACTAATTTGTCTAATATCATATATAATAAAAAAGGCGGAGGCAATACTGCCTTCGCCTCTTATTTAATTAGTTAAAATTAATCACCAACTTTTTTAGCATAAGTTTTTTCTACTTCTGCCTTAAATGCGGTTAAATCAGCTGCTACTTGATTAGCTTTTACAGCAGCATCAACTTCTGCGGCATCTTTTGTAGGAGCCAATGGTGTAATACCAGCGGCTGTAAGAGCTGCTTCAAACTAAGTCTTAACAGCCTGATTTACAAAGAATACGTGAGTAGTAACACTCTTAGTTTCCTCACCAACGGCGTCTCCACCGAGAATACCTCTATTCTCACAGTATTCTAAAGTATATTGAGTATAAGTAGCACCTACCATAGGTCTATCATCCTGATAAAGAGCGTTCCATCTAGTCTGCTCAGCAGTTGGGAGTCTGAGATTACGCATAATCCACTCGAATGTTCCAAAGCCTTCATTACCAGGAGTAATAGTAACTATATTAGTTACTCCATAGTTTTCAACTGAAGCATACTCACCTCTAGGAGTGCAGCATCCTGTAGTAGTACCAATACTAGGATCAAAGTATTGAAGTTCTACCTTAGAGAAAATCTGATAAGGATCCTGTGCTGTCAATACCAACTTAGTACTTTCTTTAGTAGCTTTAAGCTGTTCAGTATCCATTGTAAACAACTTAAACTTAGTAATCATTTTAATTACCTTATCTACGATATTTTCGGCTTCTTCAGTAGAGGTTGCTGAGAACTCAAAAGTCCAAGGACGACCTTTAACAACCCAAGTATTAGAATACAATGGGTTATTATTACTTTGTGCTAAGTGTACATAAATCTCTACTCTGAAAGTACCTTTAGTAGCTTCATTAGCAGTAAGGGTTTCTTTTACTTTAGCCATATCTATAGTAGCTTTAGCATTAGATTGAGCTACTGGGTCTTGTTTGTAAACAGAACGAATATTCTTTACTTTAAATCTATTTACTCTTTTTACATCGAAGTACTTAGAGTCTCCTTTAAAAAGGTCCACACTTGGATTTGTATAATCCTTAGCACTGTTAATTACAGTAGTTGTTGTAAACTAAAACATAATTTAAATTAATTTAATTATTGTCTACGAGCCTATTGAGGCTATTCCTATTGTTGAGCTGGCTAAGCAATAGATTGTGAAATAGGTATATTTGATTGTAATCTAGGATCACCGTCGTGTTCCATAACTAAATGTACCAGCTCGTTTACTATCTCTTGACATACATAATCTGGAAACTCCATAATTTGTGAAGTATCCTCTGTTAAATCCATTTGCTCTTGTGTTAATCTAATAAACTACGGAGCTTTAATATAATCAACTGCTACTTTGGTTAATATAAACACTGAAGTATCATGACCATATCTGATTTCACATCTAACAGTAGAACTATTACCATATCTAAATGGTGCATTTTTCTCTACCACTGACTAATCAGCAGTTCCAATTTTAATAGTTCTAGTAAAGTTAGCTACTCCTTCATTTGAATCCTATTTCTTAGAACTATCTGTTCCAGTGCCCAGTCCTTTATCCTTAGGAGCTGTATAAGGATTTGTAGGAAGCTTATCAGAAATATTTACATTATGAATGTAATAATAAGGTCTCCAAGGAAGAGGTCTATTATAAAAGTCATTCATAATTATAGACCAGCTATCAGAAGTAAGTCTTTTAGCAGCAAAAGCCACATCAGAATTAGCATTCCAACATTTATGCTACTTTTTTAAAGTATATATACAAATGCAATTAAGCATATGCAGATAATCATCGGGAAGATTTACTTCAAACACTGCTCCATAAGGATTTTTAGCATTTGAATATAAAGCATCACTCTAAACTTCAGTAATACCTGCTGTAGTATATATGTCAGAGGCTCTAGGAGTAAGAACTGCTGTAGCTTTTAATACTCTTAAATCATCAGTAGTTTGCTGATTAATATCATAAATATTATAACGTTTATTTATGTATTGGTTAACAGCTTTATTTATATAATAATTGAACTCATCTAAACGCATGCTAGGAGCGTGCTATTTAGATAATTCAATTAAACAAGATTCAAGTATTTGTCTTGCAGTCATAACTAAATTTTATTATTTAGTTTTCTTAGTATCTTTTGTATCTTTTGTGTCTTTAGGAGTTATAGTGTTATCAGCTTGTACATATAATTGTGGATAAGTGGCTCTCATAATTAATCCCTTTAACTTAGCATTATCAGGGTCTGACAACCAATTAATAGCTGCATCATCTGTAGCACCTAAATAATTATCATTGAAGCAAAATAAATTATCCTTTACAATAATAACATTCTTTTCACGAGCGTCAATTAAAAGAATACGCAACTTAGAACGGGCATCTTCGTAAAGACCAATAATCTTAGCAGGATTCTTCATAGCAATTTGAATCAAGAAGTCTGTAATATCTGCACTAGGTACATTATCCATCTTCTTACCAAGAACTTTAGCTCTAGTAATTTGACCTTCTCTACTATCATCAATAATATATTTCAATGCCTTAGACAAGGTCTCTGTCCTCTTAACTCTACGTACAGAATCAAGTCCAGGATGTTCAATATAATATTCTGCCAAACCGTAACGTGGGTGAGGATTCTTCCATCCCATTGTACCATCAATTAAATAGTTACCATTAGCATCTTTAGCGTAACGGTCAGGAGCAATATATGAACAATTTTTAATACATTCCCATAAAGCTGCATCTTTCATATTTTCAAGATTGAATTGAATGCCATCATAAATTTTAATTTTAGCATTTTCAGCTACTAAATAAACCTTTTCAGCACTCAAATTCTCCTTATCAGATTCTGATAGAATCATATTTCCTCTATCATCCACTCTTCTTACGCAGCTAGGGAAAGAACCTGTTTCTTTATCTCTACATGGATTTATAGTAATATTAGAACCTACTTTACTATAAACACTACGTAAAATTACAATATTATCATTATATTCCTATGTCATATTAATTCTTATTATCAAATACAAAATATAAGTAGACAGACTACTCTGCCTACTTTTATCTTAATAATTGTTGTTTACTATATTTATAGTAAAACTAACGTAGTCTTTATTATTAAACTTCGCGGGCAATGAAGGATTTGTATGGATTAAATACACCAATACCTCCATAACCCCAAACAATAAGTTTACTAGCAGCAATAGCACTAGAAACTTCTCCAGAAGATAAACCATCTGCGCCACCTACACCAAGCACTTTATTCTGAATGAATTCACCATTCTTGAAAGTGAATTGTGCTACACCTGGCTTACCAGTAGAATCATCTGGACTTAAATCAATACAAGCAATAAATCCTTTCTCGTTACCATATTCACGAGAGAAAGCTCTATCAACAGTAAAGACTAATGTGTTACCAAGATAATTGTAAGAAGTATAGCCCTTAGCACCAACTTCTACTTCACCATTAGCCTTCATAGAATATAAGAATGTTCCCTCTGTATGGAAGCTTTGCAGGTATTCTCCCAAAGTTGTAGTAATATCGGCATCAGCTTTTTCATTCATAACAAATACCCACTTATTTCCTTTAGGATTATTAGCTTTCTATGCCATTGTAGTAACAATAGTGTTAAGAACATCTACTGTCATCTTATTATAAGCATACTTATCAGCATAAGCTTCAATTTGTGGAATCAAGCCAGGACCAATATAAATAGGTCTACCAGTTGTTGGGTCTTGAATTGTAGACTTACCATTCTTATCAATAGAACTCTTATTAAACAGTAAACCGTTGTTCTTAACGAACATAAAGTTCTCAAGCAGAACTTTTTCCTTCTTGTCCATCTTATAAACAGTCTCTTGCATAGCTCCATTACCCTTACCTTGAGAGATATTTACAAAAGTATCTTCCATAGCAGCATATAGTGCTGAGTAGGTCTCATCGTTACGGAACTGAGTAATGTATCCACGGAAACGTGAAATATTGCTCTGATATTTGCAGTAACCTTCTTCATGCATTTCTGGCATTGAGTTACTCTAGAATCTTGTCAACATACCAATCTGACAAGCATCCTTATCAAGTACTGAGCTGTAATCATCATCAATTAAACGTCCTTGAATTTCCCAATAATTATCAGCACGTCTCTGTGGTCTAGTAATACAAATAACTTGCTGTCTAGACTCTTCAATCATAAAGATGTCATACTTTTGATAGTAATTTTCTTTAAAGGCGAAAGTAATTTCTGTACCATTAGCACCATCTTCTGTAGGTACGGCAGCGAATTCAATACGTTTAATTTGATTAGTTTGAATCTCATATTCATACATTAATGAGTTCAAACGCTGGAACTTGTTACCACTCTTAGTGTTATTATAAATAACATTTTTAAGTGAAGTAGTTAAATACTCAGCAGTGTTCTAAGGATAGAGATTTGCAACAATTCCCAAACGAGCAGGTTTTACACCTAAGAACTTATAAAAATCTTCATATGTTCTAGTATTACCCATAGTAGGGACTTGTGTAGTAAAATTTGCAACTAACATAATTTAATTAATCTTGTAAATCGTAAATATTTTTATATTTATTAGGTTTAGAGACCAATCCAGTCTTCCTTGTTTCCTTAGGGCCGAATATTACGGTCTTCTTACCACTTTTACCATCTTCTAAGCCTTTGGCATAAGAAGTACGGCGAATTTCTGTTATCTAATGCTCATAGTAATTCCGCATATTATCAATAGCTTCGTCTCCGTGAAGAGCATACCAAGACATTTTAGTAAGAGTTTGTGGGTCGTTAATTGCTTTATTAAGATAGCTCATACCAGTAGCATCCTACTAAAACATAAAATTATATAACTCCTACTTATCAGCATTTGATAGATTAAATGCAAAGTCATTACCCTAATCTAGGTTATTTATGGAACCAATAATAGCTTCTTGAAACTACTAAAGTTGCTCAGAATCTTGAGCCTATTTTTGAGCCTACTCTTGTTCTGCCAATTCTTTCTCTTTTTGTTGATATTCTGAACGAATACCTTCTACCTATTTAGAGAATAAACTTTCGTTTTGTTTAGCAGAATCTAGAGCAGCAGCGGCTGTCTCATCATCAACATCTGGAACCCGACTCTTTAAATCGAGTAAGTACAAGTCATCATCAGAAAGTTCGTCTACTTTATAAGAGACCGGCTATTCCTACTGATAATTCTTAATTGCTTCCTAAGCAATATAATCGGCATATTGCTAAGTTGTTAAATTGTTATTACGAAGATAATTGATTAATTGTATCTCGTCCTCGTCAAGATCGTCAGAATCATTATGAGTATCTTCACGAGTTCCTTTTAAAATATTCAACTAATCTTCTAATGGCAGAGAATCAAAAGGTAATTCTTGAATCTGTCCATTTTCATCTTCGTACTAAATTTTATCTCGGTCAGTAATGTTTTGTTCTTTAAGTAACGCAGTGATTACGTCTTCATCTTCCTAATGTTTGTCCTCATCATTATCATTGTTAGGGACATTATTATCTTGATTAGAGTCATTGTCTGGGTCCTAATTATTAGGAATCAGTACATCATCCATCAAATCATCATTTAAGTCATTAATTCCTATTGCCATATTGTATATTATTTAATAATATTATACTATGTTAAAAAAAATAAAAGTCAAAATAACAAAATTACTCAGTTGAAGATTTTAATTTATCCTATAAATCTTTCACTGCTTTTTGTAAGTTAGCTACCTAAGATTTTAATATAGTAATATCACTTGTATTTGTACCCACATTACTGGAAATAGTATTTAAAGTAGAAGTCCAATTATCCACTACAGATAACACTCCGGTGTTAGTAATAGATAAACCATTACCTACCATAATTCCTCCTAAAGTACTAGAGGTTGCTATAGATAAAACATACCTGTTAGAATTTACCCACTTAGTAGTAGCTAAATTTTGAGAATTGTCTTCTTTAGGTAATTCCCACCCCTCTTCTAGTCTAGGAAAATTATCAGATTTTTTAAATACTGCATTTATTAAATTTGGATTATCTAGATTTGGGGATATTAAAATTTGATTTTTTGTTATTGCACAATCAGAATAAAATCCATTTGTTAAAGAGTCACTACTATATTTTTCAGTTATATCTCCTATTATTACTGAATAGGTATTATTACTATATACAAACTTTTTATAGTCTGTAGTAAATCCATAAATAGTAGGATCTTTATATTTATAGTAACAAATTGGATAATAAGTTAGTGTTGGAATATCTTTATCACACTATACTTTAATAGAAGTTTCTGAAAGTTCTACTATAGTAACTAAATATTCTTCATTCTAAGAAGAATCATTATCATAAATATTAAAGTACAAATAATCTCCTACTTTATAATTATTTATAGAATACTTTAAATATAAAGTATAAAGATTTTCAGAGTCTGTAGAATCCTCTATATTTATAACATCTGTTATAATATTATTATAATTATAATGATACTATAAATTATCTAAATTATTGGAACTAATGATACTAATAGTATCAGCAACTATATTATTTATTTTTAAAGTAGACTTACCTCCAGAACTAGTAATATAAAAAGAGTTATTATTATCTTGTAATTCCTTTATGTATAAAGGTTTTTCACATGATATTGAATTTTCTGATAATTTAAGTAATTTTGTATTTTTAATTTTAAAGTAATGATTTTTAGAATAATTAGTTATACTTTCAGTATACTAATCTAAACCTATATTTAAAGAAGAAAACTAGTTGCTATTTATAATCTACATAGGTATAGAAGACTATATAACGTATAATCCTTTTTCTTTTATATATACATATCCATCACTCACATTCTGCTAAGCCTCTTCCAAAGTATCATAATATATGCCAATATTTTTTTGTGCCTATATTTGCTACTCCTAAGTAATATTTAACTAAGGCAAATAAGACACTTGATTCTCTCCAGTACTACTATTTAATGGTAATACAGTATCCTAATACTTTACATATAAAACATCTTTAACTAAATATAAACCATTATCAATAATATTATCTTTAGAAGAAGCTTCTTTAATAATATCAACATCAACATTTATTTTCCCATTTTTTACTAGGTCTATAAAACTAGAACCTATCTAGACTTTTACTCCTCCTCTAGTTTTTAATAATAAATCTCCACTAACATTACCAATTGTTTCATAAGTTCTTCCAAAGAATTTTTCCATATTATTCTATTGTTATTGTTATGTTATTTTTATCTTCTAGTAGAGCTTTATATATTTTTTTAAAAGTTTCTTTACCATCTGTTAATTGTCCTACCACAGTGTTTTTCCCTACCAAAATACACCCATACGTAAGATCCTAAGCTCTAGGTCCATCTCCTACGTGCATTAAAATTCCACTATAACCAGGAACATTTAAAAGTCTAGGGACTTTGCCATTACACGTATCTTTATAAAACTATTTTTTACTAAATTTAGGACTTACTACATCTAAAGTTACTTTATAAGTACCAGTAGGAATAGCGGTCTAGCCATAGATCTTTTTCTTTTTAATCTCATCTTCCGACATATTCTAAGTTAAACCTCTGTCAGTGTCCTCTAATGTATTTGCAAAAAAAACACCATTGATAAATAACTTACCAATGGTGTAATTAGGTTTTTTAGCAATTCTTTTTACTAAAACTTTTATCATTTATAAAATTATTAATAGTTTCTTGCTACTTCTCCATTAGTTTAGCTATCTAAGAAAGAGAATCTTCAATTTTACTAAATCTCTATTCATTTTGCTATTTTTCTTTTAATACTGGGTTGAGTTCTAGAAGAAGCTTATCTGCCTTTTGTAATATTGTTTTCTATGTATCTACAGAATCTATAATAAGTTTTGCATTAGTCTTCATTGTCTCAAGTTCCTATATTAAATCTTTCTAATCAGTAGCTAGTACTAAATTATTAGCTCTAGTAACAGATAGCTATTCAGGTATAGTATAAGTAGCTTGTTTATCTTTTACATTTATAGTAACATCAATTACTATTTTGCCTTCCAAATTAGGTTGAGGTATTCCTACAGCAGTAACAATACCCTCATCAATAGTTACATTCATTTTATCAAGAATGTATACTTTGTTGTGCTGTTTAATGTCTCTAAATATCATATCGTGATAATAAAAAAGCCCAAGAAGTTAGACTTCCTGGGCTTATGGTTTATGCAGTAGTAGTTGTAGTTGGTTTTAACTATGAAATTAAATACTAATTCTGTCTAACTTGACTAAGTTCAAGTCTAGCATCATTGTATTTCTACTGCAAATCTTGATTCCAATGTGCATTAAGAGTATCAATTATATGCTGAGTATTACGTTGATTATCTCTTAATATTTCGCAAGTTTGTGTTTTAGTAGCATAGTTTGTAGATGCAAATCCTCTTTCTACTCCAGTAGTTAATGTGTTAATAGCATTATTTAAAGAATAGTTAGTGTCACAGATTTTACTAGCTATAGTACTTGTTTGATTAGCAGTAGCTAATTGCTATTCATAACCCATCTTTAATAAATTCTGCTAAGTCTGGCAACAGCAATCTTTTAACTGCTATACTATATTTAAATCACCTAAATTGACAGCGTTGATTACTTTCTCAGCAGAGAATCCAACTTTGCCAGCTACATCCTGTATTCCAGAACGTACAGCGCATATAGCGTTGTTAAGTGAATTAAAATCGCAGTTCAGATTACTTGCTAGCTGAGTAATAGCGTTATTATTACCCTTAACAGCATCCATTAGGAGACCGCTATTCTAGTTATCTGACATTTGATTTCTAATGGCGTTTAACTATCCCTAAATTTCTGCATTCTAAACACTATTAGCATTGTTTCCCCATAATCCATTTCTTCCAAACATCATAAGGAATACTAAATAGATAAAAGGATTATTCATCCACTAATTGTTTGTTTAACATAGCAGCCATTGCCATTGGATTATTGTTGTTCTTACCCATAACAGAAGCCAATAAAGCATCATTGTTATCAGTATAATAAATTTTTTCTACAGTGTCGCTCATAATTAAAAATAATTTACTCAATTTTTCAAGGAAAAACTCATCTATAAATACTAGTATCTAATTGTATTGTTAATATATATTAAATAATGTTCAGCCAAAATAAAAAATAAGGAATTATTAAAAATAATAACTACGTAGTCACCATCTCTAATAATTCCTTATTACTTTATTTGTTAATTAAATTTAAATGAAAGATTCCCAATCAATTTCTAAATTCTTATTCTTTACATCTGCCATCCATCTGCAAAACTAAATACCTTCATATCCATCTTTATCATTTGCTACTTCCATAGCATATATTATACAAGATTTAGCATCTTTTAACAATAAAGGGTAAAAATCTGCATGTGCCATGTTGGCAGTATAAATAATATCTCCTATAGTACTACTAATTGGGATAATATATCCTAATTCATCAATAATCTATTTTACATCAGAAACATCCCAATGTTTATTAGTTCCATCGGAATTAACCATCTATTCACTAGCAAAATCTGCTAATTTAATAGTAAAATGTTTACCATACTTTTCCAAGTACTACTCTTTTGGTGTTAAAGATTTAGAAATTTTTTTAATAATTCTCATAGTCGTAATAATTTAAAAATTTTACTGTTTATTTACTTTATCTAAAATAACTTGCATATTATCTTTTATATAATTAAGTAAATCTTCCTCAGAATCTTTAGGTGCATTATAATTTACATCAATATGGTCTAATGTAACTGTTTTATAATAACTCATAGTCTTAGAATTATTAGCATCTGTCATACTAATATTAAATGAATAAGAATTATCTAAATTAATATTCAAAGATCCTGAGATATTATATTTTTCTGTAGAATCACTTATTTGATAAATTTCGTTTTGTTTTGTTATTTCCATTACTTAACAAATAATTCATAAAAAGCTTCCATAAGGTCAGCAGCTTTTACTTTCTGACCATTAATCTCATACTCACCATCAGAATTTACATCAAGAATATCGCCATACTCATCTTCTGTAAGTGTGTCTTCAGGTGCATCCTTAATATCTTCATTACCTTTTTGTACAAGATATTCCTGATATTCTGAATTAGCTTTATTATTCAACTCATTAAACTTAGTTTCCTCTTCAGGAGTACGCTCTGTCTTATTAGCTAAATCTCTTAATTCATCTGAAACAATTTGCTTACTAAATTCTTGTGTATCTTCATCAAACTGTTTCTTAATCTTATTATAAGACATTCTAATTCTCATAATCTTTACCTTTAACTCCTTAGAGAGTTCTTTGCCGTTACCAGCTAAAAGAATCTTTGTAATAAGATTCTGTTTTGTCAAAACATCATTTAAAGTCATAAATCATTTATTTTTATTAAACATATATAATTGTATATTATTTTATAATAAATCAAAAGTTAATAATTGTTAGAATAAGCTAGCCCATCCAAATATACAAACAGTGATTTCATTAGTTCCATTATTATCAGGATATAAAGGATTTCCAGCCCACCAACTATCATTATGACTATCAGATTGACGAAATCCTTTTACTCTTACTTCATTTGTGCCCGCAACATAGCAATGGAGCCACCAAGCACCCGCTCCTCTATGAAGACCTACCCAAGAATCCATTCCTCCTCCAGAATAATTTACGGATGCAATAGCTGCCTTAATATAAAATACTATAGATGGTGTATCATGGATACTAATTTTACAATAATATCCTCCTCTGGTATAAGTAAATGGAACTGTCTATCCTAGACACTAGAACTCACTATCTATATCACCATTTTCACCATGATATAACTATAAATATCCTAAGAATATAGGAGTACGAAAATTTCCTCCAAGAGATTTATATCCACCTCCAGCTAATAACATATAATTATCACTATTCGCAGTAGAGTAATGAAATCCATTCGCTTTCATATCACCATTAACATCAAGTTTGTAAGAAGGAGTGGTAGTTCCAATCCCCACATTACCTCCTCCACAGCATAAATTAACATTACCTGAATTTCGATAGTTTAAAGATAAATTGCCATTAGCAATATTATTAATTTCATCAGTATGTTCTAACAAAATATTACTTATTCTAATAGAACTAGATGAATAGATTTGACCACTAGTATAAATTCCTACATCATTGTATGCTCTAATCCAAGAGGTATCTGACATATACCAACCTCCCTAGTATGTAGTATTGTACCATCCGGTATTTCCACTACTTCTAAACCAGTTAGAACAAGATATAGAATTATCTATTTCTGGATTATATCCTGCACATACTCTAGTAGCGGCCAAAGTGTGTACCGTAGGAGAAGTAGTTGTTGAGGAAGAAGCAGAAATTTTAACATTAGCCCAATAATAATTAGTAGGATTTGGTATATTAGAAGTTAAGGCTACTGTACCTGAGGCAAGTGGGAATTTAATTTGATATGTAGCTGCATTATTCCCGGAATTATAGTTAGAATCTGTAATATAAGACAATACTGGAATATTATTCCAATCACTTCCTGCATGATATTCTCCAAAATCCCAAGAACCATTTATAGTTTTTAATGACCATAAAGTATGATAACCAACTGCAGAAGTTTCTCTTAATAAAGCTACATCTCTTCCATAAACCCATATATTACTGTGACCTTCTCTAATTATCTGTCCTGTTGCTCTAATATTTCCTGTTACATCTAATTTTTGTGTAGGGGATGTAGTCCCTATTCCTACATTATCCCTACTATTAAGAAGCAATGTTCCACAATCTAATAATAGAGTATTATATGTTTTGATAGTCATACCAAAGTAATCAGTAATAGTAGTACTATATGCTCCACCCGATCTAACTACAGTAATAGAAGCTGCATCAGTATTATTTGTAGTAGATTCTGCATAAGAATTCCAATAAATGCCTCCTCCTATAGATAAGTTTTTAATATTATTTGTTTGAATGTTGGGAGCATATAATGTCTAACTACTAGTCTGCCAAGATAATTTATCATAAGATTTATAAACAGGTCCAGTAGAATCACTAGTATTTATGTGAGTATTTCCTCCCCACACTAGAGGATACCTAGTAGCATCTGTAGCTGATAAAGACTAATGTACTGTCAAACTATTTTTTAATCCTGCAACATCAGAAGTATCTAACACTCTGTATTGACCCTCATTCTACCAAAAATAACCATTAACGGATACATGTATCTTACCTCCTGATTCAGAAATAGATAAATCTCCTCCATTATAACAATAATCAGCTGCTAAATGATAACCTCTAGGATTCCAATCGCCATATGACAGATTTTGTCTATTTAATTTAGCATCGAGAAAACTATTCACCTCTGACTCTGTATAATAGCGAGAATCTAGAATAGATGAATAATTCTCATTATCTAAAATAGTTCTCCAAGATTTCCATGGATAATTAGCAACATTTCTATCTGACTAACTTCTCCAATAAAGATTTCTAGTCTAATCGTCCCCCCAATTTCCAGCTATTTGAATAGTTCCTCTAGTATTTATTGATAATACTGAACTATAAAGATTAGTTCCTATGGTCTATTGATAACTATCATATATAAGTAACCCCGGACTAGCTTTAGTAGTAGCATCTTTATCGGGAATATTAGTTAACTTTTCCTAGCTATGAACTACATTTACTGTAATATCCCTAATAATATTAGATCCATTTTTAGTAAATGTTAATTTATTTACAGAAGTAGTTATATCAGTTATATATTTCGCATTAGACTCAGCTTTAGTATAATACCTATCATCGTGATTATGTCCCTTTGTTGCATAAAGAGAATCAGTCTTTGCTTTTATATATTCCCATAAATGAATAGCCTTTCTCTTATATGGGACATTAACAGCATTAGTATCTGCAAATCCACTATTAGATGCATATGAAGTAATAAGCATAGTACCATCTGTTATGGTAGACGGACCTTCATTAACCTAACTAATAAAATTAGAAGTAGTAACTGTTTTAGCAGCAGAACCATCATATACCACTCCAAATACATTAAATGAGTATGGATTCTTTAAAGATGATGGAATGTCTGTAGTAAAAGCTAAAGTTTTCCAAGGTTGCCAAGTACCACCATTTTGAGCACGAGTGCTAACTTTACCTGAACGTATGTGTACAGCTAATTGAGCATCCCATCCACCAGTATTGTCCCAAGCTAAGTGTAATATATGAGAATCTTCAGCTGGTTTTCCTTCAGTAGTAGATGAAGTAGCATAAAATATCCTTAAACTACCGTCACCAAATTGTGCATTAAGTGAAGTCGGTCTAGCAGAATACCAATTAACTAATTTTCTTGCATTTGTGGAATTTGTAGAGTTTGTTGCATTGTCTACTTGAGTTATAGTAGTTCCATTAATAACTCCTTTACCATTAGAGATATAAGTAGATGAAGTATCAAGAATAGTATAAACTCTAGAAGGATCAGAACTCCATCTCAAAAACTATTTATCCTTAGTGCTATTATTTAATCCTATATATCCATATATACTTGATTTACCTCTAAATTGAATAGAAGCACCATTAGCATCATCGTTTCTTTTTATAGTTAATGCTCCAAAATTTGGAGTGTCAATAGTTAAAACACCCGACATAGTGTCTCCTGACTTCTTTACATATCTACCATCAGCAGTACCAATACTATATACAGTAATACTAGTTCCATTTAATTTAATAGTAGAACCATTTATACCTGAGTTCTTAGATGTTAATACATTATACCAAGTCTCATCCTATTGATATTCATTTTCGTGATGACAAGAAGCCACTTTAATATCTCCGGCACTACTAAATGCAAGTCTAGATCTGTAAAAGAACTTATGATTTTCAGCATTCTAATTATAATTAGTTACAGATAATAATGCATAAGGATGGTCTGTAAATGGTCCAGTTATTATAGTACTAGCATTATCTTTAGTATCTACCCAAAATAAAGCATTATTAGTTTTTGTAGTTAATATATCTTTTGCAGATAACTACTAGATAGATAGCTTACTATTTAATAAAGTATTTAATTTATTATCCTCTGTAATGCCTGCTAAGAAATTAACTATTTCTTCCCATTTATTAATAACCTTATCAGTATCAGTTCCAGTTATGTTACTAACAAAGTTATAAGCCGTATTCCAACTATTAACTAAGGCGGAAGTAATACCATCAAGTACTGATTTATTAGCATGAGAATGTGCATTATTAGCTGCATTATCCCATCTAGCTATATTTAATGTCTATAGCTTCCAGCCATTAGCCTTTCCATTAGTTAAGATAGCTTGATTCTCAGTAGTACTAGAATGAGTAAGAGAGTTCCAAGCATGAGTATGTGCTGATGGTGTGTATGATGAGGGCTTCCCTGTTACATTAGCCCAAGCTACAGAGCCTGCTGAATCTGCATATCCAGCATTTAATTTAAACCACCCACTCCACTTACCTGAACCATAATATCTTTTATAAATATAAGGTGCACTAGAATCAGGTATTTGTATTTGAAATGGAGTTCCCACATCAGAAATATATAAGTAAGCGCTATTATTAGCCTGAGCTGCATTAGTAGCAGATGTTCTTGCAGCAGTTAAACCTGCCGCTAAATTATTACAATCTAATGTAGTAACGACATAATATCTAACATATCTACCATCGTGATTATGATCTGAATTAGACTTGCCATCAATTAAAGCTTTTAAAACTTTACCTTGTTTAGCAGAAAGAGAACTAGTAGTGGAATCACTAGTTAAGTTATCCACTACAGGTCTCCAAGTAGAATTGATAGTTACTACACCATTAGTATTAGTTAATGTAGTATTACTACCATTTTGTAAGTCTAAAGTATGAGAACCTATACTTACATTATTTATTTTTATATCTCTCCAAGTATTAGTATCTGTACCATAAAATTTAACCCCTCGTGCAAATATATTTTGCCCCCTGAGGTCAAATGTAATATCTTTGTTATTTGGTGGAGTTGTTAAGGCTGCCACCGTAGAGGGATTAAATGCTATTTTCATTATTTATTATTCATATTCATATTTACCGGTACTAACATTATACCATGCTAGACCAAAACCTATATCAAAATCATCGGTAGATGTACTATTCTAATCTGCAGTTTTTACATAGATATCTCCAGTTGGCATAAAATTAAGAGTTTTATTATCTATAGAGACTCCGCCAACTTTAATAGTTCTCCAAGTATTTATAAATGCATTACTAGGTAGTTTATACCAACTAGGAGTAGCCTAACCATCAGATGATGCTAATAAATAGAAAGATTGTCCTATAAAAGTCTTATTTGTATTTATTAATTGTGGGGCTAAGCCATTTGCATCTTTTGAAACAACTCCATAAGTAGTATTAGCCCAAGGAACATTAACATATAGCTACTATTTAGAATCAACTTTTACTGCATAGTTCTTATTCACTAAATCAGTACTAAAGTTAGTGTTAGCATTTACTGATAAATTTTTATTTATACTATCCCAAGTAAAAGAGATACCATTACCATTTTTAAAGTTAAGAGCAGTACTGTCAGAAATAGATAGCACTTCTGTTGAATTAACATTTACAGCTCTACGTCCATGTATAGTAGCAGTTTTAGTAGTGCCACCAATAGTAACAGTTAATACATCATTTATATAAGTTAGAGTTGTAAACAAAGCTTTCTTTGCAGCATCTGTTAATCCTCCAGCAATAATTTCTGACTAATTTGTCCAAATTGGAGCACTATTACCTCCTCTGCTAGTTAAAACCTATCCCAAGGCTCCAGCAGTAGTAGGAGCAAAAATAGAAAAAGTACTAGTATCATTAGAATAAAATCCTTTCTAAACTCCGTTTATTGTATGATAAATCTAGCCATTAATATTAGTCTAAACTACTGTCCAAGCGGTATTTTCACCAGTTGAATCCGCAGTAATACAAATAAGTAAATCGCCTACTTCACACTATACTCCATCATACCTTCCAGCAGTTACTACTCTATAAGTATCACCTACTTTAGCAGTTTTAGATGGAAATTCTGCTTCAATGCCATTAATAATATAATTATTGGCAGAAGTTAATCCTATAGTGCCCTTAAATCGCATTGCATCATTAGCTACAAACGACTAATTAATCTTATCTAGTATAGTTTTACTATCCCATAAATGTTTATTATCTGCTACAGTATTATCTACAGGCAACTTATCTATAGGAATTACTCCAGTTCCCCAAGGAATATAATCAATTCCATGAGTAATTATATGACCATCTTTTGTAAAATATAATTTTATATAATCCCCTGTCTCTGATTGAGCTAATTTTAACTTATCAGCTACATCATTATAAGAAGTCGAAAAATTTAATAATGCCATTATTTATTACTAATTTATATCTTCCCATTTGAGAGAAATACTATTGTTATTTATCGTAAAGTCATCTCCAAAATTTATGTTAGAATCTGCATTTCCATCATATTGTGAATATACAATATTATTTACGGTTGTTATCTATTTTTTAATAGGTTCAGTACTTACAATATGCCCATTCTAATCATACTATATTAAATAAGACTTAGGAATTTCATTAGGTGTAATTTTATTAGTATGTGCAATTGTTATAGAAGTTCCTTGTTTAGAAACAGTTAATCCTGAGTTATTAGGAGTAATTATATTCTCTATTTTTTTAGGAAGAACTTTATCTAAAGTAGTCACCTAATCCCCATTAATTAAAACAGCCTCTGCTACAGTTTGTGGAAATACCTAATCGTTTGCTAATACTACTTTAATTAATTTATTACTCATCGTATAAATTATTAGGTATATTATAATTTACTGTGACTGCAACTCCTGATGATGTAGTAACATCTTGGGCTGTTAACACTATAGATTTTAAAGCATTAAATTCAGTTTTAGTTACATAATCATCTAAGTTAACATCTGTTGTTAAAGAACCTATCTATTCCCAAATATAGGTAGAATCTTTATTAATACAAATATATTCTATAAAAATATTACTATTTACTCCTTCAGGATTAGGAACTAAGTATATAATGTTTTCGTAGTCTTTTCCCGGAGGAGAAGGTAACACAGTAACTATTTTATACTAAAATCCTAAGGTACTAGTATTAGTAACGCTAATAACACCATCAGGAGAAATAGTAATTCCATCACCCGCAGTTAGTTTATCCTACTTATTCTATAAAGTATTATTTATACTAGTAAGAGTTTTATTAATAGTATCTATATTTAGAGTATTAGTTCCAACAATTCCTAAAGTAGTTTTTAATACTTTATCTAATGTAGTAATTCCTAAAGATTTTAATCCAGGAATATTAGTAGTGTTTACTACTACTGCCTCAGCTAAAGTAATAGGTACGAATTCCTAATTGTTTTGATATAATCTTTTTATTTGGGTACTCATAATATAAATAAATTTTCTGGTATATTGTAGTCTATATTAGATTTTAGAGAGGATTTTACATAATCTAAATTCTATATAGCTTCATTAAAATAATCTTTAGTAATATAAGACGATAAATCTACTCCTGATAAATCTTTTATAAATTTATCTATCTAAGTTTTACTATATATATCTAAATTATCTCTAGCTAACTATTTTTCTAATTTTGTTTTAAATTCTCCTAAAAAATTCTCTTTACATAAATGCTGATGCCACTAAGGTTTAGGGCAATCTTTATGTAAAGCATTATCACAACCAAATCCAGTATTTATTTTATCAATAATAGAATCTTTATTTACTTCTTTAGAAGGTTCTTGTTTTATAACAGGTTGTTCATTATGAATTACTCCATAAGTCTATTTAGGAGGCTCTATTATTTCAGGAAGTTGGATAATTTCTTTATTAGGTATCTCCTACTTTTCCTATACTACAGGAATAGTTATTTTGGGTTCTTTTTTAACACTAATTTTCATCTAAAATAACCTTATTTGGATATTTAGCAGTGTAGTCATATTTAAGTAATTCTTCAATAGTACTTAACTATTTTATATTCTAAAGATGTTCTGCAGTTATTGAGAAACATTTTCCAGCATATACCTCTAACTAATTAAGAAATTCTTTTAATTTATCTGAAGAAATAATTAAATAATTATCATTTAATTGTAAAGTTATCTATTTTGTACCACTGTCTATTAATCTAAATAAACCTATTCTAACATCTTTACTTAACCAATATTGTTTATCCTAATAATAAAATGAATTAACATATTTAGAAGCGTCATAATAAACAATAGATTTCTTTAATATGGTTTTTAAAGAGAAGAAGTTTAAAACTCCTTCTCTTAATGTTAATATTTCAGACCATTGTTTATTAGTTGGAAACGCTTCTTTATATATATTAAATATCTCATCTAAGGTATAAGTAGAATTTTTAACTATATTAATATTTAACTATTTCATTATTTCTATTGATAATTAAATTGTGCACAAGGAAGAGGTTTATGTTTTAGTAATCTCCATCCATTATATGCTGCTCCCTAGATTCCCATTCCAGTATTTCCATCATTACTGCCAGGTACCCATTGGTAACTATATTCATATCCGCTTACAGAATAATTACTTATTTCCTAGTAGGTATAGTTATGACAGGTAGCATCTGTATTAGTACATAAGTTATTAGAGTCTGCTAAAGTATTCCATGCAGTTGGCATATAGTTACCAGCATTTTTATAAGCTGTAGAGAATATAGGATTTTTTAAATCCCCTGATTCTTTAGGTATGGCATCTGATATATTAGATTTTATAGGAATATCTCCAGTGGAGAAATTATTTCCTGCTGCACTATAACCTCTGTAATAAATTAAAGTAGCTAATTCCTAGTATGAAGGTACATACCATTTACCTTTACTAAAATAATTCTAGAAGGCTTGAGTATTCTTTTCTTCTTCAGTTACTGTAGGTTCATACAAATATGTTTCATAGAAATATGGATACAATAAACACTACATTTGTTCTAGATGCTAATTACTTATATTTGGAATATTAGCTAATAAAGCATCTAAATTTTCTTTAGTAGTTATTGAATAACTGCCCCCAGTAGCTTGAATTAAATTAGGATAAGTTCTAACTAATAATCGTAATAATGTAGAGTTTACATTATTTATGTAAGCCTAAGTATCTGCCTTACCTGTAAATGTAGAAGGGATTTTCTATTTAAAAGTAGTCAAAGTAATAGGCTAATTAGCATCGGCATCTACAGTGCTCGCAACACCTTTAGTAATATAATAAGTATCTCCAAGTCCCGGTACCTAGCTATTTAACCAGAATTTTACATTATAAAGATCTTTTCTATCATCAGATGCCCCCTAATTTGCTTCATCTGTATATCCTACATACTAAGGGTCTAAGTATTCCTTACCAACTATATAAGCTGTTCCTTTAGTATCTGAAGTTTTATTAATAGCAAAGATTAGTCCCATTAATGTTTTACTAGGCATGTAAGCACTAGAGTAGGTACCATCGGCATAAACAAAGTTACCTAATTCAGGAGCTCTCCAAGCAAAGTAAATATTTATAGTTCCAGAGGTTAGAATATTACCATTAGTAAGTTTTACAGTAATAGTGGCTGTAGTAGTTTTAGAGGAAGAAGCTGTTTTTAAAGTAATAACACCAGTTCTATTATTTATAGTAGCTACATCTGATACATCAGAATTAAATCTATAAGTAATATCTGGAATTACTTTTCCTCTTTCAGTAATTAAAGCTACATTATTACCGTCAAGGCTTAATCCAAATGGATTTCCTGAATATCCTTGACCATAAACTGAAATCTCAGTTTCACAGGAAATATTATAAGCAGTAGTTACTTTATAATTAATATATAAACTATTATCTTGAGAATCTATATTTCCATATAAACTTACTAAATTAACTTTATCATTATAACTAATACCTTCTAACTCATTGTCAGAATTAGCAATAGTTAATTTACCAGTAAGTTTAGCCTATAGTAATACTAATTTCTCTAAAGCTTTTAAAGAGATTCTATTATTTAAATTTCTTAAAGTGACTGACTTAAGACTAGGACAAGTAATTAACTATTCGCAGAAATTTGAAATATTAAATTGTCCAACTTTAGCACAATTAATATCAACTGTTTCTAAGTTATTTAAACTTTCAAATCTAACCTCTTGTAAACCTTCATTATCAGTGATAACTAAACTAGTCAAAGCTGCTGGATAGTGTATTTTAGTTAATCTACTACCAGTAGGTAATGCTACCGTAGCTATATTAGTTCCTGTAAGAATAACTTCCTTTAACTTAGGAGTGTGTTTAGAATCAAGATTTATAGTAGTTAAAGAACGTACGTTAGTTAAATCTAATTTCTCTAACACATTACAATTTAAAGTTAGAGAAGGTGGCTGGAATAAAGGTAATTTATCAGAACCTGTATTAGCAGAAAACTCTAATAATTTTGGAGCTGATAAAGAGTAGTCTCCCTAATTAAATAATACCTAGTTAAAATTATCAAATCTTTGTATATAATTACCTCCTAATACATAATAAGAAGCATCATTTGTTAAAGATATAGTAACTTCAACAGTCTCTCCAGCACTTACTCTATTAGTAAGATACAGATTACTAACACTACCAATTAAATATCCTAAATATAAATACTAGTAAGGAGTAATTCTTACCTTGTAGGTTTGAGGATCTTGAGTATCTTCCTTTACTTTAATAGGAATACCTGCACCCTCACGTCCAAAAGTGGCTATTCTAGCTTGACTTAAAAACATTGTAAGTCTTTTACGCATAAAAGCTATTTCACTCTCTAAACAGCTACCATGTTCCTAAGATACTGGAGTTTGTCCATTATTAACCCAAGTTACTCCGGCTTCTTTCTAATTATCAAAGAATATTTGAGCACATTCATAAGCTAGTCTAGATACATAGTTATACGTTACAGCTGGATAATATTTCTACACATAATAGAAATACTAAGTCATCCAAGTATCTAAAGAAGATTCAGCAGAACCAAACTTCATCTATAATAACATTGTTGATAACATATCATCAATCTTATCTTTATAAGTTATATCTACTAGTTCAAAGAATGCACTTGATCCTCCCCACATCTACTTATAAGTTTTATCAGATTCTAGAGAAGGTTCTAGTAAGAAATAAGGTTTTTTCTATAAACCTCTATTATCAGTAGCTAAGATTGTATCCATATCATCCTATAATAACTAGATTTTGCAATCTTTATTAAATAATTTGAAATATATATTCTTAGCTCTATTATCAGTACCTGCAAATAATCTAATGAAAGCTTGATGATATATTACATCATCAACATGGAAATATGTTCCAAACTTATTTTTGAAATCAGTTTTTAAATCTTCTATATAAGTATTAATATTTTCAACTCCAGAAGTGCCTAACTATTCATGGAATTTTTTCAAGTTAAAAGTTTCATACTCATAGACATTAGTGTTATAAGCACTTCTAACTGTAGATAATTTCTAAGAGCCATCATGATCATTTAAAACTGGCAATCCAGCCGGAACCCATAGCATAGAATATTTATCATATCTAAAGACATCCCACTAAGCTCCTTTAAAATAAGTATTATCCTAATAATTAATACTTGTAATATAATACTTTTTAGTTATATCAAGAGAAGTATTACGAGGGTCATTTAATGAATAAGTTTCTTTATAAGGTAATAAATTAATAGTATGCATATATACAAAATTATATGCTTCTATAAACTTATTTAAGGTTTTCTATCCATCAGTGGACATTGTATTTCCATTATCATCAGAACTATCTAATCCAAAATCAACATCAAATGAATCAGATAATACATAAGAAGGCGCTCCTTCATTTACTACTAACTATTGGGTTTTCCAAGTTTCACCACTTAATGTAACTATACTAGGACTCCAAGGAGCTAACCAATTACACAATTCTCCATTATTTTCGGCTCCTTCTAGTAAAATATATTCAGGAGTTGTATTTTCAGAATAACCAAATGTATTTTTATCTCCCTTTGCAGAACCCCAAGTCTAAAATCCAGCAAACATTATTTTAGAATCATCAAGCTAAGCCAAATCAGATAGCTTATAATTAGATACATCCTTTAAATCAGTTTCTACATAGAATACTATAAATGTATCTTCAAGACAAGCTTTTCTTCCTTTTATTTCTTCAGGTGTGAAGTCTGATTTGTCTACACAAGCATCCCATAAATCATGAAAAGCTCTAACCGCGCCTATTTTATGAGACTACATAGAAGAAGCATAATTAAATTTACCACATAACTTCTATATACCAACAGCACAATCTGTATCCTCTGGCATATAGTAATACTTACTATTATACTAATAGTTATTTGGATTATCTCCTGTAGGCTTAACATACTCATCAAGTTCCTCATTATAACATCCCTATGAAGTAAAAGTAGGTTTCTTCATCTGAATATTATACCAATAATATTTCATAGCAGAGGTACCTTGACCACTAATAGCTGTATTAATAAATCTACCAGAGCAACGATTTATCTGTGCTTCTGATAAAATATGGCTTTCTTCAGTAGCTATACTATTTACATAATTTACAAATACTGTGCATCCTTTAATAGATACTCCTTTAACTAAATTAAACTAATGAGGATATCCATGGGTATTTGGCATTATATATACCAAAGTATTATATAATGATTTAACTTTATTATAAGATATATAAGTATCATTATTAGCATCAGTAGCAACTAAGTCATTTAACTACTGGAATTTAGACTTTTCAGTAACAGAAGACATAGTAGAGATATAATTATTTTCTATCTCTTTTAAAGTTAAAGCTCTATTATATATTCTAAGTCCATAGATATCAAGATCTGCAGATTCTGGACTAACTTCTAAATTAAATCCGTCATACTAGAAATCTGTCAAGTAATCATATTTATATAAACGATCAATACCTCCATTTATAAATATTCTAACTAAATTAGTTGTTTTGTTAGCTATTTTTTTAACTTCTTTTGGAACTTCTCTTGCAGGAGCTCTAAAATTAGGAACAACTTCAATTAAAATATGAGTTCTTGTATCTCCCTAAAATATAGAACTTTTAGCAGTAGTATCTATTTGGGTTGTGTCTACGTTACCATATTGCCAGTTAAGTTCTGTAGGATATAATATAAATCTTCCTAATTTTAATAATGGTTTAGTTTCATCACTAATGTTATAAGACTTAAAATCTAACTCAAAAGTAAATCCCTAATTAGTTAACTAGTCAGATAAATCTAAGTTAATAATATTATTAGGATAATTTCCAGCAGATAATCTAAATACTGTTAAAGCATCGTCAGTAGTTAATCCATCAGGAGAAATTACTTTATCAAGAACTTCTTTAGTTATAATATTAGAATTATCAGGAGAATACTAATCAAAATAATAAGAACAATCAGAAGTATAACTGAAAGAACCTTTATTAGATACTTTAATAATCGTAGAGGTATCCCAAGATATTATATCCTCTCCATCTATATTTACTACTAATACAGTGTTAAATATTTTTTGGGAGGCAGTTATTCCTAAGAAATAACTAACATCCTATTCAATAACTCCGTCATCCCCAACTAAAGTTATTGTCTTAGTTTTATTTAACTTATAGTCTTCTGAGTTACCAGTTTCAGTAAGTTTAGTAACTATAGTAGATTCTTCCTAAGACTAACCTTTGAAGTATATAGATAATTTATATAACTTACTAAATTCCCAGTTATTTACTCCAGTGGATATTTCATTTATAGCATATAATACTTTATCAAAAGAAGTTATCCCCTTAGTATTTATTACCTGAACCTTTAAAGTATCAGATTTAATAGAAGCATTGCTAGCTACCGCTACATAAGCTTCAATAGTGTTTACTCCTGTATCAGTTAATACTAAAATTAAATTATCCTAGTTTTTAACTGTAGAACCATTTATTTTATAGTAAATTAAATAAGAAGCACCTCCACCCTCTTGCACTTCAAATCCAGCAGTACCCGAAACTATATAAGATTTGCCTGAATATCTAAGTTTAGGATTAACCACTTGAATCTTTTTAGTAGTGATAGCTGTTACTGTTTTATCTTCTATATTTGCAGATGCTATAGCTCTAACAGATATATTAGAAGATGTTACTTTAGTATATAAATTTGTAATTTCTATGTACTATATATCAGGAGAAGATTTTATACCCTATTCTAACTATATAAAACCATTTCCAATATTTACAAATAATTTCTAAGTACTATTTACATGAGTAACTTTATTAGTTAATGGATTAGTAGCGGTGTATGTATATCTTACTCCTAAATATATTTTAGTACCTAATTTACAAAGTATAGTATCTTTATTTATCTAATTTTCGGAGTCAGTATTATTAAAATATACTCCTTCTATCTATATAGAATGATTATATATAGGTTGAGCTACACTTACTTCAGTTTGTACGATAGTATCTCCATTAGTATTAGCAATAGTTAATACATTACTAGAGCTATCGTACCCCATGCTAGCAGGTAAATGTCTAGATATTAAATCTTCTACCTGCTAGCCTGTAGTACCATCCCAATTCATTGTTAGATCTAGCTAATCTTGTTTATTTAAATTCTAAATTGCCATTTGTATTAATTATTTTTCCAAAAGTCATTATCTAACCAAGGTTTATCTTGTATCCAGGTACCACTGCCATAACAACTTTTAATAGCGTTATATACAGTTACCCAAACTAATTGAGAACCTTTATATATAGCTCCAATATCTTTCTAGACAAGCTACTATATCTAATCAATAAATTCTTTAATATTCTAATGAACTTCAGTTATTAATTTACCATTTCTATATATCATTTGCCTAGATCTTTTTAAGCCTTAGCTTTAAGCTCTTGTAATGATGTAGTTAAAGTTGCTACAGTAGATTTTAACTATTCTACATCAATTTTTAACTATGCTACTGTGCTCTTTTCTTCAGCAGAGTAATCATTAGTAGATAATTGTTTACCTAGAACTTTGTCTACCTTATCATCTAGGGCAGCCTAGGTTGCTGTAGAAATAGGTTTGTTCATATCCGAAGTATTATTTACTTGGTCTAAACCAATTTCTGTAGCAGTGTAGGTAGGTTTAACAGATTCTTTAGCCCAAGCACTAACATCACTAGCAGGTAATGTTGTAGGTATTTCTGTTTTGAGAGCAAAAGTTTTCTTATCTTCTGTATAAGTCGAATTATCTACTTTACTAGAAATATCCTGTATAGCACTATTTGCTTTATTCAAAGATGCCTGAACTTCTGAAGATAAATCTGTTTTAGGAATACCTTTTGAAGGTTTTACATATTTACCACTAACTTCTCCAGGAAGACTTTCTAATGAAGTTTTTAAAGCAGCAGTAAAATCTTCAGTAGATAACTATTTACCTTCTACCTTATCAACTTTAGTTCCTAACTATGTGATTATAGTAGTTGCAAAATTAGAATCATTATTTAAAGCTGCTGCTATCTCATTTAAAGTATCTAATGTTCCTGGAGCAGAATTAACTAGCTCAGATATCTTCTAAGTTACATATTCTTTTGTAGAATAAGTATCTTTAATATTGTTATCCTCAGCATCATATTTAGCTGCTAAGTCATACACAGTGTTTCCAATTTTTAATTGATTTAATGTTTGCATTGTTTAATATTTTAATTAATAGTGTAAGTTATAAATATAGGGGTATTAGTATTATCCCTCCATCTTTTTCCTGCTTTTAATACTACTTTAAATCTATAAGTCCCTGGTTCAGATCCTCCATCACCTATAACATTATAATAGTCTGTACTTTCTAATTTATGGATATTTCCATCGTAATCAAAAGTTTGGTCGGTAGGTTTATCAACCAAAATAATGTCTAAAGTATAAATACCTAATTCTAAAACTTTACCAGAAACAGTAAATAAATTTTGTAAAGCACTATTAAATAAATCAACTATCTGTTCTTGATTATAGTAATTAGTTTCTAAGAATTCACTTGAAACTATGCCTCCATTATTAGACTCAGTACCATGAGTCATATAATAAACATCAGGGTCTTTAGTTTCTAAGTCATCATATTCCTACTAATCCATAACTACTATTTTAGGAACATCTTTATCTAAAGCAACATCTTCTCCATTTACTGCCACCTTCTAACCTATACTAAGTGTAGTACCTTCATTAGATATAGATTTTAATTGGGCTTCAGAATTAGTAGTTACTTTAGTATTTATCTAATTAGTAGTTTCTTCTTTATATTGATTAAGATTTTGCTAATCAGTATCATACTATGATTTTGTAACAAATACGAAGTTATCGCCCTCAATTCCGTCACCTCGTAAACTTTCTTTAGTTACGAAGATATCATCTACCTTCTATTTTGTATAGTAATTATCTAAAGTTTTAGATAGCTTAGATTCAGGGTTAGAACTATCTATATCATCAAGAGTAGCATAAACTTTAGCTAAATCTTGTAGTGCTTTATCAGTTTTTTCAGATAAGCTATTTAAAGCAGATATAGTAGCTTTCTTATTTACTTGATTAGTTAAATCTTCAAACTAAGTATATGATACATAATACTATCCTTTATCACTTATACTTTCTTCATATATATAATAATAAGTATCTTGATGCAGCCAAGTTTGACTATCATCTTTTGGAGTAAAATCTGGATTAGTATTATCCTACCACTTTTTATATTCCTACTCTGTACAAGTAATTATCTAAATTGCTTCATAAGAAGCTTTCCATCCTACAGCTTCTCCTATCTTATTTTTATCTATTAAAGTATAAATATTACCATCAGCAACACATACTACTGGCATTCCGTTATAAGCATACTTAGCAGGAATACTATATAAGTCTGCTCTAGTATCCACAACTAACCTAGTGTCTAATGGTTTTGGAGTTTGTACAGTTAACGAAACTCCAATGGCTGAATCTCCCTAGTATTTAAATCCCATTACTACATTAATTTAAATTGTAACTAATGTGGAAGTACTGAAGAATATTCATCATTTTTTGACCATACCTTATAAGTAATTCCATTTATCTATTCAGTTGTCTATGTCCAACCATTTAAGTCTACATTTAAAAATCCAAGACCTCCATTTACTTTAAAAGATAGTAACTAAGAATTAGCTCCTGGCAGTTTAATAACTGCTCTACCAGAAAGAGATATTTCCTAGGTTCCAGAACCAGTATTAAATGCCACTAATTGCTATTTAAATACCTAAGTATTTGTGCCTGCATACCATGGATAAGTAGCTATTGTAGAAGCTACGGTTGAGATGCTGCCAGCTTCTATTCTAGAATCTGTTATTTCTCCTTTATTATTGACTAAATATTCTCCTGCTGCATAATTAACAGTTGCTTCATATTTATATACTCCTATTCCTATATAAGAAACATTATCATAATGAGAATCATTAAATGATATAGTTTCTACTGTGGAAGTCTAAGGTCCAGCATCATTCTAAGTAAAAGTTAACTCAGGATGTAAAAGAGAACTTCCTACTTCTACTAAACTAGGTAATGCTGAATAAGATAAAGTTGGAGGAATTAAATTTCGAACATAAGCAGGAAATAACATTAAATCTAATATATCTGATATAGTTTTACCATTTAAAGACTCAGCAGTTGTTCCTTCTTTAATTCCACCTACTGTATAAGGAGAAGAACCTGTAGTTCCTGTAAGATATTTATCTGAATTTTTTAAAGATTCAATAGCAGTAGTATTAGACTACACCTATTCTGTATTATCATTTACATAAATACCATCTTCTCTAACTACAACTGCATTTACTTCTTCATTAGATATCTTTACTTCTAAAGTATTATCTCTTAATTCTATAGTTTTAGAATTTGCTAAATGTTGATTAATTCTGTTAGTAATTTTATCATCAACGTTTAGTTCTTCCAGTTTTTTATCAAATTCTAATATAGAATTATTAATCTATTCTATAGAATTATTAATCGTTGTAATATCTTCAGTATTCTATTGTATGGAAGTTTGTAATCCTGTAATATTCTACTAAATAGTTTTAACATCTTCTATTAACTATTTAATATTTTTATCACTAACTTCATAAGACTAAATTAATCTTATACAATAGTCTAAAGCCTACTATACAGTTTTTATATCTTTATAACTATCTAACTATACATCTGAAGGATAAGTATATTTTCCAGTAGCTCCTAAAATACCTAGATTCTTTAAGACTTTATCTTTCTCAACCTAAGTTCTATATTCTCCTAAATAATTGTTTCTTAGTAAAGGTATTTTGAATGGGAGTACTGGTTTACCTTTTTTACAAGGTTCTAATTTAGCATTATCTATCTAAGTGTAAATAGTCTGTATTGCCATAATTTAATAATCGCTATTTAATATATTCCATACCTTCTAATTGAATAGGCATATTAATAAAGCTAATTAAAGCTAAAATATATTGATAATCATTTTTATATCCCTTAATAGCTTTATTAATATACATATTATACTGCTTTATAGCTTCACATTTTAGAGCATCCACAATCAGAATATAATTTATTAGTATTAGTATTAGAAGCAGTACAAAATCCTCCACAAGTTTTAAATTGTTCTATAATACGTTCCGCTTCTAAAAACTATTTAAATCCTATTAAATAATCTATTATATTTAATGTCATCCATATAAAATCTCTGGCATATATATTAGAATCATATTCTGAAGATTTACATTTATTTAATAAAGAATCATATATTTTTTTACAATAATTTATATAACACTGCTATAAATTGCCATTAAAAAATATATCAATCTTACAATGTAAAATATTTGTTCCTTCATAATTACGTTCTAATAATTCTTTTACTGCAGCTTCTACAATTTCTCCTTTTACTACTTTTTTTAGTTTATCATCTTCAACAAAGTATATACCTTCTGAAATAAATTCTGATAATTCAGTATCAGGATTTTTTAAAAAATTATCATACCACTAACGTGTTGGGAGAACATAATGATTAACTACATAATAGCCATCTTCTTCAACATGGAAACTACAAACATCCATATTATCTTCATGTTTATTGATTAAAACATCCTATAATATAGCTTCTTCCATATTTACTTTAAGAATAGTATTTAATGTTACTGTTTTACTATACTTATATTTTAATGTAGAGACTCCATCTATTTCTTCTATTTTAGAATCCGGATAATCATTTCCTTCCGGAATATAATAACCATATTCTTTAGAGAAATCTTCAAGTGTTATATCTCCCTATAAGGAGTTATGTATATCAATACTAAATTCCATTATTTACAATTGATATTAAAGTAGGAGAACTCCATACCTTAGAACCATTTAACTAATATACATCATTTACTACTGTAGCATTAATCATCCACAAATACCCAGTGAAAGATTCTGTAATCTAATCTTTCCAACCTTCAACTTTACTATAATCGGTACTATTCTCTGTAACTGGAGGAATATTTATAGTATCAGTCACTTTATATTTATAAACAGGGATACTATTATATGCCCACTTAGCATTTTGTGCAATATTAAAAGCTCCCCATTCTCCAATATTAGTTCTTGTTCTAGTAGCTATGTATCCATTTGGATTAGTAGCTGAAATACTTACAGGCGACTTAGACCATATGGCATTTTCAGGTTTAGCTAATATATTCTCTAAAGTATCATTATAATAAGGTTTAGATACTCCATGATCATCAATACTATTATAAGCTACAGTTACTGCTTTAGTATCAGCAGATCTTGCTGTATATATAGTTTGGGTAAACTAGGATGACACACTAGCTAATTCATAAGCTACACTAGTTGCTGAACTTTCAGCACTACTGCTAGCTTTTATTTCAGTCTTTTTCCAAGTATATGGAAATTCTGCATCTGGTTGCACAAAGTTTTCTCCCCACTAAATATTTTCATTATCTTTAATATCATCAAGATTCTTGTATGTTGTTTGTGCATAAGAAATCTTTATATTTAATTTTATAGCGTTTTCAGTAATTTGACCTATAGAAGTTGTTAAATTACTTAACCACTACTATACATTTGTTTCACTATTTCCATTAATAGCATCAATTACTTCAGCTTTTGATTTTGGATATATAGGTGTCTTAGTCTAACTTTCACTGCTATAAAGTTGTGTTCCAATTATACCATTCATTAACTTCTTAACTATTTTACCTTATCATTATAAGGATTACCATCATATAACTACTATCTTTCTAATTCAGTACGTTTAGCATCTTCTTCAGCTTGTCTATCTTTAAACTATCTATCGGTTTGAGCTTTAAACCATTCTAAGTCCATTTTCTATTTAAGCTCTTCCTATTTAAAGTTATCTGCCTATTTAGCTAACTACTGTATCTACTATTCATATTTTTGAATCTGTTTCTAGGATTCTTGTAGCTACTGCTATAACTATTGTACCTATTGTATAGCCTACTAAAGCTAACTATTTTCAGCTTTTTGTTTAGCTAAAGCTTTACGTATTCTAGTTTTTATAGAAGTAAGGCTCTTACAAGTAATAGTTTCAAATAATATATCTGCAGGAAGTAACTATGCCTATATAAGCTAAGGTAGTATCTATTTCATCTACTCTATCTCCTAAGTAATATCAGAACTAGTTTTAACAGTTATACCATAATCAGTAACTGTGAAATTTTCAGGTAATGCAGTAAATATTTTCTGCTATTTGTCTCCTAAATTAATTATTCCTGTTAATCCTTTTTTATAAACTTTCTTTCCAGTATTTAAACAATCAATTAATATTTCTTCAGTTAAAATATCCATTTGATGATAATACTATTTAGTTATAACAAAAGAATTATTGACACTAGTCTATACATTAGTTACAGCGTCTTTCTAAGAAATACCATTTAATCTTTCTTTAAATACTCCGGTTATAGAAGATACTGTTTGTTCAATACTATCTATAGCTAATTGAATAGCCTAAATAGATTGTACTTTAATAGTATCATCAAAGCCATTAAATATAGTATTTATAGGAGCCTATCCACTTGCCATTCTTCCTTCCTAAGAAGTATCAATTAGTCCTAATCCAGACTTTTTATAAGCTAGCCATTTTTGTACTCTTTCGGAAAAATTTACTCCTAATTTTGCAGGTATTAAAGATATGTCTAACCATTCTCCAGTAGTACCACTAGTTGCTATAAGATTATCACGGTAGTAGCATAAAAGATCATATTTATCTTGTAAAGTCATACAAGCTTTTACTAAAGAATATGGTTCACTATTTTCATTTAAATAAAATACACCGTTTACTGATAAAGTACATTTAGATGGGTTATCCTAAGTTCGTACGACATCTTTATCAACTTCATCTATTATATAGATATCAGTTCCTATTTTAGTAGCAGAATGTCTATGCATTACAAAGTCTGAATCTGTTTCAATCCATTCTACTTCATATACTTCTATTAACCTATGATTTAAATATCCTTCTTTAGGATAACCTGGTATTATTTCAACTCCTGACTATATACCTGGATTTAATTTCCCATTAGTAGTTCTTATATAGGTAGATGAACTAGAATAAGAATTTGTCCATCTATCTTTTATTTTTTCAATATCTTCTTTGGATAAATCTTTTCCATAAGTATTTAAAACTTCAGCTTCAGTTAGCCACTTACGAATAACTATTCTACTACAATCTTTTACATAAGGAGAATTTGGATTACGTTCAGGAAACGTATTTAAAGGGCTTGGAGATTCTATCTATATATTAGTACCATTAGCAGAAGGTTTTACTCTATAGAAGGTATCTCCGGATATAAGTAAGTCTAAAAATATCTTTCTTAATTTATTTATTAAATCAGTATTTCTAGACTACATTATATACTCAATAACATTCTAAGCGGCTTCTTCATATTTAGAAATAAAAGAATCTTCTAGGTCTCCCACTAAATCTTCCATCTAATTCTAAACCATTATATCTGTAGGGTCTTTACCCTATATAATCTATATCAAATTATTTTTTAATTTCTACTAAAATATTTTCTATAATTCAGAATAAATATATATCTATTTTTCTCTAAATATAGTTGATACAGTCTTTTCATCTTTGCAAGTTACTTTTGGAATGATTGGTGTGCCTAAATATTCACCTATTAAAGCATCTAAATGTTTTTTAATAAGTGGTGTAAATTCTATTGAAGTAGGCTATCCTATTCCATAATTATCTTCGAGATACTAAAATTGTTTAGCATCACGAACACCATTATAATAATTATAGCATTTTTGAATAGTAGTTTTATCTACTACTAGCTCTCCAATGTGTTTATTAATTAATTCTATTACTTCTTGTTCTGACATGATTTACAAGTATCGTCGTGTGGACAAGTATTTAACTATCCAGGATATATTTTATATCCAGTAAAGTATTTTACTTTATCTAATCTTCGTATTCTAAGTTCTTCTTTTATATATTTAAGAAAAACTTCTTCGGTAGGTGAATCCGACATTATTGATATAGGATAATCATCGTGTCTCCAACCTAACTAAAGTTTATATCCTATAGGTAATTTAGTAAGTTTTAATAAGCCTACATATTTACATTTATACATAGTCTCAATAGCCTCTAGGATTGCTTGTTCTAATTCCTAAATTGTCATATGATATACTATTTATAGTTGCTTTAGTTATTATTTTTTTAGGTATTATACCTTTACGTCTATAACCAGTTTCTGGGTCTATATAATAACCAAAATCCTAAAAAGAATCATCAGTATTTTCTATCTATCTAGGAGTTACTCCCATCATATCTTCATCACCTAACTCACATAATCCCATAGCTGCTATAATATCAAACTTACGTTTCATTTCATCAGTATAACGGCTTAATTCATCAAGCATTTCTTCAAACCATATATTATGACAAAAATCATTTACGTAGTCTCTAATTAAATCAGTCTGATGATCAATAATAGCTACAGAAGCTGGAGTACCTATAGTTCTACGCTTAGGATTATTTCCTGCTGGATAAGTAGCAACTGGTCTATACATAAAATAATTTAAATATTTCTTTTCTCTAGCCCATGAAAGCATAGATACACGAGTTGCTTCTAGATTAGCTTTACAATTATAATATTGTAATAATTTTATAGCTGTTTTATAGGCATCACGAACATCGTTAGGTCTAGCCTTATACATAGCTACATAAGTAGGGTCTTTTAATCCAAACTATCTTCTTTTAATTACAATACAGAAATTAGAAGGATCTTTAGTTAAAGCTGATGTATCTTCCATACCTAAGTCAATACTATCTATACCTGCTACATACAGACCATTCATTTTTTCATATTTTAATTCATTACCCTCTTCATTATAAGATACCTAAGTCCATATTGGATGCTCTATTATTTGCACATCACCATTATTATTCTTTATCCATCTTAACCCAGTAATATTTTCCCTACTATGCTAACCATTCTTAAAAATATACTCTAAAGTTCCTCTTTCAGGTTTAGGGGAATCTTTATGAATTCTTATACTAGCTAGCTATTCAGCTATTAATATTTTATTAAATTTATTATTACCTTCTAATGAAAAAGCTTCTTCTCCATCAAAACAATATTCAGCACAGAATGTAGTAAATTCTTCAGGGTCTTGAGCTTTTAAATCTCTAGTCTTATTAAAGTAAGCTTTACCATCTTCATCATCTAGCCAACCTCGACTATCCAATAAAGATAACTCTTTTATAGTTCTAAATGCTGGTAAAAAGAAAGAAGTAATAGCATATTCTCCGTTTTTAGTAAAGTTATGGCGATAAGGAAGTACTCCAAAAAGCTAAGGCTCGTAATACATTTTACGAAGACCTTCCATTTGAGCCCCTGACTCTCCTCCAGTCGATTATTGTTACCCTAGGAGCTTTTTATCTCCTAGTTCTTATTCTTTGATTCGAATAAGTCCAGCGTACATTTTCATATTATAACTAATATGTCGGGGACTCTTGGGTATATTATATTCTCTATAATAAGAGGTTCAATACCTACGCGTTACACTGTATATTTATATTATTAAATATATTAGCACGGTATTCCCGTCTCAGGGTTCACCGTTTTTTCCCGATTACGTGGCACGAATTGTTTCACTAGATATAAACAATTAATTATCTACCACCCATTAATCTTAAACCCCACTATCTACCAATCTAACCAACTAAAGCATCTGCCTAAGTATATGCTTTAGTAAATTGAGGCCAAAGTCCACACTCTTCAAACATTAATATATCTGTACGATCACCTCTTAATTTACCAGGTTTATCAGTAATAATTCCTTGTATCTAAGAACCCCAACCTACTTCTATTTTTTGTCCATCTCTAATTTCATAATGAGAAGCGCGACGTAAATAATTACTATTTTTAGCCTGACTAAGATGTGCCATACCTCCATCGGTATTATAATACAGCCAGTTAATATTTGCCCAAACTTTCTCTAGCAATTTATCTAACTAAGTCTGTGCAAAAGCTGTGCATACATTTATGGAACCTTTAATTACATTATAACTATTAGAAATTATACTAGCCTCAATTTCTGAGTATCCTGCACCTCTGGCTTTCATCATACAGGCATTCATACGTAATTTTCTAGCTAATTTTAAATAATGAAACCATTCATACTATCCTTCTAAAAAATTAGGGAAAATTTCCTGACGTCCCATACCTGCTTCTTCAACATTATCAAGATCTTTTAATCTATAAAAGTTGAGAAAATAATAATGGTCTCCAGTAATAGTATAACCATGAGAAATCATACCATATTTACATCGTATAAACTACTCTTTCCAAAAAGCTCTCCAACTTCTAGAATTTCTTCTAAATCTAGTATAATGTCCAGTTCTTACAAAAGTATCTCTAGTTTCAGTAAACCATGAAGGATTAAAATCTAAACCTCTGTATTTATTAATAGGTTTATATCCAGTTAACTCATAAGATAAATTAGCATCAAAATAAGGTATAGGATCATCTTTTTTTACATCCCATCCAGACTAATCTCTAACTTTACCTAAGATAGCTTCATCAGTATCAGTCTCTTTTATTTCTAATACGGGTTTAGATTCTTCTACTATCTTCTAAGGTTTAAGACTTTCAACCGCTTCCTTCATAGGATCTTCTACAGTGCCATGTACTTTATTAATCATATCCTAAATCTCTTTAGGTATTTTAGGCTTCTTTTTAGGTTTTACATCGTCAATTACTGTAGGTATTTTCTTAGGTCTTCCTCGTTTACGTTTAATTTCTTCAGCCATAATTAAAAGTCTCCTGGGTCAAATCCTTCTTGAGCATCTCCTCTAATACTAGATGATTCTTGCATAGAAGATTTTAATCTTCCTTCTAGAGCTAATAATCCATCAGCAGTTTCATCTAATTTAGAAATTTCTGCCATAATATCTTTAGCTTTAAAAATAGGTTTTCCAGTCTAAGGGTCTCTTTCTAGAGGATCTACATTTTCAAAGTAATCTATTAATTTATCTACAGTACTCTCAGCAGCTTTTACCATTCTAACTAGTCTATTAGAATTTTGAATTTCCTAATACTTTCTACAAGCAGTTCTAAATACTGAATCATTAAATTCATTCTCTGTTAGCCCTGAATCATCAATAGCTGCTTCATGTCTATCCTATTCATCATAATTATGATATGGGGAATTCCAATCAATAGCTAGATATATATAAGATAATTCTCTGAAAGCTCTTTCTTTATGTTCGCCTTTAGGATCAGTTTTACTTTTATTACGATTATTATCTAATAAATCTCTAAATTCTTTTATTAGTAATAATTCAGTTTCATCGAGTTCAACCTTTCCTAAAGTCTAATTATACTAAAACCATTTACTCATTATTTCATATTAACATTAAATAAAAATAGCTAACCTCTAAAAGAATTAGAAGTTAGCTTATATCTCATTAATCTCCTTCATCATGATCTCTATCCCACTAACCTCGCTAATTAGCTGTCCAATATTTTGGATACTTACCATTAGGAAGTGTTTTTAAATCTTTAGGTCCTGGGCGTTTATTAGTTGGTTTTATCATTCCTGGTTTAGATTGAGGCTTTTTTACTAATTTAGGTTTTTTATTATCTACCTCACCACCTAATTCTTTCTTTTTAACCTTACCGCCACATTTCTATTTAAAAGCTTTAATAGGATCAGAACTTTCATTATGAGCATCAGCTTCACACTTTTTACACAATGTTCCTCCTATTCTATAATATGATAAATGTGTCCCCTAAGGACATTTACCATTTAATTGATTTATATAATTAAGTTTTGCACCATTCATAGCAGTTTGTACTCCCTATTGTTCTTTTTTAAATGTCTAATATAACTATGCTAATTTTTCTTTACTTAAGTCTGATTCTTCTAACTCTCCTTTACGAAATTTCTAATTAAGCCACTTTTTAAAATCTTCCATAGTTCCTCCATCGTCAAATTTTAAAAGACCTCCTTCAGCATTATAAGATATAGGTTGATTATCCTAACTCCACTATTTAAAGATAGCTTCAACATCCTATCCAGAATTTAAGGCTTTTCTCAGAGCCTTTCTCTAACCTCCAGTATAAGCATATGGATCTAGTCCTCTACTAGACATAAAAGCTCTTACTTGTGATCGATTAAAATTATTAATTGGGGCATTTATAGAAGTTATTTCCTATATACTAGGAGGAAGAGTAGCCTAATCTATTAACTGATTAGTAGCAGGACTATTAAACTATGGTTTAAAATATATTCCAATATTATAATCTTGTCCTGCATATTTACCTTTAGTAGGATTCTAAAATACTCCCATCATTTGAGAACCCATATTAGAGGCAGCCTTCTAAAAATTAGAATTATCTCCAACATTACCTTTGAATTTACTAAAATAATCCCCAATTCCGGAATTCTATTCCTCTTTAGTCATAGTATTATAATCATTTCCATTCCAAGAAAAATAGCGATTACCTGCTTTTCTAGCAGCATTAAATGCCTGTTTAAATTTCAACATTTTTATTTGGATATTTTATATAAAAATAATTAGGAAAATTTGGATTTTTCAATCTTCTAAAGGTCCTTAGTATTGAAAATTGCTTCCTACAAAACTCCATCTGTAGTAAACCATCTACACTTTATTCCAATTAATACATCAGTATCTTTATTTTTAAATACAGTAGTTATTTTTTTAACTACTAGCATCTTAGGAACATTTCCAATGTCCTACTTTAAAGTAACAACCTCACCTGGTTGGAAATATATTTTATCTTCCATTGAATCTCTCTGTTAAATCATCATTTACTATTGCTATTAATCTTGCTTCATTTACAAGCTCTAAGCCTTGTTTATAGAAAGGCACTGGAATAATACTAGTTCTAGGATAGAATACACAATCTCCTATCTGTGCCCATTTACATTCAGGACCTACCTCTACAATTACTCCTGATTTGGTAATATTCTCTTCTTCCTCAATTTCGCCATTATCATTATTTTTATATTGAGGTTTTTGACCTCCTAAATCAATGATAAGTCCGCCAACCTTTTTAATACGTTGAAAAGGATTCTCAGCAAAAGGTTTTATAATAATATAATTACCAATAGGTCTAATCTCAGCTTTAGATGACATAGTAAATTCTTCAACGGCTTTCTCTAAAGCTTTAGCATGTTCTTCAAAACGATTTACATACTCATCTACTTGAGTATTAAACTTACTAATAGCTTCATTCTTTACTAAATCATCTGCTTGTTTCTCATTAACATTAAAGTGCATACCACCACTTTCTAAGCCATTAACTGTCATGGCTAACTTTTCATTCTGATTAAAAATTGCTCTGTCTTTACTCATATCACCATTTATTTACAGGACAGTGTGCATTTACAAGTCTAGTCTTAGCATTAAGACGACATCCACAACCATTTTGATAACCTGGTCGTGCATTTGTACTCACATCTCCCGTTTCTACATTTAACCATAATCTACTATTACACATTCCGCCTAGAGCGTTACTAAATAACGGGCATCTATGACAGATTTTTAATCTAGCTTCAGAAATATCAGTATCTAACCCTAGGGCTTCTTTAGCATGACCTTCTATAATCTAAGCAATAGGTAATTTCATATTAATATACAATAGGTTTACGTCTCGCTACTTTTAATTGTTGTTTTTTCTTTTTGTAGTAGTCAGCAAGCATACGTTCTACTTCATCTTTTCGATAAATACAATGATATAGAGTATTTTTCATATTATGATCATAATGATTAAGAATTAAATCTTTAATCACATATTCTGGATGTCTCTGTTGAAGCATAAATGCATAAGTAGAAAGTTGCATCTCATAGTGACCATAATTGCAATCCTCAATAGTGTTTAAAGGGTATTGCATTTTAGTAGTACCTCTAGTAACTGTATTAAATCCTCCTTTTAAGTCTATTTTTTTATTAGTTTTATGGTCTACAATAGTAACTTCATTACCATATTTAACCATTAAATCAATTTGTCCTGCTAAGTTTAAAACATTATCAGGAGTAGACCAGGAAATTAAATACTCAGGATATACACCATTTTCTAAGTCTAATTTAGTATATCCCTCTTTACATATAAATTTACCTCCTAATCCAAATTTCTGTAAAGGCTTATCATCCTTCATATTGTAAAAAGAATGTTCTAATTGAGAATGAATTTTTGTTCCTCTCTCACAAGACTCTATTTTATTAGCTTCCCATTCATCAAGAATGTTCTGTTGTTCCTTATTAAGGTCATTAATGTCTACAGAATAAGCCTCTAAAATTTCTTTAGTAATTCTGTGTGTATTAAGTAAAGTCTTTTTTAAATCTTTCCATACATCTGTATCTAGAATTTTTTCCAAAGCTTTATACTTAGACCAAAAATCTGAATCAAAAGGTTGTGCATAACTTCCTATTAAAGTAGTTACTGAGATATACTCTTTTTTTGGATTATTAATATCCCAATAAACGTGAGTAGAATCATTGAAAGCTACTCCATCATTTTCTTTATCAATCTTCATTGTCATTGCCATTTACAGTATCATCAAGTATTGTAGATAATCGTTGAATTTGTGGAGAAATAACTGTATTATAATAACCTAACTCATATTGTTTAGGCTATTTATACAAAACTACTATTATTCCTATAGGATTTCTAACTCCTTCTATAGGATATAAAGCAGCTGAGTATGCCCCACTCTATTCTAACTTTTTATATAATCTAGGGAAAGTGTTTTTAATTTGAGGAAGACTATCAACTCTTAAATAAGTAGTATCATCAATTTTACTTAATTCTTCTTGGTAATTAGTATACTATAAAGTCTACCAATAATCTCCGACATATTCATCAGAATATGATTTTACACTTTCTCTTATACAATCTAAATAAATATAACTAAAACCCTGTAAGCTATGCTTAGTATTATGATAACTTAATAGCAAAACATTACTACAATCAGGATCTTTTATTTTTATATTATCAATACACTAAGCTATATAAGGAGCTTGTTTAAATCCATTATCTTCTTCTTTACGTAATTCTTCTTTCTATTTTTTTAAAGCACTAGAAAGAGTTTCTTCATAATAACTTCTAGGAATTGGATTTAGTATAAATATTAATAATACAAAAATAATTATAGTTTTAGTTTCTGAAGTTAAGTTGGAAATAAGATTCCATAATTTTTTTAAATAATCTAAAATAACCATTACAATTTTTTCCATATTACTATAAGTAATATTTGTATATATGTTATCTATAATAACATTATTACTATATTTAATAGGTAAAGTTATTATTATTTTGTACTATTTAAGTATATATATAGGTTATTTATATTCAAAAGTATTTTAATCTTATTTATTACATTATGACTAATTCTGAATTACAAGAAAGAATTTGTTCTGCCTATTAGGATTTTAAGATTAAAAATCAGTATAGTTTTATAAATAAACTAAAGAAAGGCGGATAGATAAAAGATAGAAAAGATACTATTCATATAAAAGATAAAAATAAGGGTAAGTTTACTGCCTCAGCTAAAGCAGCTGGAGAATCTGTACAGGAGCATGCTAAATCTATATTAAATAATCCTAATGCTACTCCTTTACAAAAACGTCGAGCTAATTTTGCTAGAAATGCTGCTAAATGGAAACATGCTAATGGAGGCACTATTCTTAAAATGCAGTTAGCAGGTAAGATGCCTGGAACTAGGAGTCAATATAATAATGTGACTTAGATATATCAAGCTTTAGTAGATAAAGGAGTTACCCCACAGGCAGCTTTAGATTTAACTAACCAAAAGGTTGCAGAAAAAGGTTGGACTGGATTCGCTACTGGAGATAATAAAAAATATCCTAATGCACAATCTTTTGCAGACCATATAATTAATTGGCATAGTAGAATGTATCCAGACTCACTTAAAGCCTAGAATTTTTAGTAGTACTATGATGGAATACAAAAAAATGCTAAGTACATGTATAACTCTGAAAAAGGCTATAATGGTTACAGAAAAGATTTATTACTTACAAGACCTGGGGTAAAGAAAAGAATTAATTATTATAGAGCTACTAAAGGATTAGGACCATTAGCTTTAGTTAATTTTAATTAGCCTGGTAATTATTCTAGTTATGCGTAAGAATAAATATTATAAAGAAAATAAAAAGATTTTAAATGAACATAAAACACAATGTATAATATGTGGTGAATCAGCTAAATGTTGTTTAGAATTTCATCATACTGGAGAAAAATTATTTAATATATCACAAGCTGTAAGTCATATACCTACAGATTTATTTATTAAAGAATTATCTCAAACAGTTTGTGTTTGTAAAAATTGTCATTCTAAAATACATAATGGTTTGATAAAATTATGAGTGAATATTTTAAATATGAAGCTTTAGATATTCCTGATAAACCTGCTACAGAAGTACTAAAAAGTAAAGGTTTAGATTTAGATTTTACTCCTAAACAATATTAGTATATTCCTGAATTAAATACTGGAGATTTTCATATTAATGGTTTAAATTTAGATGGATATTTTTCTATTAATAAAGCTAAAGAGCCTGTACAATATAAATATACTCAGCTTAAATTAAACCATAATACTCCTAGTAAAAATAAATAGGTACTAGAATAGACTTTAGATAAATATGGTATCACTGGAAACAAGAAAACTACTTTAATGAAGATAGCTTCTCTAGAATCAGGATTTAATTCTAAAGCTCAATCTAAAAATAGTTCTGCTGCTGGATGGTTCTAGTTTATAGATAGTACTAGAAATAAATATTCTAATTTATCTAGAGAACAGTTTAAAAATAGTCCTGATGCACAAGTATTAGCCGCATCACAATTATATGATGATAATGCAAGATTTTTAAGAAATAATGGTATAGCAGCTACTGGAGAAGCTATAGCAGCATCATGGTTAAATCCAAAATGGACTAAAAATTATTATAAGTATGGTATTGCAGGAGGGTCTGATGCCAATGGTACTAGTGTTGCAAAATATATAAATAAATTTAGAAATGCCTAAAATTTTGGAAGAATTGGATCGTCAAGTAGATAAATGGGAACCTACCGCGGCAGCTATATCTTTAGGTAGTTTAGGACTAGGTGCAGGTATAAGTACTACCGCTGTAGGTGCTCCTATAGGAGGAATTATTGCTGGAGTAGGTTAGTTGCCTTCTTTAGTTATAGATGGTTATCAAGCTGGTAGAGGATGGTACAAGACTTTTAAAGAATCCCCAAGTAATTTTGGAAATGCCGTATGGAATACTTTGGAAACTGGGGCAGATATATTAGGAGCTAAATTTGCATCAGCTTTAGCTAAGGGAGGTTCTAATTTTCTTAGATCTAGCGTATACAAACCTGGTTATTACCCTAAACATCATTCTCCAAGAGTTAATGCTATGCGAAAGAGACAAGTCGACGTAGTATTAAATTAGCAGAAAAAGAAGCTACTGAAAAATTGGCTAAAAGAGGAGTTCGATCAAGTCAAGGTTCATACTTTACATCTAAATTAAACTAGGAATTAAATAAACCTTATTTAGAGTAGGTAGCTAAAAGGAATACTGTAGTAGCAAATGATGTTACTAAATTAAGTCCTAAAATATAGTTACCTATTTAGATTATACCTAATATTATTGATATACATGCCAGAAATAAATAATAATAATTATAATATTTGGAATAAATAGTTATCTCAAGCATGGGGTAATTAGGATTTATCTAAAGACCATTACGATTATAGAAAATACTATAATGACCAACCTATAGTAGCTTGGCTATAGTTAAATAGTATTCTAGCACATAATTGGAATAGGTATATTCCTACTGGGCATTTTCCTGATGAAGGAGCTTCAGGGACTTATAAAACTAAAACTCATCCGACTTATCCAGATTTAGGAGATAAATCTTGGAGTAGAGATAATAAGATATATTATTTAAGTAAAGATCAATATATAAAACCTAATAGTGGTTAGCCTTTAGATTATACTATGGACTATCTAGGTTCCGATTATGACTATAATAATGGTGGAACTAAAGTAGTTTATGATGGAGCTAATGTTCTCCCAACATTGTATATTACTAAAACTAAAGGTAGTGGATTTAATTTAAAACCCAATAAAAATAATAATGGATACATATATTTTGACAGAAAAGATTGAGGAATTACAAAGATTTTTAGATTTTGTAAGTGAGAGGGATAAATAGTTATGGGATAAATATTTAAAAAAATATGAAACAGGTGATTAAAACTGGAAAAGGATTACTATGGAAAATAGAACACCCAGTAGAAATATCATATTCTAAGATTACTCTAGATTCTTTATTAAAACTATGTGAAAAAATATGAAATAGTTTTTAATTAAATTAATAACAGCACATACTGGAATAAGTAGTAAAAGAGTGTGTGGAATATTAGGATGGATAGTAAGTTTAATTATTCTAATATACTGTTCTATTAGTTAGATACAAGCTCCTGATATGATAGATACAGTTTTATATTGTTGTATGGGATTACTAGGTATAGATAGTATAACTAGTATATGGAAAAATAAAGTATAAATATGCCAATAGTAGATGAGAGTAAACAAAATAAAGGAGTAAATAATAATACTCGGAATAAATAGATGGCTATAGATATGGAATATTATAATAGATTAAATCATCCTAGATTTAAATCTTCATATCTTGGTGCTAAATATTAGTAGAGAGTTATTCCCGTTAGAACTTTAAATGGGGTACAAGATGTATTTGTAGATAATAGAGGGACTATAAAATAGGGTGGGCATACTAATTTTAAATTATATAATTATAGTAATAAGAATAGAACCCATCCTATAAAAGGAGCTTATGCTAGAGAAGTAGATAGTTGGAATAATAATACTAGTCCTATTAAAGCATTAGTTAATTCAGGAATAGGTTATGCTTTAGCTCCAGCTGCTTAGGCAGTATATGATTATACTAAAGGTGCTTTAGATATATCTAAGAATCTAACTAAAGCTAGTAATTATTTAGTAATGCTTCCTGTAATAGGATATGCTGTAAAAGTTCCTTTAAAACGTGGAGTAGAAGTAGCTATGAGAACTTCTAATAATGCGAATCCTATAGAAGACATAGTATATAATATGCATAAGGCAAGTCCTAAAAAACATGCTGGAGTATTTTCTTATATATCAACTGGTGTAGGTTACAATACCTATGCTCCTGAAGCATATACTGGATTTTAGAAAGCAGCTAAAGGCAATGATATGATTGATGCTTATTTATATAATAAAACTATAAATCCTTCTTATGGAGTAAGAAAGATAAATGTAGATTATGGTCCACATGAAAATTATATAAGAAAGATATATCCTTATAAAGATATTCCTGTATATGAAAATACAGAAACTTTAGATTTCTTTACTAAGAAACCTATGTAGAAAGCTTCTAATATAACTAATAAAACTCCTTGGAAAGGTGCTAATAATAATCTAGATTTTGGAGATAATGGAGTTGAGGCTGCTGGACATTTAGTTTAGGAAGGAACATCTAATGGTAAGAAAGTATATAGAGCACAAGATATTTGGAAGTTTAATCCTGATGAATATAAGTAGAAATGGAGTTCATATGATTTAGACAGTAAAGCTGTATTAGGATTAAAAATATTAGATAAATTAGGAACTCCAGTAATAGTAAGAACACCATGGCTGTATAGATAATTACTGATAATGATTCAATACTGATATGAAGATGGGTAGTTGTATGGTAGAAGAAAATCAAATAAGATCCCTTTTAAAATTAATTCTGATAAAGCTAATAGTATAATATTTCCATAGGTTTAGGCTAAAGGAGTAGATCCTAACATCTACTTTAGTATACCACTCGGCAAAATATAAAGAAATGCCCACTGCTAAAAAAATATCTACTCCTAAATAGAAAGAAGAAACAATAGTGGTAAATAGTTGATTAATTTAGTAGGAAATGGATTAAGTAGAAAACTATAGTTATTTTTTGATTCAGAACCTGAGCATACTAGTAAAAGAATTAAAATTCCTAATAAAAAAGTAACTAGAAATAAGAGGAGAGAAAATTTAGAAATAGAAATATCTCCAAATAGTTATACTATAAATGATACTACTAAAATAAACTCTAGAAGATATCGTATACCAGAATCCATAAATTTAACAAAGTATACTTTTGGTTATAGAAATAGAGGTGATTATACTCCTATAAATAGTATAGCAGCTCCTATTACTGCTTTTTCTAATTTCAAATCTAAAGAAAGTATATCTCCTAATAATTAGAATTATATAGGTATAGATTCTATTGGTAAATTTGTTTTTGGTAAATATTCAGATATTCCTAATGGAAGTATGATTTCTCCAACATTTAAAAATATAGTTACTGGTTTTAAAACAGATTCTAAAGATAATGTATTATTCATGGAAAGTAATTCTAATGGTTCTAAAAAAAGTCCTATATTAAATGCTATAGTAAATGGTAAATCTGTAAATAACAGATTAAATTTCTTAGCTAATAATAATAGAACTGATGAATATGGTTCTATAGCTGGAGGAAGAATAATTATATAGGCTGGTAAAGAAGTTCGTTTAGTTTCTGGAAGTATAGATAATATTAGAGATGAGATAGAGGCTATGAAATCTAGAAACAATGTTAAAACAGTAGATTTATATACTCTAGATAATGGTACTTATCATTCAGGATTAAGAACCTTTGATAAAATATTTACCAGAGATGATTTATTAGAATATGATGCTGGTGGAGGAAATTTTTTGTATATAAAGCAATAATACCACAATAGCCGAAGTTTCTCAAATGAGAAGCCTCGGCTATTTTTTTTTAAAATTAATAAATATCCATCCCCAAATATTTATTAATAAGTAACAGATAATTCATTTAACTTATCGCAAAAATCAAGAGTTAATTGATTATCTTGTAAATCATTATCTCCTATAGTATCAATAATCTACTGTACTTCATTAAGTACTTTGTTCATTTTAGACTTTAAGTCTTTTAATTTTTGGTTAGTCATTAATTAATTTTTATATAATCATTAACATCTAGATTATCATATATAGAAGTCATTGTATATCCTGTAATTGGATTTCTATAATGATATTTTTTAATTTCTATATCTTCCTCTTCTGAATTAGAATTTATATTTTGGTTGTCTTTAATCCATTGGTCTAAATCAGCTTCTGTCCCATTCTCTAATTGAAATAGAATCTTAGGTTCTGATTTTAATCGTTTTAATTTTTTAGTAAGATTAGTTGTTTTTAAAATCTTACCATTTAATTCATAAATTGCTGCTATCATGTTCTCCCACAAGGATTCGAACCCTGACTAAAAGATTTAGAGTCTTCTGTGCTAACCATTACACCATAGGAGAATATTATCTTATAAATAACTACTAACACTAAAAGGATTTTCAGTAGAAGTAGTTTTATTATCACTAGTGTTTATTGTAATAAATCCATTATGTGGTATATCTTTTAAAACCATATAGTTAATTTAGGTCCATTAATAATATTTACTAGTTCTATTAATTGAGATACTGTAAGATTAGAAACTATCTTATTAATTTTTTGTAATGTTTCTATCATTTAAAAAATCCACTATGTGTTTAAATTCTTGTTTATATTTTTTATATTTAGAATTATCTAAATTAGAAGAAAAATCTTCTAAAGATATATCTGAGATAATTCCAAATATTAGACAAGCATTGTTAAATGTTTCATCATCTAATTTACTACAATATTCTTCAAATTCATCTACCTTTTTAGTCATGGTTATATGAATTACATTATCAATAACCTATAAATTTATATTATACTAATCAGGAAGGTCTTTAATACTTTGTATTAGTTGTTCTTTATTCATTTAATATTTCTTTTTGATTACACGAGTAATATAGTCGAGGTAGGGAATATTAAAAGTTAATTTTTGTAAAAGTTAATATTCTAAGATTTTTAAATTAAAATTTTAAAAATTCAATTACTAAATAAACTTATACTCAATTATATTTTTTATAATTTGAGTTCTATCAGATATTTTACCTTTAAAAAAGTATTCAGGATTTAAATAGTAAACAGCTTTATATCTAGAATCTTTTAATAACATCTTTTTCTTTACTAAAGAAGTAATAGTATTACGTATAGTTCCAGCAGCTAAGTTAGTTTTAATTTTAATAGTATCTCTAAGTTCTTCATCTAAAGAAATCTTATTTCCTGGAAGTGCCCTATCTTTATCTTCATAATAATTAGAAGTATACCATAAAACAGCTAATACATTAGACTCTGCTTTAGATAACTTATAAAATTCTTCATTATCTCTTAAATATATCTGGCAGAATTGTTCAGCACTAACAGTTTTAATAGCTGATAATATCTCTCCACCCACTCCAACTTTAATTGACTCTATTTGTTTCATATTAACATTTGTTTTAATTAAAATTAATTTATTCATATGATTCAAAATAAATTCACAAAAATTATGTCACAAAAATTATGAATAGAACAAATGTAGGAATGAATGAAGTGAATCCTCCAATGAATAGAATAAATCTGTGAGTGCATAAAAAATTTGTAAGTGTCTGATAATCAAGGAGTTATGAAAATACCCTTCTTATCTTATACGTGAAAAATATTTTACATTTTTAAAATTTTAAAATTTTTAAGGTTACTTTATATATTCCCCCCCCCCGTTATTTTTTAGGAACTGTTACATTAATGGCTTTTATTGAAGTAGTTAATTTTTAAATTAAATTTAGTGATTTACACGGGTGTTCACTGCCCCTTAGAGCCCCCCACATATTTGGAGTAAAAACCAAACAAAAAAATTATTAACAAATTTAAAAATTAAAACTATGTCACAGATTACAGTAGGTAAAGATGGCGATGTTCGCCACAGCGCTATGTCAGCTAGACAAATAGCTGAAGAAACAAAGCAGAGTACAAACATCAGATTGGCATTTGGTGCCATAGTACAACTGAATGCGCAGGATTTTACAATTCCTGCGAACATGATGACTGGGCAGCCAGCTCAGCCATCGCAAATACTCACCGCCAGCGGTATCACCGTTGGTAATTTGGAAGGGGAGCGTACTGTGAATGTTACTCGCATCTTGTCTTTAGTTTGCCTAGGTTGCAATAACTTAACACAGGCATCTACTTGGTTGGCTAACCATCATGTAGTAGGTTTTGATGTTGATATTGAAACATTACAGAACTATGGCAACGCACGAAGATTTTCTAATGTGCGTTTGGTAACTGAGAATGCTGAGTAACAAAGGGGAGAGAGTAATCTCTCTCCTTTAAAATTTTTTTTATAAATTTCTTTGTATTTTTTGTATATGTTCAAAACTATTAAGGGAGTTTATGGGAAAAATAAACTTGTTGACTTAGAAACTTTAGAATTCTACAATGTTCAACTTCCGACACAAATTGTTGGAATTTTTATGTTGTTGATTATTGAGAATGATAAAGTTATCGTGGTCAAGTATGCTAATTGGAGAAATAGCTGGAATTGGTGGGGAATAAGTTGGGATTGGGTGAGGAAGGTGAGTTATTTATATGGTTTGGTATGAGTTTTTGTGTTCACACAAACCTCCCATCCACCAAACAAACCTTTCCCAATTTCCCAATCTCTCTCACTAAAACCAACTTATATATCACTCCAAAAATCATCATCACATCAAATAAATTTTAAGGATATTGTACAATAATATTTTTATTCTTTGTAAGATGTTTAATCAAAAATAATAAAAACAAAAGGTTTTTACCCAAAAGTTGAAATCCCTGTCTAAAGTTTACTTTAGACGAAATTCTATATCGTAAATTAGCTAAGTTGATGAATCTTATAATTAATGGGAAATTTACACAACGAAAAATGTATTATGTATCTATTGATACTGCGATATTTAAACTTATAAACAATTTAACTATTTAAATAAAATGAAGAAATACAACATTTGGAATAAAATTTTCCATAAAAGGAAATTAAACAAGAATGTTGCGGATTATAAACTTCAACAAAGTCTTGTTAATAGTTATGAGTCTAAACGATACTCCATAAAAGAATTTGGCGTAAAGGGTTTCGTAATGCTAACCTTGATCCAGATAAATATGGAATGTTTAAGATATATAAATGAGGTTTATATTGGAGGAATCTATGGTCTTAATACTCGAACTATCGCACGATTCTAAAAAAGAACCATATACACAGACATGCTATGTCTTATGTGCTTATAAAAGATTGTTAAAATCTAATATTATAGCACTTGCAGATAATGCTAAGTTATTAGTACCAACAAAATAATTATAAGATTCTTACAATCCTACTTATAGGAATGGGTAAAATAGCATATAATAATTTTAAAGAAATGAACTCATGAAAAATTTAAATAAAAAAATTATATCAGGTTGTGAGAGTCTTGCCGGTAAAGCTCTCACAATAGATCATGATGCTAAAACTTATCACATTGGTGATAGAGTAATTCCATTTTCTTCTTGTGTTATTAAAGAAGGTAAAATTTATTACTTGACACCAATGTGTAAAGCTCTTATTAATATGGGTTTTAATGGCGTAGCAGATTTTACCTCTAATACAGTTATTTGTACTAGTTTTGATAATTGTAATTGCAATATTAAAACTGTAGGACCTGTAACTATCGACGATAGAGTCTTTATTAAGATTACTCTTAATTCAGAATTTCCAATGTATGAAAGTTACGAATCTTTAAGAAGTGAAGTTTATTAAGTAAAAGAATGAATCTGCACTCTAGTACTATAGAGTATAATGAATAGTTGGCATCTTGGAAAGAAAATTGGTTAATCATAAGACAAGACTTATGTATTTTTAAAATAAAATAGTTATCAACAATATACAGTTTAGATCATTTCGCTAGTTCGGTCTGTGATAGATAGAGCTCTAGTGTAAACCTACATCCTGCATATCCAAAGTAGCAGACTCTTAATGAGAAAGGTGATGGCACATTATTAATAATTAAATTAAAAAAAAATGGAGACAAAAGACATTATTAAGATTACAGCATTAGTCTTTTCTAAAAAGAAAACTATTGCACAAGTAAGTAAGGAGTACAAAGCTATTCATGGTAAAGAACTTCCAATCAAGAGTGACTTAGAAACATTACAAGCACAATTATCTTTGGGAGGAATTTATCAATGGTGACAATGAATCACAATACTCTGGGAGAATTAGTAATAATGCTCTCAGCACAGATTGATGCAGAGTACAATATTTCTAAGACTACACATGCTAACTATGTTAATGCTTTCAATAAGAAGTATCAATATCTTAATAATACATTAAGAATTATTTCTGGAGAAAGTATAAAGGGGGGAACATTTGCAGCATATATTAGAAATCCTTTGTTAGTATTATCGGGACTAATTATGGATAAGTACAAGAAAATATTATTTACAGATATAAAAGGTAACACTTTTGTTGTAAATAATGTTAAATGGCTTTACCAATATATGAGTTCTAAAAACATTAATACAGAACCAAGAATATATGGATAAAGGTTTGCTAGGAATTGTTATACTTGCTTTTATTCTATGTGTGATTTGGGCTATTGCCAATCATAATAAAGAAATAAAACAAGTAAAACTTAATCAGCTAAGAGATATAAGAAGCAATATAAACAATGCTTTAAGTCTCTACGATTGTTTGTATATACATATTAATATGTATAATAAAGGATTTACTAGGAGTAAATCTTTGACATCTGATGGAATAGTATTTCTATCAGATAACTTATCATCTAAAACTGTAATGTTCAAAGAGGGAACTTTAGAATATATCGAAGGTCATTATGAAGCTGACTCTGAAATTTATAAAACAGCATTAGCTACATATAAATCTAGATTAATTTCTGAAGTTAATCTTGAACTAGTTAGATATAACTATTAATTTTAAAAATTATGGAATTATTATTTAATGTTAAACAGAAAAATGTTGTGGCTAAGATTGGTGAAGATTACTTCTTTCTTAGCAAGAAACCAAAGAAGCTAGAGTTTGCTGATTCAGTGCATAAGACTTTAGTCTTAAAGCATTTTAAAGCTCTGAAACCAACTATTGAAGAACATTCAGTTATTGATGAGTCATTAACTGTAGATGAGTGGAAAGATTTTCCAGTATGGTTAGAGAATGAATCTAATGGCGCTGAAGGAAATCTTGAAATTACTAAATTTACTTATGGTAATATTAAACTGTATGTAAATGGTGGATGCCTTTGTGGAAATGTTCCAGAATATGCTTTAAAAGGCATCATTAAATTGTTCAAACAATCTAAAACGAAAGAAAATGCAGACAATTAAGAAAGTAAAGTACAGCATTGAAAGAATTGGTAACAGTACGTTTTGTACTATGTCTTGTGATTTAGAGTACATAATGGATTACTTAGAAGGAGCTAATACAAAAGTTTCAAGTGCTGATACTTCTGTATTCCTTAAAATTGCGACTTCTAAAGAAAGAAAGATTTTCATTAAAAATCTTGCTTCTTGGGGACTTACTGTTGATAATTCTACTGTAACAGTCGTTTCTAAAATTACTTTAAGTAAAAATGATAAGGACGACCAGGTAGTAGCTAATCGAATTGTAAGAGATAAAGCTATGCATACTATGTGTAAAGTTATTGCAAATGCTTTGAATCAGGCTTTGGATTCTACTTATAATAGATTAGCTAAAGTAAACAATATTATTAATAAGTTAGAGCACATTGCTTATCATTTAAAATACAATGAGAATTATATATGTGATATTTGTCCAGACTCAGAAGATAATAATGTGATACTATAAAATTGTCTATGTTAAAGTTTAAAATTTGCAAAATATGATGATTTAAACTATAAAATTTGAAATTAACAAATTTTTACTTTTACAATGGATATTTGAAACTATAGTAGAGTGTTGTTAAGAAACAATGCTCTATATACTATTAACTTTATAAAAATTATAATTATGAAAGTTTTAAGAAAGATATATAATGTTATTAACAATAGCATTCAGTCTCGCGTAGTCAATTCTAAAGAAGAGGCTAACAAATACATTATTTCTCTCAATAGAACTTTAGAAAATAAAGTATCTCTTGAGACAGTAAATAATAAACAGGTAGAAGCCGTTAAAATTAATGGTAAATGGTGTATATCTGAAACTGAAATAATAGAGTAATTCTGTAAAGTTCATATATATTGTTGGCAACTAGCAGATAATTAGTTGCACTTGGTCCTGTAGCTCAGTGTATAGAGCAGGAATCTTCTAAATTCCGGGTCGTGAGTTAGATTCTCACCAGGACCACACATGCGGAGTTAGCTTAATGGCTAGAGCACCTCACTTCCACAATTCATAGAGAGGTTATATTGGTTCGAATCCTTTACTCCGTACTAACATTAAAAGATTGAGTAATATGAAAAAGATTATTTTATTAATGAGTTTTATTGTATTAACTACAATAGCTCATGCGTTTAATTATGGTTCTATCACTATTTATCAAGATGGTGAATGGGGCAAACCATTGTATATTAAAACTTCAGTAGTATATAATGAAGCCAGAAAAACTATTACTTTTAGTAATAGTAAGTTTGGTAAAATGGTATTAAAAATATACTCTTCTGAAATGAAGGATGGAGTAGAAATCCATAATTGTGGAGAGGTTAATACAGGAAGACGCTTTGTTGTCTTTATTACAGTAAGAAATAATATTCCTTATGTAACTCTCAGCGCTTCCGCAGATACCATGTTTTCATTTGGCTTTTAAGTTTCCATAATAATGTGTTAACGTTTTACTAGTTTTCCGATATAAACTAGTACTTACGGTAGTAGCTCAGTGGTTAGAGCATCTCTTTTTATAATAGGTCATTTCGAGAAGGTCATTGGTTCGAATCCTTTCTACCGTACAAATTTAATTTGATATATTGTTAGTGTGTTTGGATAAATCCTGTATTAGTACGTTACCACTATTCTCCTTTATAGAAATGTAGGCTATAGCTCAAAAGGTTAGAGCACCCCGAGATTGTGGTTCGATTCCACATATCTCCCTATATACGGATGCCTGAGTGGTCGAAAGGGTAGGTCTCCAAAACCTATAGAGACGAAAGTTGAACAACTACTCCGTGTGCAAAATAAGATTATAAATTAGCTTTCTAAGCTTTAAGGTGAAGTACGAAACTTTTAATTTCGGGAAGACAGGTCAGTACTGTCAGGGAGCACCATTAATTTTTAATTTATTAAAAGTATTCATTTGTAATACACGAGATTCTCAGTCTGTGAAGATAGAGAATCTACTTGGCACTATCGTCTAGCTGGTTAGGACGGGATTCTTTCAAGATCCAAAGGCGATCTCGAGCATCGCTAGTGCTACTCTTCCATATTTAAAAAACTAATACAATTAATATTTAAAATATAAAGTCAGCGAACGTTAAAGAGTTGTTAGGCTTCTTGTCTGTGAAGATAGGAAGCTTTATTGGAGAAATGACTGAGTGGTCCACCCTGCTAAGGTGTTAGTCATGCTCGAAGGTTCGAATCCTTCTTTCTCCGCTTTATACATACTTGTAATTATAAAATATGGTTCGTGAGAATAGTATTTTATTCTTGGGATATTGGTGTAACGACAGTCACGTTGGGATTTGACCCCAAAAGAAGAGGTTTGACTCCTCTATATCCTTCTAATTTTAACAATATGAAATATGATTGGTCAAAAGAAAGAATTGAATCAGTTATTGCAGACTGCGATTCATTATCTTAGGTATTAGAAACATACCTAGAGCAGGTAATAATACTGCTACATTAAGAAAGAAATTAGAGGAATTTAACATAGATTATTCACATTTTACTTATGGAGCAAAAGGTAAAAAAGGAATTGAAAATTATGTTCCAGTAAAAGAATATTTAGGTACTGGAAAATACATTCAAACTACCAAATTAAAAGAAAAGTTAATTAAAGAAGGTCTTAAAAAGAATGAATGTGAAAATCCTAAGTGTCCTTGTAAGAATGGATATTGGTTAGACAATCCTTTGATATGCTAACTACATCATATTAACGGCAATAATAGAGATAATAGATTAGAAAATTTACAGATGTTGTGCCCAAATTGCCATTCACAAACAGATAATTATTGTGGACAAGCTGCAAAATATTTCTGTGGTGCAAAAAAGAAGACAAAAGTTGCACGATATTGTCCTAAATGTGCAGCCAAAATGGCACAAAAAGTAGATTTACCAACTAAAGATGATCTTATAAATAAATTTAAAGAACTAAAATCTTTTGTTGCTGTAGGTCAATTTTATAAGGTATCAGATAACACCGTTAGAAAATGGTGTAAGAAATACCATATACTAAAAAAGAATTAGTATTATTCTTAAAAGATTTTAACTAAGAATTTTAAGTGGACTGTCAGCCCCAGTTCGAATCTGGGTAGCCCAACAACTGAAATAGGTACTAAACAACTCTCAGTAACTCTATTAAATAGCGTAATTACCTTAAAATTAATCATTTGGGTTAAAAAGAGAAAGAACGTTAGATAGCTGAGGACAATGGAATAGTTTAAATATAACCAGTGAATATCGCCTATTATTTAAATAGATTATTAACACATTAATTATAGATAAATTATGACAAGACAAGATTATTTTATTAGTAAAACCAATTTAATAGCACAAATAGAAAGTGCTAAGAAATTTGGTTGTAAACATGTACTCAAGTGTGCAAAGTTAAACTTAGCTGAACTTGAAAAGAAATACAAAAAAGAACATCTTTCTAATCCTCTGTTCAGTTACATGGTAACTGATGAAGAACTGGACGAACTTATTAGAAATGATGAAAAGCCTACATTTAAAATCAAAGTAACTTTTAAAAGTGGAGAAGCTTATGATTTAATGTTTTATCATGAACTTAAAAGTGGAGTTAAACATTCTGATGTTGTGAAATGGGCGATGATAGGATTAACTAAAACTATTCATCATCCTGAAAATATTGTAAATGCTCGTTTTATTATGGGTTAAGAGATATGGAAATAAAAACAATACAGATTGACTCTGATACATTTTTAGTGTTTAAGGGACGAGAGTACAGACAGATAAACATAAATGACATTGTATGTATAAAAACATCTGGTAAATATAGTACTATAATAGATGTTCATGGCAATAGTATTATTGTGTGTTGTTCATTAAAAAATATTTCACGTGTTTTATGTATTAATTTTATTCTTGCAACACAAGGATTTTTAATAAATCATAAATACATATCTGAGATAACTAGAAAGAATGATGAAAACAATACATATATCTTAAAATTAAATGATGATATTCATACAACTGTGGATATTTCATTACATATAGCTACAAACATGTTAAAACAATTGTAATACCATAATAATTTAAGGTTTATAAAATAAATATTGTTGGCAACTAGCAGATAATTAGTTGCTCCTTGGCTCAGTATCCGAATTGGTATAGGAGATGGTCTTAAACACCATTGGACATGTGTCCGTACGGGTTCGAGTCCCGTCTGAGCTAGAATAGCAAATGAGAAACCTCCACGTGGTGCTATTCGGATAACGCTAATTCTCATAAAATTAATATAGTTCAGATTATAAGCTAATTAAATATGGCGGAATTGGTATACGGCAGTAGATTGACGGAAGCGCCTCTAAAGTCGTCGTTAAATATTTCTTGAGGATTAAAGGTTCGAATCCTTTTGTTTAAGTTAGCTTGTCTGAACTACATAATTGATTATTTATTATGTTTTGAAAAATTAAAATCATTCATAATTACTATGAATTTGTGAAAATTTATAAGTAATGTAAAATTTTCGTTTTGTAAAAGATTTTATCTTTTTTTAAACTCATACTGCTTGCGAAAGTAGTATGAGTTTTTAAATAAGGCTATATAGCAATACTAGTATAAAAGCATGTCCAGATGCTTAATCCCTAGAATAGGCTGTCTGATTCAATATGGCGGCACATAGTCAACTAACTAGGCAAAGCGTTTAATAAAAACAAATGCTCTTACTGAATTGTAATGAAATGTGTAGCTCAGTGGTTAGAGCATCTATCGTTGAGTAGAAGGTTGGCAGTTCAAATCTGTCCACATTTCCTTTTTCTATCATTATTTTAATTTTTAATTTATTAAAAATAAAAGAGCTTTGCTTGTGAAAGTAGAGCTCTTATCAAAATTATGCGAAAACTTTAATAAGTCGGAGGACTTACAAAAACTCAAAAACAGTGTGTCTTAGTTGCAACGTTCTCTTGACTGAGAAAGGAGAGGATTAACGACCCTCAGACACATCTTCGGGCTTGTAGTTCAATCGGTTAAAACGGGAGACTCATAATCTCTTATTCTCGGTTCAATCCCGGGCGAGCCCACTATTTCTTTTATTATATTATTCTATTTTAAAAAGTCTAATTAGTTAATCTAGTTAGGCTCTTTTTTGTTTAATTAAATAGCACATTAACATATAGATTTTACAAATGAAATAAACACTCTTGAATCTGAGAAGCTCAGATTAGAGGAAATGTTGGAACGTAATAATGATCGTTTGCAACTTTTAAAGGAGGTATCTACAAAACCTAGTTCTGATGGATATAGAAGATTCTTTAAATTAAAAGGATATTCTTTATTATACATTGGAGGTAAGTGTCTTAATTCTGACTATTTTGTATTTAATTGTACTTTAATAAGTACGGCAGGGCATCTTAGCCGTAGATATTGGAATGTAGAAGAGTTAAGTAAGCAAGTGCTAAGGAAATATCCAAAGAAGAATTTATTAAGTGGGCAACAGAGTATCAGCAAAGAAAGCTTAATAATATTAATAGTGACTATACTCAATTATTCAAATATATTAATAGTATACCTAATGATGGTAAAGAATACTTAGTATCTGATTTATGCGGAGAACAGTTTTGCTTTAATATGTTTCGAACTAAGGCAGGTAGAGATGAACTATTAATTACTAAAATAAAAGTAAATAATGGTATTATTATGTTTTATGTTAATTCTAAGAAACAGTGGTACTATTATGAGGATTTAGGAGAAAGTAAATGGTATGCTGATCAGCTTATCAATTATTTAGATTTAACTAAATTTATGCACAAAGATGAAGGATATAAATAAAATTATTGATTTGGAATGGATAAAATAGTATTATAGGTAAATGGCATCTTTTCTCAAGCGTAGAAAGGATGCCATAGAACTAGGATTCTATAAATTAGTTAAATAATTATGTGTTGGATAGAAATTTTAAGAAATGTAAAATATCAAGTTGCAGATAAAGATATTGAAATTTATAAAATAGTTACATTGGCTAATAAGCAATCGTGTGTATCTATCATTAAAAACTTTAATTATACTGCAAATATATTATATAAAATACCAACCCTTGAATGTAATGAGATAGCTAGAAGGTATGGGACGCTTAAGATAGAAAAAGCTTATCATAGTTATACTGGAGTACAATTTGTATGTAATTCTGCCTTTCACATAGTCAAGGGGATGCAAACGTATGATATTCGGAAATAGAAGAATGTTTATACCTTTTGAAAATGATAGTTATATAGCAACTTTTATAATTCCTAAAGGTGCTGTCTATACTATTAATAATTGTGTCTAATAAAATTATGTATACTGGTAGATATTTAAAACTGTAAAATTATGTGTTGGACTTGTAATATTAATAAATTAAAAGCTCAAATAGCTAAAGAAGATATTAATGTATATAAAATAGTTAAGAAAGCTACTAAGAAATATTGTATATCTCCATTTATGGATTATACTTACTATTCAAAAGATATACAGCCTTCTTTAACTTTAGGAGTAATGATTGAACCTTGTTCAATTTTTGCAAAAATTACAGAAGGTTATCATAGTTACTCTTCTGTAAATTTCGTATGTGATTCAATAGTGCCGGACATCTTTGGAGGTTGTGTAAAAACTATACAGTGTGGAAATCGTAATAGAATATTTAGAGTAGACAATTCTTTATATTTAGCTACCTTTATAATTCCCTCAGGTTTTGTATATTTTACAAACGAAGAAGGTGAAATTGTTTCTAATAAAATTCGCTACACAGGTAAATATATAAAATTATGAAAAAAAGTATTATTAATTATAGGATTATTATTAATTGTTGTTTTAGTCAATAGTTACAATTATCCTGACACGTGGACAGGTAAGAGAAGCTGGGCTTATGAGAATAAAACATTAGAAATAATGTATGATTCTAAAAAGAAACTTCATAAGATAGTTATTTATTCCGAATTTAGAGAAGGAATGACAGCTATTGATTTGGATACCAATACATATAAATAATTATGCCTTGGTTTATTCAATTAATAATGGCTATATTTATGATAATACTTTATATTGCTATATTTATGGGAATGTATACTAGTTCCAGTTATTCAGATAAACGAATATTTTATAGTTTTGGAATAGGAACGTATAGTACACTTCTATTGTTATTTTGGATATTACAATATAGTATTCATCATACAATCATCTATTGGAGAATTATAGAATTATTTAAATAAAGTAAAACAATTTATAATTAAATTATGTGTTGGTCAAATTATATGGTAACTCCAATTGTATTGAAGAAGCCTTTGAAAGTTTATAAAGTAGGCACGGCAAAAACTTTAGGTATCTTTATAAGTTTATATCAAAATTTTAGATACTATAAATCTCAGACTATGCCTACAGTAAAGATAGGACCTAAATTTGAAAGGTTTAAATCTGTTATGGGATGTGTGGGAGAACTTTGGAATTATGATCGTTTTTATATACATGAAGGTTATCATTCATACTTAACTGAAGAAATGGCTAAGGGTAGAATGTATAGTGCTGAAATAGGAATATTTGAAATTCCAGTAGGTGCTACTGTATATATCAACTATGCATATAGAGAAGTAGTTAGTACTGATATTAAATATTTAGGATTATTAGAAGAATAACCAATTTGGGGGATACCTATATAGTCGTGAATATTATAGGGCAGATTGATAAGAAACGGAAACAATGAATGGGTAATTCTAGTAACCCTCAGGAATTGTGAACGAAAGTTTCAAAGTACGTTAGATTCGTAAGTCCTCCACTGCGAAGTTTCAATCATTGTACCTAATTAGGGAAAAGAGAAGTTACCTACATAATCCGGAGTATGTAGGACAGGTGATAAGGCGAAACATGATTATTATCTAAGTAGTCGAAGTACGTTCGATTCGTATTACTTCTCCAAAGTCTTTGATAGACTGAAATGCCAGGTTTCATAGGAGTATATTAACTTTTAGTTAGTATACTCCTTTTTATATTTAATACATTAACAAATAAATTATGGACAATCAAGAAATTTTTAATCAAATTAGAGAATTGCAAAAGCAACGAACTCTATTAAGTGCGCAAGATACAGCTTTAGTAAATAAGATTAATGAGCTAAAAGATAAAATAGCATTAAAGAATATCAAGAAGGGCTATTATACTGATAATAATGGTTTATACTGTAAAGTCTATGATATTAAAGAAGATGTTATATTTGTGTATGAAGTTAATACATCTGAGCTGTATGCTACCATGGAAGTTTATCCTTATTATAGAGCCTTCAGTAATGCATATTGTAGAGAGTGCACTAGAGAAGAGTATGACAAAGCTCTAGATTATTTTAAAAGTTAAGCATATATACAAAAGGATTATGGAAAGAAAAATAGGTGAAATATTTACTTATAATGGTAAAATTTATCAGGTAGTAAAATCTGATATATGTGCGAATTGTGCATTTAGAGAGAACGATTGTAGTATTATTAGATCACGTATAGGTCTATGCGTCTTTAGTATAAGATTTGATAAAACTAATGTAGTTTTTAAAAAATAAAATAATATGGCACAAGAAGGATGGATATGCCCTAGATGTGGAAAGGTAAACGCACCTTGGGTGATGCAATGTTCCTGTAATATGGGTACTCAAGTATTACCTAAAGTTGGTGCTCCTTACTATGAAGGAGACCAAACAACATGTAATACAAAGGAGAGAAAGTAATGAGCAAAATTAAGAAATTATTAAGTCAAGCATTCAGTCAGCTTGATGAATACAATAAAGGTGGTGCTACTCAGCATAATCTTCTTTGGAAGGCTATGGGCAATATTGAGGATGCACTTAAAGAATTGGAGGATGGGTAAAATAAATGTTAAAAAGTCAATTCTAGAAATTGTCGAAAGAATAATCTAGAAATACTCAAAATAGACTTAGTAAATAGTGATGAAGCTTTTGCTAGACGCTATAATGAAGATAGAAATATATTTTCCTGTAAAGTCTATATCACTTTAGAGGACTTAGACTTTGAAGTAGATTCTGTCTTTTGGCATGATGACGTTTTAGGTACTGTATACTGTCAAGATAAAGATACTAAAGAACCAGTATGGATAGTGTCTCGTGGCAATGAAGGAGGTTCTTGGTGGGAAGTTAATAGAGTTCCAGAGTTTTACAAAAATCAATTTAAAACTAAAGAATGAAGCACTCCTACGAAATTAAAACTGTCTATGTTGGTCATAGAGATAAAAATAGTTAATGGATTCTCAATTCGTGTTAATATTAATGTAAAAGAAAAGTATGACAAGAAATGAAGCAATGGCTTTCGCTATCAGCGTAGGAAAGCCAATAAGACATAACTCATTTTCAAAGGGTGAGTTTGTCCGATATAAAGGAAAGGAGTTAGTTGACGAAGAAGGAACTATCCTTCCTCAACAAGAGTTTTGGGCTATCCGTTCAGGTGGCTTTTGGGAGAATGGGTGGGAAGAATATAAAGATAATTGATTATGACTAGAGAAGAAGCAAAAAAGTTATTGCCTATTATTAAGGCATACGCAGAAGGAAAGAAAATTATAGTAAAAGATAAAAGACTCTCTGATAAAGAGTATAACTGATCTGAAGTAAATGATTGCTCTTTTAATATAAAGCAATTTGATTACCGTATCAAACCAGAACCTATTTACAGACCTTTTAAGGACGCAGAAGAGTGCTGGAATGAAATGCAAAAACATCAGCCAATTGGATGGACTAAACTAAAAGGAGCAATCGAGTACAGTTTTATAACAGATGTTAATGATAGTATTAATTATTCAGATGCTATTAAAGAATATACATTTGCAGATGGGACTCCATTTGGTATAAAAGAAGAATAGTTATGAGCAAAACAGATTTACATTCATCATTGCTTTTTTTAATGATTAAACTGGAAGAGGCTAAAAACAATTCAATGTCTGACAAAAACTTTGTTGCTGCATTAACAGATGTTCTCAGATATTTCCGTGATAATGGAGAATTAAAGAAAGCTTATGAAATCCAAAAGGATTCATTAACAAATATGGCTAATAGTCCTTGGGCGAAATTGGTATGTTCACTTCAAAAGTACAAGAAGATAAAGTTGATGTAGAGTTGCCTGACATTGATGCTCTAATAAAAGAAAATACTTCTGATGAGTTTATTGAAAGGAAAATCAACGATATTCTAGGTATTAAAGAAAAATGAACATGAATAATAACGATAATAACTTAGAAATCTTAGAAGAATTTACATACTCCATTCTCAAAGACCTAAAAAGTTTAGAACCCGATATATCTCAACTAGTAGATGGATATTTTTGGCATTTAGTAGTATAGAACTTAAAAAAAAATAAATGATATTCTATAGATTTGGTGAAATTCCAGAAGATGAATGTTCATCTATATGGAACAATAATAATGAAGTAATAGGTAAAGAAAAAGGTGTGTCTGTTTATGAAGCTCATAAAAACATAAATGGAATATACTCTCCTGTTCTTCCATTTCCAACAAATGAGATAGCATTTAATGATTTTATATATAATGTAAAATACTTTACTGGCAATAAATATCTAGTAACTGGTGATTTGTTAGATGAAACTGGTACTGATGGCGAACCATTAATTAAGAATGTAAAAATATTAAAAAAATTATAGTTATGGAAACAGAAAATATAAATAACTATTCGGAAATGTCTATTGAGGACTTGGAAAAACTTAAAATAAAGTTTCTAAGTCAAAGAGATAATATAGAGAATACTATAGGAAAAATAATAAATAATATAAGAGCTAAAAAACTGCAAGTTAGTAATCACGCTCTTAGAGAACATCCTTACTATAAAGATAACACATCTTATCTAAAAGTAGTTATCAATGATGGTACTGGCTATACTGTAACTAAAATCACTCCTGGTGGTAAATGTATAGGTATATACCAATTTAATGCAGATAATACTAACTTTTTAAAATATTATAAAATCTGTTCTCAATCTGAATGGGAAAGTGCCATAGATAGACTTAATATATGGTTTAAAGATGCTAGTTTAAAAATTAAAAAGTTATGATTAAAGCAACAGAAGCAAAGACTATATCTAGGTCTGCTGTATTAGACCCGCATATATTAGATCAAATAAACTTTGCTATAATTAAAGAAGCTAGTAAAGGTAATTATGCAGCTTGGATTGGTGCTATACTTCCGACAACTAATGTTGACAAATATTATAATTACCTTAAAAAGTTAGGATTTGAGATTAGTCTTCGTTATAAGGGTGAATATGGAGTTTATGTAGTTTGGTGTTAAAAATAAAAAAAAATAAAAAATATGAATAAACTTTGGATATTACCAACAATTTGTTTTATAATTGTTTTAGCTTGGTCAGTTCCTAGCTACTATTATCAGAAAGCAAAAATTCTGGAATTGCAAATAATTGTAGATAGACAGTCAAACGCTATTCAGCAACTTGAAAGAGAAAAGAATAATATTGAAGTAACTATTCCTCAGTATTTAGATAGTTTGCCTGGTGGTGATTAATTAAATATTTAAAAATATGTATTTAGAAGGAGATAAATGGAAAAATTGGCACACTAGATGTTCTGATGCTGCCATTAAAGAGAACAAAAGTGAAGAAGATACTAAACTAAGTACTATATCAGTGTCTAAATTACTTGAGTATGCACATACTGCATTGCATCATTGTGAGATTAATAATTTAGACCCTTATAAAGTCCCAGTATTTCTTACACTAGATCATAATGAGAACTTGTATTCTTATGTAGGATTATCTATATGTAGTAGTAGTCAGTTGGGAACTTATGTAACTTTAGGTTCTTCAGATTATTATAAAATGTTCTATGTTGCTCCAGATTCTAAACCTGAAGTTGGTGAATATTGAAGAAGTAGAGGTGTAGGTTATGATTTATCTGGTTTTGTGGTATCTAAACTAGCTGGAGAACGTTTAACTAGACTAGTTAAATATGTATTAAATACAGATGAACCTCTGTCTCATCTAGATTACAGAGAATTTGAACCTAATTGGATTCAATTCAAGTTTCAAAAAGAAGAATTTAATCTGGAATTACTAGATAAACTCGCAAGAGCAAATGATAATATAGTTAATGAAGCTATATTAAGACAATGTATGATTAATGATTCCGAAAAAGAGACAGATTTATAATTTCTTTGACGATGGTAAATGTTCGCCAAGTAGGTTATATAAAGCTTATATAAAGAAAGTAATTCCTTTTAATAAAGCTGATATACATCTAAAGATACATTTAGTTAATAGTGCTCTTAACTGTAGTTGGATATGGAATGGAGATACTGACTATTTTATAGGTTGTTATATTCCTGAGTACGACGATCATCTTATTTGGTTTGCAAGAACTAAATATGATACATGGTTCAGTATGGATATTCAATCTAATTGGCAAGGAGGATTATTAGATGTCAATAGAGATATTCAATTTAGTTTTTAACATTAATTAAGTTTTAAATTATGGGTAATGAAGATAGAATAGATCCAGATGATTGGTATAATAATTACAATTATTTACGTGATAGACACTAATTTATAAAAGAGTTCTTTTAAATTGGGGCATTCGTGGTTTTGATTGTATAGGAGATAAGAAACACAGCAAGACAGTTGGAGAGACAACAAAACAATAATCGCTAGAGTTATCAATATGACTCCTGTTTCTTACGCTATTGCAGCCTAAGAAACCGAGCAGCACTTGCTTGGGAACGGAAAGGTGCATTATTCTTTTATTTCTTTATTAGTTCTCTGTATACTTTAGGAACAGAGTGGTGGAAGTTGGCAATGTTAATCTTGTCAACCCTAACAGACAAGGATAGTCTTTAAAACCTATGCTGTAAGAACGTTTTGATGCAAATATGCAAGACTGGAGTTCGACTCTCCAATGCTCCACTAGTTCATAGAACTATTTTATTATTTGTTTTTAATCCCTGGGCTATTATTATAGTTCAGGGATTTTTGTTTAATTTTAACTGTTAATTATGGGAATTTTTAGTAATTTTTTAAAAGAAAACAAAAAAGAACAGAAGCCTTTAATAACTATAGATAAAGAATTATCTAAGTTAGCGGTGGATTTAGTAGGGTTTCAGAAGGCACAGCATTAATTCCTTTAAAGTCTAATGATATGTCTGGAGAATATGCCAGATTATGTGGATTAGGCAATAGTGCAAATGCTAAATTCTTAAAAGACAGAATACGTGATATTGATGCATATAACAGAAATATCATAAAAGCTTGTGAGTTGTTAGCTTATATAAAAACTATAAATGAGTTTTTAGGAGACTCTGTTGTATTAGTTAGTAAAGATTCTTTTTATAAATTGTGTCATAAATATAAATTATCTGTTGGATCTCTTGAACAATTCACCGGAGTTATACCTGATGCTAATTTAAAGGAGTTCTCAGATATAAAGTATAAGATGGATCATTACTCTGGTTATGTGAAATTAAATACAAACCATCACACAATAGAAATTAAACGTATATATAATCGTAGTGATAAGAGTGATTCTAGTATTAGTAAATACTTTGATTATAATTTTAATATTATTTCTTATCCTGCCTATCTATATCGTATGAGTGATATTAAAGAATTTAAAGATAAGGAATGGGCTGAAAAAGTCTCTCTTGATGTACGTTACATACATAGAGACGAAATATTCATAGCTTGTCCAAAATCAAATCTACAAGAGAAGGAAGTTATAGTTTCTCACCCTGTAGATCCAATAATATTTCAATATTGTCCTTATGGAGTATTAATATATACTATGTGGGGAAAAGAAGCTGAAGATAAAGTATTTGAAGAATATAAAAAGTTAAGAGCTATAAAATAAATATGGAAGAACATATTAATAACTCTATTAAAATAATTGATAATATGTTATATAACATAGATATTCTTATAAATTTATTAAAGTAATTATTAAACATTTATCAAAATGGGTAAACAAATTTGGTTGCAAGATGGCAACGTTTTTAGTCAGGGTAGTGCGACAACAGTATCTCATCCTGAAGGATTACCGAAAGGTATTTATGAAGTAAAAGTCTCAATGACTGGATTTTACTTAAGTAAAATCGCTGAGTCTTTTACGTTTGATTACAAACTGTATGGTCTAAACCAAAAATTTATTAATTATGTCTTAAAGACATATGATAACACTACAGGTAATTTAGGTGTTCTGTTAGACGGAATCAAAGGAACTGGTAAAATTTAAGCAAATTCAGTAAGCTTAAATTTTTAAAAATTTTATATTTATTTGGATTTAATAAAATTTCATATATATTATAATAATATTAATTTTAACTATATGAATATGAAATTTGTAATTAATGAAGAATTAGGAGAAAAAATTAAAACTTTGTACTTAATAGATGGATTAAGTTGTACTAAGATTGGTAAAGAGGTTGGAATTTCTACTTCTACTATAAGTTCATTTCTAAAAAGAAATGGAATTGAAGTAGTTAATAAACAAAACAAATTATTATTTGATCTAGATAAAGATATTATTCCTAAATATAAGCAAGGGATAAGTTTATCTAAATTAGCTAAAGAGTATCATACTTCTATCCAAACTTTGTCTAGAAAATTAAAAGCTAAAGGGATTGAAATAATCAATCATCAAAATGAAACTAAATTTAATGAGCATATCTTCGATGTTATAGATACCGAGGAGAAGGCTTATTGGTTAGGATTTATATTTGCTGATGGTTATATTTCATCAAGAGATAACGGTTTTGAACTATCTTTAAAAGGCTCTGATATTGAACACTTACATAAATTTAATAAGTTTATGGAGCATAATAAAGATAATGTCAAATTAGGGGAAGTTAAGAATAAAGATAAAACTTTTTTAAGATGTCGCTGGGGAATAGTCAATAAGCACTTATGGAATACTCTAAATAATTTAGGATGTATTCCAAGAAAAAGTTTAACTCTTCAATTTCCTAATATTTCTGAAGAATTAAAAATTCCTTTTATTAGAGGATACTTTGACGGAGATGGTTGTCTAAGTTATTATTAGAGAGCTAAAATTTTACCAAAAGTTTCATTTCTAGGAACTGAGCAATTTTTAGTAAAGATACAATCAATATTAAATAATTTTAATATAAAAAGTTCTTTAGTAAAAGATGCGCGAATGGAAAATACTCTAGTATTAAATGTATCTTCAACAAATTCTTTAGATTTTTTAGACTTAGTATATAGTAATAGTTCCATTTATTTAGACAGAAAATATAAAAGATATAAAATTTTTAAAACTTGCCGTTCTAAACAGGAATGTTTAGAATTATTAGCGGGTGAAAACGGAGAAGGCTGTGATGCTAATTCCGTGGTAAATGAAGATAGTAACGAATCTTCATCACTGTAACGCGTAGAAGTTGAAACTCTTATAAGAGAATATAATACTTCCAAGAGCACCCGCTCTCCCAATCATTTGAATGGAGAAAAAGGTACGCTGAGCTATAACAAACAAGAAGTTATAGAAATATAGATAAAAAGCTATATGATAACAATACTGAAAACAGTTACCGCAAAGGAACTTTGTAATCATTTACAGCTTCCTGTGATCTTAGTACAATCAATGGGTGTTGATACTAATAGTAAATTAATAAAATATTTATCTACCTCTATTGATTTTGACTGTATCTTCTTCTTTGATGAATATGAGAAAGAATTTAAAAATTCTTCAGATGTTCTTTCTTTCATGGATGGTACTTATAACTCTATTTATCGTAAGGTATTTTTACTTACTACTAATGAGTTAAATGTAGACCCAGATCTTCTTGGTAGACCTTCTAGAATAAGATATAAAAAGTCTTTCAGTAATCTTTCTGAGGAAGTTACTAGAGAGATTCTTAATGATATCTTGGAAGATAAAACTGCTATAGAAAAGGTTATAGAGCTAACTCATTCTATGAATATTATTACTATAGACTTAATTAAAGCTATAGCAACTGAAATTAATATTCATGGAGTAGAAGCTCTTCCTGATATTAAAGAAACCTTTAATATTGAATTCTCTAGGTTTACTTATTTGTATAGAGAAGTACAAATCAGACATTGTGACTTGAAATTTACTCCTGAAAATATAAAGAATATATTAAAAGCTTTTTATAAGTTTAAAGAAATTAAAAAGAAAGATTGGAAGAAACATACTCGTGAAGAAAGCAAATTCTATAACGAATGGTCTACTAAGTTCAATGAGGATTATGGTTCCACTACTGAGGATAAAGAGTTAAAATATCTGGAACCTGGAGATTATTTTGAGGATGATCGTATATTGATGGTAAGTATTAAAGAAAAATATGTAGTAACTATGACTGATTATGGGAATATTAGAATATATATAATTAATAGTTGCTATTCTACAAGTAAAGCTACAGGTCTTGTAAATTACGAATTATAAAAAATAAATGCCCCCCTGGAATTAATATCAGTTAGTTCTTAGATATTTAATTTTTATTATTTAAACATTTACAAATTTATGGAACATTTAGTTCTTATTGGTGTTATCGCAGTCGTTATTATTGTACTACTTGTTATTATTGCTACAATGTATGTTAAAGCTCCTCCTTCGATGGCGTACATTCTTTCAGGTTTTCGTAAGGAGCCACGAGTACTTATCGGTGGTGGTGGAGTAAAAATTCCTGTACTTGAACGATTAGATAAAGTATATCTTGGTCAAGTAACAGTTGATGTTAAGACTTCACAACCAGTTCCTACTCATGATTTCTTGGATGTAATGGTAGATGCCGTATGTAAAGTTAGGGTAAAACCTGATACAGAAGGCACTAGACTTGCAGCTAAGAACTTCTTGAATATGAATTCTGTGCAGATTGCTGCTCAGGTGAAAGATTCTTTGGAGGGTAATATGCGTGAAGTAGTAGGTTCTCTTGACTTGATTAAGATTAACACTGATAGAGATGCATTCTCTGATGAAATTCAGAAGAAGGCAGCTCCTGATATGGCTAAGTTAGGTCTTGAGATTTTGTCTTGCAATATTCAGAATATTACTGATGAGAAAGGCTTGATCCGTGATTTGGGAGCTGATAATACAGCAGCTATTCAGAAGAATGCTAAGATTACCCGTGCTAATGCTGATAGAGATGTAGCTAAGGCTCAGGCTGAGGCTGACAATGAGGCTAATGAAGCACGAGTAAAGGCTGACACCATTATTGCTGAACGTAATAATGAATTAGCTATTAAGAGAGCTGAACTGAAGAGATTGTCTGATATTAAGAAGGCTGAATCTGATGCCGCATATGAAATTCAGCAGCAGGAGCAGCAGAAAACTATTAATATCAAGACTGTAGATGCTGATATTGAGAAGACTCGTAAAGAACAAACCTTGTCTGAGGAGAAGATTAAGATTAAGCAGAATGAGTATCTTGCAGATGTAAATGCTAAGGCTGATGCTGACAAGTATCAGACAGAAATTGATGCTCAGGCTGCTTTAGAGAAGCAGAAGCGTGAGGCTGAGGCTGAAGCTTATAAAGCAGAGCAAACTGCTAAGGCTGTAAAAGCTAAGGCTGAAGCTAATCGTTATTCTCAGGAGCAGGAGGCAGCAGGTATTCGTGCTAAGGGTGAAGCTGAAGCATATGCTACTCAGCAGACCTTGACTGCGGAAGCTGAAGGTACTAAAGCTAAACTTTTGGCAGAAGCTGAAGGTGTGAAGGCTAAGGGTCTTGCAGAAGCTGAGGCTATGCAGAAGAAGGCTGAAGCATACAGTAAGTATGGCTCTATTGCTGTAATTGACATGCTTTCTAAACTTAATGAGAAAGTTCTTCCTGATATGGCTAAGTATATTGCTGAACCTATGAGTAAGATTGGCAATATGACAGTTTATGGAACTAATGGTTCTGAGGCTTCTGGTATTTCTGGTAATGTACCTGCTATTATTAAGCAGACTCGTGACATTGTAAAAGATGCCACAGGTGTAGATATGGCAGACATTATGAAGGCTAACACCATTGATGCTAAGGTTAACAAGAATGTTAACGTTAATGGCGATGTAGAAAACACCAATGTAAATGTATAAACATTAAGTATCACAGAGGGAGGGAATAATCTCTCCCTCTTTTTCTAACTTTTAAAAATTTTATGGAATACTTAGATTTTAGAAATCTTGTTACAGAAGCATGTAATAAGATGATTAAAGAGAACAAACATCTCTTTATTCTTGACACTCAAAAAGAGTTTTTATGGATGGCTTATATGGAATCTTTCCCTGAAGGAGCCGTACGTCAAGAATTTAACTGTGTAAATTGTAAACATTTCATTACTCGCTATGGAGTATTAGTCTCTGTAGATGAGAATTATAAAATACATTCTTACTGGGAGGATGTTCACGCTGAAGGAATGTTTGCTAAAGTTGTAGACAATATGTTACAAGTGCTTAAAAATACTAAAATTAGGAATGCATTTGTTACGAAAGAGACTACGATGGGTTGTAAATGTAATCAGCAGATACTACCTTCTAAAGAAATAATTACTTGGAACCATTTTTATGCTACTCCTACAAGTAATTTAATTATGGATAAGTCTCAGATTCCAACATTCCGTGCAGGTGCTAAATCTTCACATGATGTATGGGTAAGAACTTTATCTGAAATTAACTATAATTCTGTACAAACAGTATTAGACTTAATTGTAGATGATAACCTCTATAGAGGTGACACTTATCTACGTCAAGTGAGTGCTTTAAAGACTGCTCTTGATACAATAGAGAGTAAGCACTTGGAAGGTTTTGAGTTAGATAATTATGCTTGGATATCTTCTTGTGTACTTCCTGATGCTGTAACACATATACTTAATAGTGCTATAGGTCAACTTCTTAAAGACATAACTGATACTAACAATGTTGAAAGTTCAGTTAAAAAGTTTGAAGCTATGGTTGCTCCTTATAATTATAAGAGACCTAAGGGTATTATCACCAAAACTCAGGTAGAAAATGCTTATAAAACTGTAGTAGAACTTGGTTATGAAGATTCTTTAGAGCGTCGTCATGCTAAAGTAGAAGATATATCTATTGAAGATGTTATCTTTGTAAATAGAGAAACTCGTAAGAGAATGTTAGGAGGATTTGATTCTCTTATGAATGAAACTTCTAATACTAGCAAAACTGCTACAGACTTTGAGAAGACTGCTATTCCAACAACTATGGAAGAGTTCCTTAATAATATTGTTTCTAAGGCTAGTAAGCTTGAATTATTCTTTGACAATAAGTTAAATAATAATTTAGTAACTCTTACTGCCCCAGTTAATAAAGAAGCTCCTTCTATGTTTAAATGGAATAATGGGTTTGCTTGGGCATATAATGGTAATATCTCTGATGCTATTAAACAACGTGTTAAAGAAGTAGGAGGTAAGGTAGATGGCTATATGAGAATCTCTCTTCATTGGTATAATTACGATGATTTGGATTTACATATGGATAGTCCTTATGGACACATTTATTATAGTAATAAAGCGGACCTTCTTGATGTAGATATGAATGCCTATGGAGGTAGTGCTTTTGAAGAACGTAATAATCCTAAGAAATTCTCTCGCAATGCTGTAGAAAATATCATTTTCTCAGGAATTCCTAAAGCAGGTACTTATAAAGTATTTGTTAACAACTTTGCTAAAGTTGAAAATATTGATTTAGGATTTGAAGTAGAAGTAGAACTCAATGGAGTTGTTCATACTTATGTGTATGATAAAGACGTCCCTCATAAGAGCGATGTTTCAGTATTAGACTTTACTTCTAATGGGCGTGAAGTTATCTTTACTAAAGAACATTTAAGTAGTACTACAGCATCTAAAGAAATTTGGGGAGTAAAGACTCAGAACTTCGTTGAAGTATCTGCTATATGCTTATCTCCAAATTACTGGGGAAATAATAAAGTAGGTGCTAAGCACTATTTCTTTATATTGAAGGATTGTAAGAATCCAGATGCTGTTCGTGGATATTTTAATGAATATCTTAAAGATGAACTCACTAAAAATCATAAGAGAGTATTTGAAGTATTAGCATCTAAAGCTTTAACTCCTTATGATGATAATCAGATGAGTGGTTTAGGATTTATAGCTACTTCTCGTAATTCACTTATGGTTAGAGTAGATTCAGGTAAAATTTATAAAGTAAACATTTAATAATTAACAACAATGTACAAAGAAGCATTACAAAAGAAATTACGTTTTAAGACAAACAAGGGTATGCTTACTACAGAAGATTTGTTCGACTTATCTCTGCAGAATCTTAACACTTTAGCTATTATGCTGGATAAGAAAATTAGTGAGGCTCCTAAGAAGTCTTTCATTGAAGAGCTCCCAGCTGAAGAAAATGATGATGAACTTCGTTTCAGCATCGTAAAAGATGTAATTAATATTAAATTAAAGGCTCGTAAAGACAATATTGATAAAGCACAAGCTGATGCTCAAAAGAAACGCATCCTTGAGATCCTCGCAAAGAGAAATGACGAAGAGCTTGAGAAGAAATCTACTGAAGAACTTCGTGCTATGCTTCAGAATTAAAATTTTTAAGATTTTATTTTTAGAAAAAAAATTCACAACTATAATAACTTCAGTAATAAGGAGTACTTATTGAACGTTGTGAAACGTGAATTATAGTCGTGATAATTAAAGGAAACTCAATCTTTTGAGGGGACTCTATTTAGAGTTCCCTCTTTTGGTTTATTATGACTAGCAAATTTAAATTGTATGAAAGTATTGTTTTAGACAATATCAAATTTACAGTTATTAATATTAGTGTAATTCCACAATGTGCTCAATATATAGATGATAAATTTGTCTATTTATTTGATTTTAATTATTCTTTAAGTTATGGGGATTACAAGATAGAACTCACAGAGACAGAAATAAATAATTTAATTAAAAATAATAAAGTAAACAAAAATTAACTTTTATAGTTAAATTATATTTATATCACAAACGGGTTAGGACTGTTATAGTTACGAATTTCATGATTCCCAGATGTATATATCTATAAATATACTGACTTTTTTGAAGATTTCAACATGAAATTGGAAGGGTCGTACTTACCTTAGTACACAGAACCGAGAATTGGGAAGTTCTCGGTTCATTTTTAAATTTTATTAAAATTATATTTTGAATAATAAAATTTAGATTTATAATAGTCAATACGATAAAAAAGAATAAAAAATGAAGAAATTACTTGTATTTAGTGTGTTATTTACACTCTTAAGTTGTTCTACTGGTTCAAATAATTCAGTAAATTCAACTTCAAATGATTCTATTAATGTTGATACTACAGTAGTTGATACTACTGCTATTGATTCAACTGTATGTCCTGATTAATCAGGACTTTCGTCTAGATAACCAAGTGGTCAACGGCAGCAAGCTGTTAACTTGCCCCGAAAGGTTCCTAGGTTCGAATCTTAGTCTAGACGCAATAATATATGCCTCTTATTTCTAAGGTTAGCTACCTTCTCGAAAAGAAATGTGTACACAAGAGGCGCCTGGAGTATTAAGCCCTGTTGGTAAGGGAACTAGACTGTCATTCTAGTAAAACTAAGGGTTCGAATCCCTTATATTCCGCAACTAATTAAAAAAAATAAATAATATGAAAAAAACTTTTAATTATCAATCTGATGCAAATTTTTATGATAAAAAGGATTTTATTATAGCTACTTTAAAAAGAAAAATAAATAGTTTTAAAGAGTATGATGCTGAAAGAAAAAAGCATTATGCGGGACTAGAACAAAAAATCGGAGAGTTAGAATCTTATATAGATGAATTAGAAAATGGATCGACTATAGCTTCCTTAAATAATAAGATTCAGTCTTTAGAAAATGAGATTGAGAAACAGAATCTTAAAATTAGAGAGTTAAGAGCTAAAGTTAATATATCTTTATTTGATAATACTAAGTCTTTTAGAGAATTGGAATCTATAGCAAATAATTTGAAAGACTTTAATAGCATGAAATTAGCTATTAAAGCTCTCAAAAAACATCTTAAAGATAATAAAAAAACTATATCTGATTTAGTATATGAATTAACACAAGCTAAACTTAAAATAAAACAATTAACTGGAGAGTAATCTCCAATTTGGGCTCGTAGTTCAGTTGGCTAGAACGCTACTTTTGCAAGGTAGATGTCGTGGGTTCGAGTCCCACCGTGGTCCACTATTAAATTAAATATTTATGAAAATAACTATTGATACAGACAATTTAGAAACATTAAAGTATAAAACTGAAGATGTTCCTATTTTAATGAAGACTTTCCAACAATTAATAAATAAATTAATGTATGAAGTAATAGGGAATTATTATTCTGTAGACAATGTTCCTGAAGATGCTCCAAAATGGGTAAAAGAAGAACTACTTAATGTAGGAAAAACCTGTTATATGGATGGGCATATGAATAAAGAATATGTCTTTAAAGGTATTCAAGAAACATTTGAGGATTATTATTATATATTAGAAGATAATAATAAAAAAATTTCTTATTCTTCATGCGTTGGAAAGATATCTTATAAATAAATGCAAGATTAGTGTAGCTGAAGGCGCATATCTGGCTTCCAACCAGAAGGCTTGCGTGGGTTTGATTCCCACATCTTGCACTATGATAAAGCTCTAGAATACTAGTTACAGGAGCAACGTAACTTATAGGGTGCCTCTCAACGATGCATACTCGCCTATTAGGTGTCGTAGAACCTACGAACTGGAATGGTTCGACGTTTTTTGCATTCCTACAGAATCCTAAATAATAAAAATAGAGACCATAAGATTGTCTCTAACAGGGGTGATTTACCTGGGATTCTTAATTTTTTAAACTCTCCTCCTAGATATTTTATAAGTTAAACTTTAAATTTGATTTATTATGATGAAAATTTTAAAAAGAACTTTAAAAGCATTTAAGAAGGGTTGGACTTGGTATGCTAATCAGTATTGTAGATTATACATGCCTCCAATTATTTAATCTTATTATTTAATTTGTAAGTACCAAAGGGGTACTTACTGATGTTGAGTCGGGCAATAAGCTCGACTTTTTTGTTTGTATACATTTTAAAAATTTTATATATTATGGGAATAATTAACACAATTAAAACAACATTAAATGGTATTAATGGTGCTACTTGAATTAACAATGTTAAAATAGAAGGAGCACAAACCATTAGTATTAATAATGGTAAAATTTATGTAAATGGAAATTTAAGAGAAGGTCTTGAAAGTCCATCTATAGAAGTAAAAATAGAAGGTAATGTAGCTAGTGTACGTACTGATAGTGGGGATGTCTCAATTACAGGGGATGTTTCAACTGTTAATACAACTAGTGGTGATGTATCCTGCAAAGACGTTAAAGGTGGAGTATTAACAATGAGTGGCGATGTTACTTGTAGTAATATTGGTGGAAATGTTAGTACTATGAGTGGTAACATATGCCATAACTAAAAAGATTATTTATAATGAGAAGATTTAAATTTATATTAATATTATTATGTTTCTTATACGCTAAAAGTATTGCTCAAACTGTAACTCATGTAACTCTTACTTGTTATCAACCAGTAAAGAGTCAGTGTGATAATAAACCATTAGTTACAGCTGATGGTTCTAAAATAAATTTACACCATTTAAAACATAATAAAATTAAGTGGTGTGCTATATCTCGTGATTTACTTTATTTATTTCCAAAGAATAAACCTAAAAAAGTGTTTATAGAAGGATTTGGGATATATGAAGTTAGAGATATTACTAATAAACGATTTAAACATAGAGTCGATATATTAGTGCATCCAAAAAATTCAAAAAAGATTTTATTAAAAAATGTAAAAATTAAAATATTATAATGGAAGAAGTATGGAAAGACATTGAATGGCATAAGGGAGCATATAAAATATCCAATTTAGGAAGAGTCTACTCTGTGCAAAGAAAAAAGATTAAAAATACTTTTATAGATAAAGGTGGATATGTGAGAGTGTAACTCTATCATAATTATACTCAAAAAAGATTTTTGGTACATCGCTTAGTAGCTGAAGCGTTTATACCTAACTCTAATAATTATCCACAAGTGAATCATATAGTAAATAATTGTGTAGATAATTTAGAATGATGTACTAATAAGTATAATTGCAATTTTGGTACTAAACCTGAAAAATCTAGAAAAAATTCATCAAAGTTACAGTTAAACAAAAGATCAGTAGCAATATATGATTCCGAAAATAATTATATAGATACTTGTAAAAGTATGATGGATGTTGCAAGAAAACTAAATTGTAGCTATTCAAATGTTCAATCTGTACTTTATGGTCGAACTAAAACTTGTAAAGGATATGTACTTAAATATACTGAATAAAAGACATAAACATCGTATTAATACACCCCAAAAATTCTAAACGAATCAGTATCAAACATGTAAAAGTTAAAATTCTTAAATAATGTGTTTATATTTGCAATATAAAGAAGAATGTGTAACTACTTCTAACATATATGTATGGAAAGCTCTAATAAATTATGGTAGGTTCGGTTATTATTCACCAATATTTAATTATAGATATAATATAGGAGAAACTTATACATCATACTTAGACCGAAATAAGAATAGTGTATCTGTAGATATAGGACTACATTCTTTTGGATATAATATAAAGATAGTAAGTCCTTATGCTGGAAGATATGAATGTCGTGAAGATACACATAATAGTTTTGATATTGATGAATCTATTGATACTATAGGTTTATTTATAATTCCTGAAGGAAGTCACTATTATACTGATGGATATTTCTACGCAAGTGATACTTTAAAATTATTAAGAACTCTTCCAAAAAATAAATTTTTTAATTATATGATGAACAGACGACATTAAAAGAAATTATAGAAGCCTTTGATGGCAAGGAGAAAGGGACTAGTAAGTTTATCTTATTAGTCCCTATTTTTGTATTAACATTACTAATATTTATTAATTTAAATGGTTAAGTATAAAAAGTGTGGAGCATTACGAATTAGAATAGATGGTAATAAATGTATTGTAGTAAATCTTAAATTACCATCTATTACTAGTCGTAGTACTTCATATTTAGGGTTTTTAAGAGAAACTATTTTAGATAGTAATAAGCAAGAGTTTAATAATGCTGTAGAAACGATCTGTACTAGGATTAAATCTTTATAGTATTATATTATCTTACTTATCATAACGTAGATGATTATTATAGAAAATTATTAATATGATTAAATGTGTTTATTGATTTAACATTAGACAATGACAATATTAATAGAAGATATTTAATAGCCGTAGATGATATTTCCTTAGTAGAAGAAGTTGGTGAAAGCTCTTACATTATGTTAAAGAGTGGAGGCTGCTTATCTGTGAAGGAATCTATTGATTATATAAAGTCTTTATTAAATGTTGTCAAGTGATAAAGTAAATGTAAATTTAGGATGTGGAGGATGGGTTATTCCAGTAACTTTTATTATTTTATTAGTTGCTAAAGTTATTTTACATTCAGATATTTCATGGTTAGTTGTTTTTAGCCCATTCTTAATAGGAATAGGACTTATAATTATACTCTGTATTATATTGCTAATTTTATATTGTATACCTGATGGAAAATTTAACAGATATTATAAGTGATCTAGATGATTATTGGAATGATCTAGAAGCAGACTATTGGAATTCCTTAGAAAAAGAAGGATTATGAATTCAGATACTCTTGAAATAAAAGTAAATAAAGCTTGGAAAACATTAATTGCAGAGTCTCCTATATATCTATTAATGTTTAATAGAGAGTTAGGAAAGTGTAAAGACTTTTTTATTCTAGGATATTATACAGCAATTAGGGATTCTCACTTATGAATTATCAAAAAGCTAATCAAGTATCTTTATTAGTAGAATTAGTTAAATCTTCTGAAATAGTGTCTAAAGAATATTCTGAAGCACATATACCAGAAGATTTAATTTCTAATATAAAGATATTGTGTATGAAAGATAGCAGTTTTAGAAGAAGTTTCTATAGTATAATGCAAAAACTTGGAAAGAAATATTCAGATATTTATATAAATAAATTATCAGCATTATAAACTTAGTTTGTTTGAAATTAATAAAGCGAATCTTAACTCATAAGTATTATGTTGCTAAATATTGCTTTCAAATAGGATTATATTGGCAAGGTATTACTCATGATTTGTCTAAATTTAGTTTTACAGAATTTTCAAGAGCTATTAAGTATTGGGATACATTCCTTAGATAATGGAGAAATTCCTGCTAAAATGCCTAAAAAATATGTTCTAGAACTTATATGTGATTATTTAGCAGCAGCTAAAACATATGGAGCTGACCCTAGAAGAGAATATACATGGTGGCTTAAACAACAGCCTCATATGAAAATCCACAAAAAAACTAAGAGTTATATAACTGAAGTGTTTTATAAATATAGTATAGGTTTAACATTAAAAGAATCAATTAATGGAAATTATTAATGCAACTGATGGCTACAAGCTTGGTCATCATCGTATGTACCCAGAGGGTACACAAATGGTCTATAGTAATTGGACTCCTAGAAGTAATCGTTACTTCCCAGAAGCTACAGAAGGTTCTGTAGTATTTGGTATTCAGTACTTTGTAAAGAAGTATTTGATAGAGGAATTTAACAAATGGTTTGCTCTTCCTAAGGAAGAAGCTATTAAGCAATTTGCTTATCGTGTAGGCAACTTTGTAGACCTTAATCAGGTTGGAACAAAACATATTGAAGAACTTTATGATTTGGGGTATCTTCCTATTGAAATTAAAGCTCTTCCTGAAGGTTCTATCTGCCCTATAAGAGTGCCTATGATGACTATTAAGAACACTCTTCCTGATTTCTTCTGGTTGACTAATTACTTGGAAACTTTAATTAGTTGTACTCTATGGCTCCCTTGTACTTCTGCAACAAGTGCTCGTCTTTATAAGAAGAGACTTATAGAACATGCTAGAAAGACTGGATTCCCAGAGGAAGTAAATCTAGGTTTCTCTTGTCACGATTTCTCAATGAGAGGTATGGCAGGACTTGATGCTGCTATTATCTCTGGTATGGCTCATATGACTTCATTCTGTGGTAGTGAAACAATTCCTGCTATTGAAGCAGTAGAACATTATTACAATGCAAATGTTACTGAAGAACTTGTAGCTGCAACTGTTCCGGCTTCAGAACATTCAGTAATGTGCGCAGGAGGTGAGGATGGTGAGATTGAAACATACCGCCGTCTTATTAATGACCTATATCCAACAGGTATTATCTCAATAGTATCTGATACTTGGGATTTTTGGCAGGTAGTTGAGAAATTCTTGCCTAAGCTTAAGGCAGATATTATGAAACGTGTTGGTCGAGTAGTAATTCGTCCTGATAGTGGTGATCCAGTAGACATTATTTGTGGTCTTCGTACAAATCCTCACTATCATACTGCTATGAAAGAAGGTAAGTATTACTGTGATTTTAATCCATTTATGGACGATGATGAAAATCATTATGTAGAAGTATCTGAAGGTCAGTACTATGGAGCATATTATATGCTAGGAAAAATCTTTGGATGGAATACTACTGTAAATGACTATCGTTATCCAAGTACCAAGGTTGGATTACTTTATGGAGATTCTATTACTCTGGAGCGTCAGCGTGATATCTATGCTAGATTGGAAAACGCTCATATGGCAGCTTGTAATCTTGTTCTAGGTATTGGATCTTATACTTATCAGTTTAAGAGTAGGGATTCACTTGGCTTAACTGCGAGGCCCTTTATATAGTAATGTATATCGAATAACCGGAAGAATTGCTGGGAAGAGTTTGTTAATTCTTAATCAGCAGCCGAGCCACAGGGAAGACTGAGGAAGGTTCAGAGACTAAGGACACTACGGTGAGCCTACAGCCTCCGGAATCCCTAAATATAGGGATTATGATATAGTCCATAAAAATTAACATAATTTAGCTTTTATGTCGCAGTAAAAGCAACTGCTTGTATAATTAATGGAAAGCTTATAGAAATCTATAAGCATCCAAAGACTGATGATGGAACAAAGAACTCTCTCAAAGGTCTTATTAGAATTGAAGAAGAGAATGGTAAGTATGTCGCTTATGACCAGCAGACTAAGGATGCAGAACTGCAAGGTTGTCTTAAAACAGTCTTTGTAGATGGAGAATTAGTAAGAGAATATTCTCTTTCTGAGATTCGTGAACGTGTAAATTCAACATTAGTATGATAGAAATTGTTAATGGAGATTTACTTCAGTCAAATTTACCTCTTATAGCCCATCAAACTAATTGTTTAGGAGTAATGGGGGCAGGTATAGCTAAGGCTATTAAAAATAAATGGAATAGCGTATATACACGATATGCCAATTATTGTAAATATTTTAAATATTCTAAAGAATTATTAGGGAAATGTCAAGTATGTATAACAGGAGATGAACCTATTAATCTCGTAGCTAATTTATTTGGAGAATATTCTTTTACTGAATCAGTAGCTCCCTATGAAAATAGACATACTGATTATGATGCTCTTAAAAAAGCTTTATTAGATTTAAAAGACTTTTGTAAAGATAACGAGATTACAGAGATAGGCATTCCTTATAAATTAGGATGTGGATTAGCAGGAGGAGATTGGGACGGAGTAGTTTATCCTATGCTCCAAGAACTTTTTGCTAATGATTTAACAATAACCCTTTATATTTATAAATTATGCAACAATTAAATTTAGTACATTTAGAAGATAGTGATATTAAGTATTCTATCTCTAGATTCCCTGATGGAGAAGTTCAAATTTCATTAGAAGAATTCAGTCATAAGGAGCAAGTATTAGTTAACTGTAGAGTTACTAATGCTGAAGACTTATTTATACTTATACAAGTTTTAGATATTCTTGATAGACATGAAGTTCTGTATAAGTTAAATATCTATTACTTAATGAGTATGAGAATGGATAGAGTAATGGATTTCAATAGACCATTCACTTTAAAAATAGTCTTAAACATATTAAAAAATTGTAATGCAGAGACTATTGAAATTTTAGAACCTCATTCTGATGTTTATTATGATCCTAGATTCGGAGTTAAATTTATGCCTCTCTATAGTGAAAAGAATCCATCTAATAATACTTGGAAAGAATTTCAATTAGTTTTCCCAGATGCTGGAGCTGTAAAGAGAAATGAATTCAGATATAATCGCGTAGGAATTACTTGTAGTAAAGTCCGAGATTTAACTACTGGAAAAATCTTAGAGATTAAAATAGATAATCCTGAAAATATACAGGATAAACCTCTGTTAATTCTTGATGATTTATGTGATGGTGGTGGAACCTTCTGTGGTATTGCTAAAGCATTTAATGCTTTAGGTATTTCTAAAGAGCGTTTAAATATTGCAGTTACTCATATGGTAAATTCTAAGGGTATAAAGAATCTGTCAGAAAATTTTAATCACGTATGGTTTACTAATTCTTATAAAGACTGGGACAATCTTCCTGAGAATGTTACAATGTTTAAGGTTATCTAATGTATATTTTGGGACTTATTATAACTATTATTTTGGTAATAATTATAATTGATCCAAGATTAGATATTACAGATAACCAATGTATATTGTGGTATTCAAATTTAGAAGGAGAACGTTGTTATTTAATACTTTGGAATAAAAATGATCATTATAAATAAAAATGAATTAGATCCTAACTTAATTCATGACATTAATTTGGAGTTAGAAGCATTATTTACAGATAATAGAACTTGGGAAATTAGTTCTAGTACTGGAGATTTAGATGATGCTTCAGATATACGAATTGTTATTAAAGGTGAGGGACACTGTTATATTTCCACAACAGAGGATACTGAAGAGTATGTTAGGGATTTATTAAATGGTTATAGAAAAGCTCATAGTTTTAATACTTTTTGTATGTCTACAACGTATTTTGATCCTGAAAAGAACGGAATAGTATTTGAATATGCAAATTACATATCTTTATAACTATGTTACAGATTTATACTGATGGTGCTTATAAATCTTCTATTGACCAGGGAGGTATTGGAATAGTATGGATGAAGGATGATGAAGTATTTAAAAAATACTCTAAAGGCTTTAAACATACTACTAATAATAAAATGGAATTAATTGCTATGCTATGTGCTTTTAAGTCCATTAAAACTCCAATAGATGAAGTAGAATTTATAAGTGACAGTCAATATGTATTAGGATGTCTTACTAAAGGATGGAAGAAAAAAAAGAATGTAGAGCTCTGGAATATTTTAGATAAAGAATATGAAAGAGTTAAATCTTTAATAAAAAATATTAAATTTACCCATGTTAGGGGACATCAAGATTGTTTTGGTAATAATCTAGCGGATGAATTAGCTAGTAATGCTAGTTTAGAATTATTAGAATAATGTATTTAGTTATATCAATAATAATTGTTGCAGGTATGGCTATTTATATTGGATCTGCATTTGCTGTTATAGACAGATGGACTGAAATTAATGTTCCTACTAATATAATAACAATATTAATATTAGTATGTCCAATTATAAATACGTTATTAGCACTGTATTACCTGTATCCTGAGTTAACAGAAACTTTAAGTAAAATTTTTAAAAATAATTAATTATGGCTAAAGAAATTGTAAAAGCAACAGTGGATACTATTACTATTTATTGTACTACTGGTGGTAAAATTGCGGTAAAACGTAGTGACCGATTAAAACCAAGTAGATATTTCGATGATATCAAAGATGCTCGTAAGTATGCTGATGAGCACTTTGAAGGTAATGTCTCAGAGTCTCTCTAAGACATTTTCATTTCTAGAGTGGTAAATTGTTCATGATTCTAAATTTAGAAGTTTGTAGGCTATTCTAGATGTGTCTATGACTAAATTATGGTATTTTACCTAGATAATTTTAATATTACACAGATGATTAATTTTCTTTTAATTTTCAATTCTAGTTAAAATGAAGTATAAGGCAAAGCTTGAAAGACTTCGTCAGAAGCAGGTATGGTGGGATAAGCTCCCTCAAACAGTAAAGAATGCAACAACAAGACCTGGTGGTATTGGATCAAAGTAATCTATGATAATTAAAGAGTCTGATTTTGAATTAAGATCTTCAACAAATGATGAAAGTTGTCCTCATTGGGATTTATATATTATGAAGACCATTAATGCCAAATCTAAAACTAGAGAGGCTAGAGAGGAACTTACTTTAGCAGGATATGGATTAACCTTATCTGGAGCTATGGCATCAATTGCTAGATATAGAGTAGCTAAAGCTAATTCTGAAAAGGCTTTTACTATGCAACAATATTTAGATTCCTATACAAAAGAACTTCATAGATTATATGATATTGTGGGGGAAACTCCTAACAATACTACTTTGATGGAGGAATGATTAAGTCCATTCCTATAACTACTTGGAGAGACGAACATCATAGAGATATTACAGTTTCTAAGATGTTCGTTTATGAACTTACAGCATATACTCACTATAAAGATAGAGAGGAATTGCTAGGTAGCAAGTTTATATCTTCAAGTAAACCTCTTAAAGAGAGGATACAAGTTACTAAAAAAATTGGATACAGAATTATAAAATCCATTGACTTAGTATCAGCTCCTCTAGATTATATTATTAATAATTCCAAATTTAAAAAATTATGACAAACACTAAACAGAAACTTGTAGATTACAGAGAAGGTAGTTTTGTAGACTTTGAAGGTAAAGATCATTACTTTGTAGTATGCGCTGTTCTTAGAGAAAGTGCTGTATTTGAAAATCCTACTAGAATTCTTAGTTTTGGAGTATCTTTCTGTAATCCGGTAGATAAACACAACAACGAACTTGGTAAGAAAATTGCTTATGGTAAAAGTATTAGTGATAGAAATACCAACGTACTATTAGGTAGAGCAGGACTTCTTAATATTGAGACTGTAAAATATATACTTGATAATGAAGTTAATCACGTAAAACAATATCCTGAGCAGTATAGTGTGGCATATGCCAAAGCTAAAGATAAATATGAAAAAGATAAAGCTTTAGCTCAAAAAGCAGCTTTATATAATAAGGCAGTAGCAGATTAATGAAACTTTTAGATAGATTAATTTTAATATTAATTTTTATTACTATTATAGGAGCTACTATCTTTTTATATAAAGGGTTTAAATCTATTACTGTAATGCCTACAGATACCTTAGAAAGAAAAATAGACTCATTAAATAGTAAGAAAAATTCTATTAAAGTTGATATCAATAAGTGTGATACTGCTATCTACTATAATAAAACTATCTATGTTAAAGAGAAGGACAATATTATTAAGCAGTCTCCTGATAGCGACATGCAGTTTTTCACAAACTACATTCAAGAAGTCGGGAGAAAACTTCTTATTGACACCGTATCAATTAAAAATAACTAATCTTATTTTTAATGAGCATAAATATTTACTAGTAAATGATAGTCTACAAAAAATTCAAATAAATAACTACAAATCTTTAGTAAATACGCTGGATAGTACGCTAACATATAAAAATTATCAAATAAAGATTCAATCTGATAAAAATAATGAATTGTATATACAAAATAAAAAATTATCAAAATTGAATTATTTATTTGGAGGTATAAGTATATTATCTATAATATGTGCTCTAATACATTAGATACTTGCATAAAGGATACTGACGGTAAGAAATTTAAATTTCCAGATAGAGATTGTAAGAATTGTAAAAGATATAAATGCTTAGTAAATATGGACATGCTTAAATGTAATTTTGCTAAGTATGGATGCAGAAATTATAATCCTAGATAACTAAAATTACTAAAAATTGATAAATAATATTTACGCCTTGAAAAAGGATTACCATATTATTGAGGAAATTTATTTATCAATTAATGGTTGTTTATAGTAAATTACTTGAGAAATTTAATGATAGCTTAGGCTATGTGATATATGTATTCGAATTGTTAGATAATGAGGATAAGCTTAGAGAAAAGACTAAATACCTTATGTGTACTCAACCTCCTAATTGGAGCGCTGCTACTATAAATTATGGGGATATTGGTTATCTCGAAGTGAAGCCTGTAATAGCAGGGATAGATGAATGGTACAATGGAGACACACAACAGAAATACAGATATAATAATGTCTGGTTTATTAAGTTTGTCCCTCAGAGACCTAAAAACGTAGATGATATAATAATACAATAAATAATCTTTAAGATTTATGACAACAGTTTTAGGTGATAAACTCAATCAAGCTTTTGAAGCTAAGAATAACGATGTAGAAACATTTCTCTGGAAAGGTTCCAGAAAAATTGTAGATGGTGAACGCATTCAGTCTTCCATGAAAATGATAGATATGACTGAAGAAGAATTATGTAAAGCATATAAACATTGTGAATCAATGCTTTATAGTGACAACTATGAAAATCCTGGACGACAAGTTTTGTTGGAACAGATTGAAGATCAAAGAACTCGCTGTAATGCTGAGTTGTTCTTAATTTGGCTATTGTACCCAGGTGAAGGTAGTACTAGACAAGGTATTGTAAGAACTAGTTTCTTTAATATGCTCAATCAGCAGATTACTGCTCAGGCAGAACAGTTTGCTAAAGAGAATGCAGAAAGTGGTGAGGGCGAAACAAATGTTAGTGCTATTGCAGAAACTCTCTTTAAAGAGTGGACTCTTAATGATATTATGAATAGTGATGAAGATTCATTTACCATGTTTGCTTCATTACCATTGTATATCGTTAGAGAAGCTTGTTTATCTGCTTTAGGTAAATGTATCCGTAAACACATTACTCTTACATTTATTACTGAGCTTGGATTGTGGTTTACACGTTCTGAGTTATTAGAATTAAATAAAAAAGACGAGAATGGTCGTTTAGTAGATAGAATTAAGCAAGTTGCTGAACTTCTAAATATTAAACTGAGAGACCCTAAGAATCCTGAAGATAGAAAAGGTCTTGTTTTAAAAATTAATGATAGAAAAGGCTTAACTCTAAAAGAGTTTAGCGCAATGCTTACCTTCCGTAAGGATAAATATGATAAGCGTTATAATGATCTGACTAAAGTACAATTGGAAACCTTAAGAGATAAAGTTTTACTGCATCTCGAAAATAAGGTTAGATGGCAAGCTTCAGAGTGGGAGAAGCGTATTAAACAAATCAAAGCAGTAGCTGATTACAATGGCTACAAACTCTCTGATTGAAGGAGAACTATTTCATAAAATCACTAGAGATGAACGACAAGAAGAGTGTCGTAGAAAATGGATAAAAAATCGTTGTGTGGGGACAATAGTCGCATCTACTGGATTTGGTAAGAGCAGAATAGGACTAAACTGTATTAAAACAGTGCTAAAACACTTTCCACAATATCGAGTACTAATAATTGTACCAACAGAAACTTTACAAAAACAATGGTGTGGTCATATAGATTCTAATGGGCTAGGATTAAGTTGTGATGTACAAATAATAAACACTGTAATAAAACATCCTGCCAAATATGATCTTTTAGTACTGGATGAAGCGCATAGATATGCAGCTGAGACTTTTGTAAGATTATTTGAAGTAGTAAAATACCAATTTATCTTAGGTCTTACAGCTACTTTTGAGCGTCTTGATGGTAGAGATAAAATATTAGCAAAATACTGTCCAGTAATTGATACTATTGATATTAATACTTGTCTTGCAAATGGTTGGGTTAGCCCATATAAAGAATATCTAGTCTTAGTAAATGTTGATGATTTAGAAGAATATGAAAAAATAAATAAAGAATTCATTTCTCATTTTGAATTCTTCGGATTCTCTTGGGAGTTAGTTAATAAATTAGCCGGTCCTATGGGTTGGCGAAATAAACTACTCCTAAGAGATTCTATGTGTAGTGATCCTAATAAAAAGTCTGAAGTATTACAAAGTATAAATTATCATGCTATCAGATTTTGGTCTACTATGCATGAGAAAAAAGCTTTCATAAATAATCATCCAAAGAAAATTGAAATAGTAAAGAAAATTATAGAAGCTAGAAAGGATAAAAAAATAATAACTTTTGCTAATAATATTAAAATGGCAGAAAAAATTCCTAATGCTACTGTATATTCTAGTAGAACTTCTAAGAAAAGAAGTGCTACAGCTATTGAAGATTTTAACTCTGGAAAGATAACTTTATTATCTACAGTAAAAAAAGCTGATGAAGGACTTGATGTAAAAGGTCTTTCTGTAGCTATTATATTTGGATTAGATAGTTCAACTACTAGAGCTTGTCAACGGAGAGGAAGATCAATCCGCTTTGAGAAAGGTAAGACAGCAGAGATATTCAATATAGTATTAAATAGGACTCAAGAGACCAAGTGGTTTTATGATTCTCATAAGAGAGATTCTTTTATAACTATAGACGAATCAGAATTGGATAAAGTATTACAAGGTAAAGACTTTACCCCAGGTGAAAAGATAGTTCCTAAATTTGATTTTAGATTCTGAATCTATGTATTAATATCACTCTGAGAAGAGATTAACTTAATTACAGTATGGAAGACTTTTAATTATTCGAATTACTGTATGTTTGATTTAAACATTGATGAAGAAATAACAATTTTAGAAAAATATAATATTACTCCTACTGAATTATTTGTTATTAAAGCTATTAATGCTTATATAGAAGATTATTCAGAAGATTATCTTCGTAGGTATTTGGCTATTGATAAAAAGTATGTAGGAAGTTTTATAGATATACTTAAATCTTTACAAGATAAAGGTCTTATCCTTAAAAGTTATAAAATTATTCCAGGAATGAAACTAGTTCCTGAAGAGATACCATTTAATAAAAACTTCCTAAAATGTTTAGCTAAGAGTTCCTTTGAAATGGGAAAAGAACTTAGAGAACATTATCCTAGATTTAGAAATATTAATGGATGCTTAACTAGTATGCTAGGTGTTTCTAAAAAGTTTAATAGTCTTGAAGATGCTTATAGAACTTATGGAAAGAAAATCCATTGGAATGAAGAACTTCATAAAAAGATTATTGATTTACTAGATTGGGAAGCTAATACTGATAATGGTATTATTAATTATAGCTTAGCTACATTTATTGTAGATGAAAAATGGGAAGACCTTGAAGCTTTAAAGAATGGAGATTCAGGTATGAATTATAATTCAATCACCACTCTGTGAGTTTAGAAAGTTTTAAACGTTCGATAGAGCTTGGTAGACAAGGATTTAATCAAGGATTTAGTATGGGTCTTCCTAAATTGGAAGAATTAATAGGAGGTATTACTAAAAGTACCATGACTCTTTTATTTGCGAGTTCAGGACAAGGTAAAAGTTCATGTGTATTATATTCTTACATATATGCTCCTTTAAAAGAACATTTAGAAGATAATAAATTAAAAATTATTTTCTTTGCTCTTGAAATGAAAGAAGACTTTATTATAGCTAAATTATTAAGTACCTATTTATATGATACCTATCATATTGTTGTAACTGCTAAACAAATATTATCTATAGGTAAAGATTATATTTTACCTGATGATTTATATGAGTATGTACAACTAGGATATGATTGGCTAGAAAAAGTATATAAAGTACTAACTATATACGAAGGCTCTTTTAATTCTGATAGGCTCATAAAAGTTACAATGGAAGAGCTTAAAAAAGAAGGAGAATTTACAGAGAATAAATATATTCCGAAAGACCCTGAAAAAGTAATACTTTCAGTAACTGACCATGTTGGATTGATCCAACCATCCAATGGAAGGAACAGAAAAGGAGAAATTGATGATTATACTAATAAATTAGTTATCATTAGAAATAAAACAGGATTATCTCCAATTATTGTTATGCAATCCAATAGAGCAGTGGCTAACATGGAAAGAAAAAAGAATGAAGCTTTCATGGAGCCAATGGTGGAGGATATTAAGGAAACATCCACTGTTTCAGAGAATTCTGAAATTATTTTAGCTGTATATAATCCTCAAGTTGATAAAAGAAAAACTTATAGAGGTTACCAAGTTAAAGAAATGGGTTATAGGTTTCGAAGTATTCTTGTACTAAAGTCAAGATATGGAGAAAACCAAGTAGCTGATTGCTGTTTCTTTGACGGAGCAGTAAATAAGTGGATGGAAATGCCTAAGCCAGAAAAAATCTTTGATTATTCTAGATATCGAGCTACAAATAACAGTTCAACAGATAATACAATAAAGAATGAAGATAAAGATGAAAAAGTGAAAAATAAATTAGACTATAATTTATGATTATTGGTTTAGCAGGTTTGAGTGGTACCGGAAAAAGCACTTCTTTGCGTTATTTAGATTATAAATCAACATTTATCATTAGTTGTACTAACAAGCAACTTCAAATTCCTGGATTTAGACGTAAGTACAAGAAAGCTGAAGTTGTAAATAAGAAGCCAGTTGGAAATTGGCTTGTGTCTAATGATTATACTACTATTGGTAAGTGGTTAAAGATTATTGATAAATTACGTTCTGATATTAAGACAGTAGTCATAGATGATGCTAACTATTGTCTTTCAAATAATATAATGGATTCTGCCCTTGAAAAAGGTTGGGATAAGCACGTTGTGTTTGCTAAAAATTACTATGATTTAATCATGGAAGCTAGTGAACTGCGTGAAGATCTTAATGTAGTATTCATTAGTCATATTATTAATGCTGGTACTGACCTCGATGAACATTGGCAGTTATATTCTAGTGGTAAAATGTTGGATAGAACTGTAAATATTGATGGTTTATTTTCTTATATTTTATATACTGAACGCCAGGTTGATAATGAGGGCAATATTAGTTATTTCTTTAGAACCAAAACCAATGGTAACGATACTTGTCGTAGTGTTGATGGATGTTTTAAAGATAAACTGATTGAACCTAATATGCAGAAGGTTTTAGATACTATCCATAACTTTGAATATGGTGAGGAAGAAGAAGAAATCGCAGATGACCATAATGAAACCAATAATGATGACAATATTTTAAATGAAGCTAATTAAAATGACAATTAAGTCCGAGTGGCTTAATGAAGAAACTGGAGAAATTTTTACTGATACACGTGAATTGAAGGATGATTCTGTAAAGAAGCCGTCTACTCGTAAGTCCTCTTCTAAAAAGAAAGATTCAGAAGTAGATGATACAAATCCTAATCCACTATTAATTCTTGAGGAGAATAAGTATATTCTTAATAAGGCTGCTGTTGAGGCTCTTGGTGTAGAACCAGGAGATAAGGTAGACATTAAACAGCAGAAACTTAATAAGAAGGAGTGCTTAGTTATCGGAGCTGCTGAAACATTTGGTACGCAGTCAGGTAATAAATTAACTCAGAAGAATGCAGTTTCATATAGAGGAAAGAATAACCAGAACCTTGCTGAGCATGGTAATGAGTTTACTTTCACTCCACATCCTAAAATTGATGGATTGTTTATATTAACAGGTAATCGAGAGCCTGAGATTAAAGAAGATGTAGTTCCTGAAGCAGAGGATATTGCATCAGAAGATGAATTAGATGACGAAATGGCTAGTCTTATTGACGGCAACGCAGATGATACAGAAATCTCAGATAATGATTTTAATTTCGATAATCTTTAATAATATAGCAATATGAATTTAAATTTTGGTGGTCTTGGTGATATTAATCCTACAAGTAAGAAAGGTCTTCGTCCTTATGGAATTTATCTCGTTCAGTTAAAAAGTGTAGAAACTAAGGAAGGTCAAGGTAAACAAGACCCTAGTACAACTTGGAAATCTCTGGTACTTCATTTTGAAGGAGAACAAGGAACTTATCAAGAATCATTGTTTTATCCTAATGAAAGTTCTGCTAAAAGATATGAGGGTAAGAGAAAGGATTCTAAGGGTGTAGAATTCCCATATGTACTTCCTTCAGCATTTGAACAGCTTAAAGGTTTTATGCTGCATATTATAACAGTAGTAGGTGGTGATAAAGCTAAAGAATTGTTTGTAACTAAAGCTCCTACTTGTAAGAGTACTGACCAATTCATGCAGCTTTTCCAGGCAGTATTGACTAAGTATTGTATGAATAAAAACTTTTATTTAAAGCTTAGCGGTCATAAGGAAAAGAAAAAGGATGAAAAGGGAATTTCAAAGGAAACTGGTAATGTATTTGCTAAGATTCCTGATATTGGAGCTATTAATAGTGATGGACAGTTCTATATCCGTGATAATTTTGCTAGCTTAGAGGAAGATAAATTGTCATTCTCTAGTTATGAGATTAAGCAGAAAGAGGATATGGAGAAGCGTAAGCCTACTGCTCCTGTGCCAGCAGCTGATTCAGAAGAGGCTAAATCTATTGACTCTACTGAAGGCAAGGAGGCTCAAGATGAAGACTTCGATGCTATGCTAGCAGATATGTAGTAATTATAAAGTAAGTAGTTTTTATGGAATTAGATTTTTCTTATAAACCAGATATTACTAAGGACTACTTACTTAAATATAACACAGAGGAAGCCTATATGGAGTATTATCTTGGCGTAAAAGTTTCAAAAAAATTAATTTGTAATCCTTTACGTAAAGATAAAAATCCTACGGCTTCCTTTTTTCGTAACTCTAAAGGAGAACTTATATTCCATGATTTTAATGGGAGCTTTTATGGAAACTTTATATCAGTAGTTATGACTAAATATGCTTGTAAATACCATCAAGCATTAGACATTATAGCTAAAGATTTTGGCTTATTAAAAGGACAAAATAATTATCATTCTGTAATACAATCAAGCACTTCTTTTGTTAAAACAAATGAGCCAGCAGATATACGAGTAGAAATAAAAGATTTCTCAGAAGATGAATTAAAATGGTGGGGTAAACAAGGAGTTTCTTTAGAATTACTAAATAAATATAAAGTATATTCTTGTCGTACTGTATTTTTAAATGGTAATATTCAAACTATAAAGACTAAAGATAACTTTATCTTCGGATATTATGGAGGAACAATGCAAGGTAAAGAATTGTGGAGAATTTATTATCCTAAACGTAAGGAATATAGATTTCTAACAAATTGGCCCTCTAAAAAGGTTCAAGGTTATAGTCAGTTACCTAAAAAAGGTACTTTATTAGTTATAACTAAAAGTATGAAGGATACTATGTGTTTAAGAGGTTTAGGTGTAACAGCCTGTGCTCCAAATAGTGAAACACAATGGTTATCTGAAAATATGTTAAATGATCTAAAAGAAAGATTTACTTATATAGTAACTTTTTATGATAATGATAGACCTGGAATGTTTAATATGGCTAAGATAAGAAGAAATCATCCAGAATTACTTTATTTCTTTATACCTCATAAATTCAAAGTAAAAGATATAAGTGATTTTTATAAAAAATATGGTCGACAGAATACTTTAAAATTTATAAAGTATTATATAAAAAAATTAAGTAACTATGTCAAAAAGTAATTAGAATCTGAATACTGCTATTAGAATAACATATAAAAACGGCGATGTGCACGATTATACATCTATAGAGGAATGCTCTGAGAAAACTAAAATAAGTCAAGCAGCTCTTAAAATTAGATGTAATAAATCTGGAAAAATGGCTGATGGCACTTTATATGAATGGATAGATAGCCATACTAAGAAGAGTTATCAAGCTAAAAAATCTAGAAATAAAGGAAGTGCATGGGAAGCAGATATAATTCATCATCTTAGAGATATGGGGTATACTGAGTGTGTAAGTACTAGAGGAGAGAGTAAGTTTACAGATAATAATAAAGTTGATATCATTGATAGGTCTGGAAAATTACCTATAAATATTCAAGCAAAACATACTGCTAATACTCCAGCATATTTTAAGATAGAAAATTCTTGTCCTTATAAGGACAAGTCATTTGTGCTATGCTGGAAGAAGGCTCCAACAGAAGGTAGTGTTAGTCCAGGAGCAATAGCAATGATTCCTATGGATTTCTTTTATACTTTATTAGAATGTTATTCTAAAAGTAATAATTTAATATGAGAGAACTATTAGCCTTAGGAGTAATAGATTTTATAATAAGTACAATATTAATTTTACTTAAGATTTTTGGAATATTGTTATGGAGTTGGATAACATTAGCAGTGGTAATATTTTTATCACTCCCAATTACCATAATGATATTATTTATTATTATAATGATAATTATATATAACAATACCAAATGAATAATTATATTTTTGCAATTTGTCAGAGTAATAAAAATAAACTTCATAAGTTAACTGCATCTTCATATGAGGAAGCTGTTGAAAAGGCTAAAGAAGAAGTTGATAAGTACTTAAATTTAGACGATGATACATATGCTATTCTTGATAACAATGATAGCTGGATAAATATCAGAGCTGAATTGGCTAAGAAAGGTATTGGGGTAACATATATAAGAGATATTGAGGAATTATTTAATCTATGAAATTAAAAATTGGTTTAGATTTAGATGATACATTAAATGAGTTTATGAATCCATATTTAAAAAGATTTGGATATCCTAAGTCTGATGGAGAAATAACAAAAAATGTACAACAAGTTTTAATAAAAGACAGAGAATGGTGGATAAATCTTCCAATAAAAAATAAAATAAACTTTATACCTGAATTATATTGTACTAAAAGAGTATGCAATAAAGACTATAGTAAAACATGGCTAAAGAATAATGGTTATCCTAGTAAACCTGTTTATCAAGTCTTGTGCCAGCGTGCTAATAAAGCTCGGTATATAAAAGGTAGAGTTGATATTTTCATTGATGATTCTATTAGTAATTTTATTCAGATGAATCTAGCAGGATTGCCTTGTTTATTAATAGCTTCTGAATCTAATGAAAAATGGGGTCCTTATGGTAAGATTTATAGTTTAGATAAAGAAGAGATAGAATATGGGTATGAATGTATAAAAGAGTCGGAAGACTTTAACAATTACTTACGTGAAATTAAGTCAAATTTCTATTAAACCTCTGATAGAGACTTTAAGAGTTGAAGATATTGATGATAATACTTATTTCTCAGAAAAGTATAATAATTATATCTCAAACTCTAGATTATCTAAGATAAATCCAGATCAAGATGGTTCTCCAACAGAGTTCTTTGATAATTGGGGTAAGACTAAGTTAAATACAACTAGTTTGGAATTTGGTAGTTGGTTACATACTTTAGTTTTACAACCTGATGACTTCTTTCTAACAGATGTTAGCAGACCTACTGCTAAAATGGGGTCAATGGCAGACTATATTTATAAGAAAACACAAGGTATCAATGTTACTAATGATATTATATTAGAAGCATCTGATAAATGTGATTATTATAAAGATAAAATGTCAGATAAAAAAATAGAAAAAGTGTTAGCAGACTGTGCTCAATACTGGTGTGATAGAAAAGCTTTTGAAAAAGAAAATAATGATGCTAGAACACCAATATTTACAGATCCTAAAAATCATGCTAAACTGAAAGTCTGTCTAGAGTCTCTAGATAGTGATACACAAATTCAATCTTTACTAAACCCTGAAGGATTACTAGAACAACCAATTATTGGTAATGAAATAGCTTTCCTTATAGATGTTTTAGTAGAGGCTCCAGAGCATAAACCTTTTATATTAAAAATTAAGTCTAAACTTGATAATTATAGTATAGATAAAGAAGAAGGAATAATCACTGTAAATGATTTAAAAACCACAGGAGATTTAATAAATAACTTTGCTAAAGGAGCTCTTATTAAATATCACTATTATAGAGAGATGGCTTTATATAGTTGGTTATTAACTATGGCTGTTAAGAAGAATTATAACATTGAGAATCCTAAAATTAGAAGTAATTTCTTAGTAGTAGAAACTATTCCAAATTTTAATACTAAAGTAGTTCCTATGACTAGAGAACTTTTTAATAAAGGATTTAAAGAGTTTACTCACCTTCTTAAATTAGTAGCATTCTATTGTATGCATGGTTATGAGGGATTCGGAATTACTCAAGAGACCTGATTATACTAAACTTTCCGATTTATATCGTAAATACTTTAGTTTAGGGTCTTTAGGGGAAAGTATAAATTTAAAATTTGCACTTATATCGTTACTTGGATATATGGTAAATTCTATGAAGAAGAAAAAACCTGGAGTTACTTATTATGAAGTAACTGCTAAATTAGCAGAAAAAACAGGTCTTGATGAAGATACAATACAAGCTATTGCTATCATCACTGAGGATTTTTCATATGGATGTACCGATTTTCCAACATTTGGCGTGCAACCAAAAGACATGCCAACAAAAATAAGAGAATTAATGGGAAAATTTCTTCCATTCTAAAAAAATTAATTTTTTTATAATTTTCTTTTTGGAGGCAAAAAATATAGAGTATATTAGCCTTACAAAGATAAAGAAAAAACATCGCAGATGATTTGATAATAAGAATTAATGTTAATATATTTTTGAAAATGAGTGAAATTTTTAATTTTAAGAGTTTTGAAGTAAGTGCAGAAACAAAGGAAGCAGCAGTAGCACAGGTAGAGAAAGAGAATTTTCATATTAATGGTGATGCAACACAGGCATGGAAGAAGTTCCATGAGAAGACTGCTAAAGTAACTTCTAATGATGAGAAGGAATTTAAGCTGGAGTATTTGAAGAAAAAGACTAAGAATGCTCCTGGTAGTGGTTTCATTGTAACTCTTTCTAGTGCTGTTGCAAGTACACGTGAGCGTCCTTGGAAGGTTGTTGATATTAAGACTGAGGGTAAGCGTGATACTCAGAAGAAGTTTGATTTGGTAGACCACGATACAAAGGAAGTACTGAAGACTTTGAAGTCTGAGCGTGTAAAGAACGAAAAGGCTGGTGAAGCAATTCTTGATAAGGATGGTAACGATACTGGTCGTGTTGAGCCAGATACAAAGGTTATTCGTCCTACTAAGACCGCAGCTAAGGAAATGGCTAAGGAACTTATTAAGAAGGGCTTTAAGGGTCAGATAGATATCGTTCAGGGTAAGGAGTCTATTGGCTCTGACCCAGTAGTAGCTACTGTAACTTATACTCCATCTAAGAGTACTCGTAATGGAAGATGGATGGTTTTTGGTCTGGAATTTTAATTTTATTCATAATTTTTAAAGTAAGGCAGGTGCTCGCGAGAGTATCTGCCTTTTTTAATTTAGATACCTTTTATTTTACTAGATACTTTTATTTATAAAGGCGTAACAGCTATCTAATTTTTAAAAAAGTATGAAACAAGCAACAAAATCTTCTTATATTAAGTTCTTTAATGATGCAATTAATAATAATCGTTCTTTAAAAGCTCAGTGTACTATATCAGGAAAAAATATAAATACTGTATATATTACAATGAGAAATCTTAGAAAGAAAGAAAATAAAGATGAAGATGACAAGAAGATATTGGAATTATATGATAGACTAAAGGATACTAAGAAAAAAGAAGTAAAGAAAGATACAGATGATGCTTCTAATACTTGGGAAATAAGAGACGAGGAGACTGGTAAAATTACTGGATATAAGTTTGAGATTTTCAGAAGAAATAAGCCCGCAATCACAGGAGTCTTTACTAGAAACGAAATGAATAGTGTATATAGAATGTATACTTATTACGGTTCTGGTTTAACCCAGCAGATTGTCAGCAGATATTTCCCAGATTATTCTCTTATTGACTTTAAAAGAATTTTACGAGCTTTTAATATTACTAAAGCATCCTCTCCGTTTGCTCCTCATATGTATGAAGAATATACTGAGGATGAATTAAAAGAAATGCATCTTAGGGAAAAAGAGAATGATTTCTTAAAAAGAATAGAGAAAGATGAGGTAAAGGATTTAAGAGCTTTAGTTACTAAGTTAACTAAGGAAACCTCTAAGTCTTTAAATAAGGAACTTATAGAAGACACTATTAAAAATACAGTAAAGGATTATAAAGAGCTTCCAGTAAATATTAATAATAAAGAAGCGAAATATCCTGATTTAATTATATGGTTATCTGATTTACATATCGGAGCTTATAATGCTAAATATAGTAGTTTTGTACAGTTACCTTCTTATGATGTTCCAGAAATTAAATCTAGATTATCTAGAATTGTGGAATCTTTTGTGGGACAAGAATATCATTCTGTATATGTAGTTAATCTTGGAGATTCTATTGATGGATTCAATAAAGAAACTACTAGAGGGGGTCATGAGCTTCCTGAGATTCTTGATAATAAAGAAATTAGTGAAGCATTTATAGAGTGTATGATGGAGTTCTTTGCTACTCTTACAGTAAAAGTAAAAAGTGAAGATTTTAATTATCTCTCTATAGGAGAATCTAATCATGGTGGGGATTTTGAATGGTTAAATCAAAAACTCTTAGCTGCATATTTAACTAAATATAATATTAAGAGTTATATTAGTAACTATCCTATTGATAATTTTATTATTGGAGATCATCAATTCCTGTATGCTCACGGTAGAGTTTTGCCGTATATTTGAGAAATCAAATATGTTAAAACAAACCAATATCGGTGAAGGCTGTGATGCTAATACCGAGATAACTACAGAAACTAAAGAGTCTGTAGCATCGTAGAGCGTAGAACTTGAACCTGAGAAATCAGAATAAAATAGTTCCAAGAGTGGTTTGCCCTCAGCACGTAAAGGTGGAGGTGAATATGTACGCCGAGCTATAGTAAATAAGAAACTATAGAAATACAGATAAAAAGCTGTATGATAACAAAACTGAAAGATAATAATTCTCAGACTAGACAATTTCCTCTTACTTTAAATCCTCAGACTGAATTATTCTTTGCTAATTATATAGCAGAAAAAGGTATATATAGTCCTCATATTTATGTAGTAAAAGGTGATTTACATAATTATGCTTATACTACTGGTAAACGATTTGATTATATATCAGTAGGTAGTATGTATGGTAGTAGTAATTATATTACAGCTAATTTTGGATATACTAAATGGAGTATTAATTATACTATTGTAAAAGATAAAGATATTTTGATGGGAACTATTAAAGGAAATAATTAATGAAGGACATAAGACTTCCAGAAACATCCGATAAATCTATAGACATTTCTGCTATAGATACAAATACTGAAGGTATTATCTTAGCATACAAAGGTAATAAACCAATAGGATTTATTGGATATGACGATGATAATAATGAGTGGGTATACTTAGATGATATTACTATAAACTGTAGTTACAAACGAGACGAAAATTTATTAGCTTTACTAAGAAACGTAATAGCTAGTAATTACGCCGATAGTTTTAAATTAGTTGATTTTTAAATAATGAAATATATTACTATTCCTAAAAATAGTGAACACACTATAGACTTAGCAGCTATTACTGATGATTATAAAGGCATAATTATTGTTTACAAAGAAGGTATGGCTGTAGGAAGAATTTCATATTGCTCAGATACCGAGTTGTGGTATTTTTATGACAATATAGATAATGCTTAATTTGATACATGTAAAGATACATTATTAGAAGTAGTCAATGAATTAATAGATATTAAACATATAGCAGATAGTTTTAAATTATTAGAATTTTATACTAACAACGATGATTGATAGAGAAGACGTTTTACAGGAAGCTTTACATAAGTGTTTTGTAGAAATGTATAGATGGGCTCAACCTTCTATAGATTTGGATGAGCTTATTAAGAAGGGATTTAAAGATAGTACAGAATATCCTTTATATGCTAGACATTATTTATCTCAAGATAATTTTAATTATATAAGAGATACTTATATGTATGCATATGGTATTAAGGATACTTGGGATGATACTTTTGAAATATTAATTAAGCAACTTTTAGAAGGAGGTATAGAAGATGACTATAAAAAAGCTACTCCTGATAAACCTGCTTATAGAGATTATAAAAAAGTTCTCCCACTAAAAGAAGTTATTACTTGCCCAGGAGAAGTTGATACTATTATTGACTATATAAAGAAATGTCAAAACTTTTATAAAGAACATTGCTATGAAACTAATAAATTTTCTTGTAGTATTGCATTAGGTCCTAGTCCCAATTGTAATGCAAAACATGTTACAGAATATTGGCATAGTCATGGCAAACCAGAGTTTAAAATAGTAGAATATAATATCTCAGATGTTATTTACGGAGACGGAGACTTTGAAGAAGTATCTGATGAAGAGTTTCTCACTACATTAAGATGGTAACTAATGAAATTACTAAAGATAACAAGACACTACTTATCTGCTATAAAAATTCATATCCCTGTGGGCAAATATTATACAACGGGAGTAAGTGGATATATATTACTAGTGTAGATATAAATAAAGTTAATTATGCGGAAGATACTCCCCATAATTTAGTACAAAAATTATTAGATAAAGAAATTATTGATAATATAATGTTTTTCACATACAATGGAGAGAATGCCAACTGAATTTACTTTAGAAGAAGTATTAAAAGGAAAAGCTACTAGTATTAAAGGTAAAGATTATCTTCCTACTAGAGGATATATTGAGCCTTTTCTAGAAAGAGTTCAAAAATTAACTTCTGATATTAGAGTACATGTAAAATTACCTGATCAAATCACTTATAATAAAAATGGTGACATAGATACTGCTGATTTAACTTTTAATAGAGTATGGTTGGAAGCAGTATTACCAAATGAATATCAATATGCTAATCATCAGCAAGTAATTGGTATGGTATATGGTCTAGATACTAGAAAAGCTGTTGTAAAAATATACTCAGGTGCCGTAAATTCTGCTTGCACTAACCTTTGTGTGTTTAATCCAGACAGTTTAGTAGTTAATGAAATAGAACCCGAGACTCCTATTGACTTTAAGCCAATTACAAGACTTGTAGAGCAAACTACAGAGATAGGAGTTACTCTCAGACGTTTTGCAGATACAGATTTTGACTATACTAATAAAAGTTTTGTAAATGAACATTTGGGTAGATGGATTCGTAACTGTATGTCTGAATCTGTTGATAATGGTTTTGGTAAAGTAAAATTATCTACATCAACTCCTATTGATGCTTATAAATTATTATTTGATAAAAAAGATAGTCCATATCTTATATCAGATGATAACGCAAATATGTTTACTGTATATAATGCATTCACTCAAATTATAACTGATTCTATGAAAAAGGATATTATGAATCAGGTTGAGAAAACTTTACTAGTAAACAGCATTTTAACTTTGTAAATAATATTTTGAAATAACTATATAAGCACTATATTATTAGTTCAATACTAGTATTATAATGCTTATTTCGTAGATGATTTAAAATGTTAATTTATAAATGTTATTTATGGTAATAAAGAGAGACGGAATTAAAGAAGAGTTTAACAGAAACAAAATTAGAGATGCTGTACTAAAGGCTTTTGGAATTACCCAAAATTCTAGTAAAACAATGGACGAAGATATTTACAGAGCAGTTACTGAGATAACTAATTCTGTAGTAGAGACTGAAGATCAATCTATTGAGGATATTCAAGACCAAATTGAAGAACTTTTAATGGATTTAGGATATCACGATGTGGCTAAAAAATATATTCTATATCGTAAAGAACGTGAAGATATTAGAAATCATGCTACTAGGGATATTAAATTTATTCATAATTTTGTAAAATCTGATAATACTGCTAATGCTACTATTGATGATAATAGTAATGTAGGAACTAAAGGTATTGGAGTATTAAACGCTGAAATACATAAAGTCGATAATAAACTTACTAATACAGAATGGTGGGAAAGTTTTGTAAAGAAGAGAGACCCTAACTTTAATATAAAAGTTATGAGGAATGACTTTAAAACTATTTTGTATCCTCATGACTCATCTTCTCAAGTAGGGGAACCATATTGTATGGCAGCTTCTATGTATCCTTTCTTGTTGTTTGGATTAGAGAAATTAGGAGGTAAATCAGCTGTTCCAAAGAACCTTGATTCATTCTGTGGTATTTATGTAAATTTAAACTTTGCATTAGCCTCTGAAATTAAAGGAGCAGTAGCTACTCCTGAGTTTCTGATGTATATGGATTATTTCTGTAGAAAAGAATGGGGAAATAATTATTATCTCAAACCAAGTGTAAAAATAACTACAGATTATTGTATAAAACAGAAAACTATTGGCAGTCAAATTGATCAGTATTTCCAACAGGTAACTTATTCCATTAATCAAATAGCGGGAGCTAGAGGAATGCAGTCTCCATTTACAAATTTTTCATTCTTCGATAAATATTTCTTTGAAGGTATGTTTGGAGAATTTGTATTTCCAGATGGAACAAAGCCAGAATGGAATTCTACTAATTGGTTACAAAGACGTTATTTACATTGGTTAAATCAAGAAAGATTAAAATGTATCTTAACATTTCCTGTATGTAGTTATGCTTGCTTAACAGATAAGGAAGGTAATTTTAAAGATTTAGATGCTTTCCATTTTATATGCAGTGAATATGCTCAAGGAAATTCTTTCTTTACTTATTTGTCTCGTAGTGTAGATAGTTTAAGTTCATGTTGTCGTTTACAGAATGCCATACAAGAAAATACATTTAATACTACTAATGGTCAAATAGGTATAATGACTGGTAGTAAGAATGTTATCACTCTTGATTTAAATAGAATTATTCAAGATTGGCAGCATACTTGGTCTGATTATAAAGACCATATTGATGCTAATACCAATAAATGTTGTTTCCCAGTAGATTGGATTACACATAAAGACTTCCAAGAAGGAATTAAGAAATATATAGAAAATATTCTTGAAAGAGTTTATTTATATCAGTATGCTTATAACGACTTAATGCATTGGTGCAAAGATCATCATTTATATGCTGCTTATGATGCTGGTTTTATTAATCTTGATAAACAGTATTTAACTATTGGAATTAATGGCTTAAATCAGGCTGCTGAATACTTAGGAATGGAATGTAATAATAATATTTATTATAAGACATTCTGTAAATTGATATTCAGTACTATAAAAGAACAGAATAAGAAACATAAAACTAAAACAGCTCAATTTAATACTGAACAAGTGCCTAGACGTGTGGGCACTATAAATCTCTTTTAATTGACTCGAAACTCCTTAAATTAAGGACAACGAGGGGCAAGCAATAATTATTATAATTATGGGCAGCCTGAGAGACTAAATAAAGAGAATTTTAAATAAATTTATTTAAAATATGCAATAGTCCGAACTCTATGGTAACATAGAGAGAGAAAATCGAAGAATTTTCTCCGTTAATAATATAATACACATTATATTATATTATTAATCATCCTTCGCCAATAGAGGAATTAAATAAAATATAGAAATTCCTTCTATAGAAGGAGCGTAACAGAATGGCAGAAAGCGCTTCAGTAAAACTTTATAATAGAGATAAAGCTGATGGCTATTGGATTCCTACAGATACTAATCTGTATGCTAGTTATATATTTAAACCTAATGATACCCATATAAGTATACTTGATAAAATTATACTTCATAGTTCTGAATTCGCTGCTGATGAATTGGATGGAGGTTCTGCTTGTCATCTTAATTTATCTGAACATTTGAGTCAGAAACAATATGAGTATTTACTTAAATTTATGGCTAAAGTAGGTTGTAAATATGCTACTTTTAATATTCCTAATTGTGAATGTGAAGAGTGTCATTTTATAGCAAAACAACCGTTTAGTAAATGTCCTAAATGTGGTAGTACGCATGTAAGTCTATGGGATAGAATTATTGGGTGAACGTAAACGCCCCACATAATAGTAATATTATGTAGTAAACGCAGAATATGCTGGGAACCCCTTAGAGCCTAAGTATACTTGAAATATTTTCAAGGATGAACAAGTCTTAGGATTGGGCAATCAGCAGACATATAAATTGTTAATTTATGGGTCTCAGAGACTACCAATGCGCAACCTATGGGTTGATGGTATAGTCCACTCCCTTATTATTAACATAATTTGATAAAATTTCAGAGGAACGTAAAACTGAAATAAAAGAGTATGTTATTAATAAATTAAATATCTCGAAAGAGAGGGTATAAAAGGATTTAACAAAGATTTCTAACTGGAATGCTGCTAGACAACTAGAAGGTAGTACTAGAAGTAGAAAGAATGAATTAGAAATTAATATAGAATTAGCACAATGAAAAGAATATTAAAATTTGAAGCAGAGTGGTGTGGACAATGTAAAGCTTTAGCACCTATTTTAAAAAGAGTATTAGAAAATCATACTGATATTACTTTAACTACAGTAGATATAGAGACAGAGGAAGAAACTACTCTTAAATATAATATTAGAAATCTTCCAACTCTTGTATTTATAAAAGATAATATAGAGGTAGGAAGAACTTCTGGAGTTTTAACTGCCGATATGATTGAGAATAAAATTAAAGAGCTCTATGCTTAAATATGTTGATACAGCTGTTACTTTTGCAGAATTTCCTAATGAAGTTTCTCTATGTATTAACATCAGTGGTTGCCCTTGTTTCTGCGATGGTTGCCACTCACCTTATTTGTCAAAAGATATTGGAGAAGTACTATCATTGGAACGACTCCAAGGATTAATTGAATCTAATAAAGGAATTACATTAGTAGGATTTATGGGAGGAGATTCTGATCCAAAAGAAATAAATAAATTAGCTAAATGGGTTAGAGAAAATTATCCCGAATTACATATTGGATGGTATAGTGGTAAACAAGAATTAGCTGATAGTGTTATAGATATTGATAATTTTGATTATCTTAAACTTGGTCCTTATATGAAACAATTTGGACCATTAAATAATCCGAATACTAATCAAAAATTTTATAAGATAGATAGAAATGCCCATATAATGATATGGTGTACGGATATATTTTGGAAGGAGGCTGAATAAGCCTCCTTTTTTAGTTTTATGGAGTGTGCAATTTTAAATTACGGTGTAGGAAGTGTTGACTTAGTAACAGTTCCAGATGATATTAATGATGTAGAAGTTTATTTATGTGATATTCTTGGTTACAGAGAAGATGAAATAGAATTTATGATTAAAGAGGGTAAAATTAATGTAGAAGATGATAGAGACTAAACGAATAAATAATTTAGAATTTAAGGTCGCTACCTATCTTTTAAAAAATCCTCCTGAAATTAAAGCCTACCATATAAATAGATATATGCCTAATTGTTATTATGGTCATGAGTCTGATTTTATAAAAATAGATAATGATTTGTATAGAGACCCAAACTTTTCTTGGCATAGAATACATAAAAGCTGCTTTAAAAATTCTGAAACTTGCTATGCTATAGCAAGTTTTGAGTATAATAAACATGAAGGAGTTTATGAGTTTATGTGGGTAGGTGAAAGACCTTTAGATTTAACAGAACAAGAAGAAAAAGATTTTAAAGAATTAATTATTTATGGTTTTAATAAGTTAAATCATGAAAGTGATGAAGGTGAGTCAGATTACTGATGATCTTAAGAAGTACACATATGGAGGCAAAGATTCCGATTATATAACTCTTACGGAATGGGCTAATGGAGAAGGATATGATATTGATATTAATGGTAAATTAATAACTTTATCTAGTGATGAATTAGAAGCTATTAACTACTTAACACTAGTAATGCGCTTCGAAAACAAAAATAATGGATGACATAATTGTGTTAGATTATTCCAATGGTAAAGTTTATATTTATACCTTACCTAGATTACAAATGTATGATAGTGAGATAGAAGATTGGTTAGATTCTATGAGTTTTGATCTACGCAATATAAACTGGATGGTTAATAAAAATATCACGATTAATGATGAAAGAAAGTAAGACAGAATTAGAACAGAATATTGACGAGATTATTAAGTCTAGAAAAATTTCTAATATTTTTACTTTGGAAACTGCTAGATTGATTAAGGCTGCACTAGTTAATAATAAGCACTCTGAAAAGCCTGTTTCCGAATTAGAAGTTCTTCAGAAAATGGCTAAAGAGCGTGAAAAGTCTATAGTTCTCTATACAAATGCAGGTCGTCAGGACTTAGCTCGTTTAGAGTCTAAAGAACTTGATTGTATTAAAAAGATGATGCCTAAAGAACCTTCAGAACAGGAGATTGAGGAACTTATTGCTGAATTAATGGAAGCAACAATTCTTACTATTAAAGATACTAAAGGTGTTATTGCAGATGTTCAAAGTAGATTTCCTACTGCTCAGAAGAGTACTATTGTTAAAATATTTAAATCTTTACTGTAATGAAGTTATACGGAAAATTTGATGATGAGGCTATTACTGATATTTCTTATAATTTGAAAGCTTTTGAAGAGTATGATGATGTTTATTATACTACTAAAGAAGCTGTATCAATATATGATGTTTATATACCTTTTGAAGAAAACTTAGATGCAGATTGGCTTCCTTATAATTGTACTATTGTAGAATATGATATATTTTTCAAAGATGGTGAATACTATTATGAAGGAGAGGAGCCTGATGATTCAATAAGAGGCGAACGAACATTTGAATATACAGAAGGTAAGTTAGTAAAACAAGGGTTTAAGCCATATTAATATGTATTTTATATATCAAAAACGAATAAAGGTAGCTAGTGAATATAGCTATAATGTAGACTCTATAATTGAATGGTTTAAAGATTATATCGATCAAAATGATATTATAGAGGCATATGGAGGAGTAGAAGAAGTTACTGCTAAAGATATAGTAGACGATATTTTCTGGGAATCCGATTCTTGGTATGATGCTTTTATACAAAATTTTGATATAGAATCAGATGTTGTAGAGAATATGTATTCTGGAGATATTGCTGAACAAATAAAAGAAGTAGCAGGAGATAAATTAGTAGATTACTATACTAAATATTTAAAAGAACTTCAAAAATGATAGATTTAACATGGCGTGAAATTAGGCGAGTATTTGTCGAAGAAGACACTCTTTACTCAGCGTTACTTTACGTATATCGTACTTATATAGGAGATGAAAATGATAATATAGATGAAATTATTGAAGGCATTCAAGACAATATAGAAAATCACATAGAGGAATTAATTAAAGAAGCTTCCCCTTATGATTATTCTAATGGAGATATAGACGCTGAAGATATTACAGAGTTAGTTACCAAAGATGAATTCTTAGAGAAATTTAAAAAGTGGTATTTAGGTGAATAAAATATTAGTAATTCCGGATTTGCATGGAAGAACATTTTGGAAAGAACCATGCAATAATTGGACAGGTAAAATTATATTCTTAGGAGATTACCACGATCCTTATGGAGAATATATAATAGGAGAGCCTGATAAAGTAGAATCTTTAACTAATCTTAAAGAATTAGTTACTTTTGTAGAGAATAGACGTTATACTTCTGATGTTATATGTTTATTAGGTAATCACGATTTAGTTTATTTCAATGGAAATGGTAAATGCAGATTTGATTACTGGCAACAAAAAGAAGTAAAGGAGCTAATTAGTAGTTTAAATCCTCAATTATATTACATATATGAAGATTTAACTCTTAAAGAGCCTCATAAATACTTATTCTCCCATGCAGGTATTACTAAAGACTGGTTAAATTATAATAATCTAGAATTAAAAGACTTAGATAGTATAGATATAACTAATCTTAGTGCTCTTGATCATATCCCTTATTCTAGAGGAGGTTATAATAAATATGGCTCTTGTGTTTGGAATGATTTAGAAGATTTCCAATTACAAACTCCATATAAAGGTTATTACCAAATATTTGGGCACTCTTGGAGAAGAAGAACTAAGCCTGTAATTACAGATAAATATGCTATGTTAGATTGCTGCAAACCATTTGTGTTAGATACTGAAAATAATGAATTAAAAGAATGGAAATTAAATTCATAGGAACTTTAAAGATAGATACTTCTGAATATTGGGATTGGATTAGAAGTTTATTCCCTCCAACATTATCTAATGTAGAAGTATTTAATAAATGGATGCCAGAAGCTCGCATTTATACTTATAGATTTTTAAAATTACGGGGTTATAAAAATAATAACCCCTCAGATTCTGGTCTAAGAGAAGTTATAGACGATGTTGCACAATATATAACTAAATTATCTTTAGAATCATGAAAATTTCATATCAATATCTCACAACAGATGAATTAGATGTAAGTATTAAAGATATATTTGATTATATAAAATTTTTACATACTGATTCTGATATGTCTATTAAGTCCACTTTATCTTATGTGGAAGAGTGGCAATTAAATAAAGAAGAAATTATTCAAGCTTTATATGGGACTCTGGTATATGATGATGTTAGTCCGTCTTTTTATAGAACAATAGAAGATAGATTAATACCTTATTTAAGACGTGCTGATGGAGACCCCTCTTAGAACATGGTGGAAGGTTAGGAAATGGTTTAGAATTCCTAAACCTTCCATTTATTTTGGACCCATAATATCAGGACTACCTTGTAGACTTCCTAATAAATGGATTGAGTTACATAGTTATGACGTTACTTGGAAAGATAAATATAATAGTCCTAGATTTGAATTTACTCCTCAAATAAATTTAGAATTATTTAAGAAATATCAATTATTATTAACTTTTCAAACTAATAATAACGATGTATATTGGGAGACAATCTTAGATATAATTTATTATAATAAATCCCTTAAAGAAGCTATAAATAGAAATACTTGGGAGAATTGTAATAAAGAAAAAATAAACGCTTTTACTGAGGGATTTCTTACTCCTAAAGGAGAAAGAGTATATTTATATGAGTGATGAATTAATTTATATAGATAATTTCGACGGATCTCCAGAAAGACCTAGTATGATAGATAATCCTTTTGTAAAAGGAAATAATTGGTTAAGATTTATTGAAGAAGAAAAACAAATAACATTAGGAGAAGAGCAATTACAAGTATTGCACGATATAATTGATATTATATTAGATAATTTCAAACAAAAAGACTTTTTAAATCCTATCAATTTAGGAGGCGCTGCTGGTTGTGGCAAGTCGCTCTGCACTAGCTTTCTTTTAGAGTGGATAAACACTAAAGGGTTCCCAGTTAAGTTATGTGCTCCTACTCATAAAGCAGCTTTAGTACTTAAAAAGTATAATGATTATGATGCAACTACTCTTCATAGTATGTTAGCGTTATCTCCTAAAGTAGATATTCTTAAACTGGACATCAGAGAATTAAGATTCTTTGCTACTAATGATAAAAAAATGTCTATACCATATGATGGAATTGTCATTTGCGATGAAGCATCTATGGTAAGTAGTGATTTATATGATTTATTAGTAGAAAAATGTAGCTTAATGGGTACTATGATTATCTTTTGTGATGATTATGCTCAGTTAAATCCAGTAAAAGAAGATGAACAATCAAAAGTCTTTAAATGTAAACACCAATTTAGATTGACTAAAATATACAGACAATCTGAAAAAAGTGGTCTTAAAAGCATTTTACAGACACTTAGAGAGTCTCCAATACAACAGTGGGACAACTGTGAAGGTGAAGATGGAAGTCTCTTTATAGAGTCTAAATTAGAAAATTTTTGCAGAAAAGCAGTTTCGGAATTTAAACACGAAATAGAAGCTAAGGATATATTACATACTAAAATTCTAGCTTATACTAATGCTCGTGTAAATAACTATAATAAAGCTATTCATAAACTTTTATGGAATGATAATAATTTTCTTCATAAAGGAGAAATTTTAATGGCTTATGAGAATTTCAAAAAAGATGGTTATGAAGTAACTAATTCTATGGATTACATAGTGGAAGAGTTTACTTCTACTATTATTGATGTTCCATATTATACTAAGTGTAAAGGATATATAGTTAAACTATATGACGAATATAACAATGCCTCTTTTGAAATTCCACTATTAGCTCCAGAAGAATGTAATGAAGATTTAGCTATAGTTATAGAAACTATAAGAACTGAAGCAATAAATTCTCAAGGATACGATAGAAAAAAGAAGTGGGGAATATATTATGCTTTAATGGGAAGTTTTTGCACATCTAAAGATTTATTTACTGATGGCAGATGTATAAGAAAAGCTACTTTTAAATATGGATATGCTATTACTACTCATCGTTCTCAAGGGTCTTCTTATGATAATGTATTTATAGATATGAAAGATATCTTTAGAGCTAAAGATAAAGAGACTCTTAGACAATTACAATATGTAAGTATGTCTAGAACTAGAAGCGATATAACTATGCTATTATGATTGATGTATTATTGATTCATAATAATCCAGCATTAGTAGAATTGTTTAAAAACTCCTATAATGGAGAAGCTTTTTTACAATTCTTAGATAGAGGTTCTAAAGTAGAACGTAGTAAAGCTTATAAGATACAGCAAGAATGGGGTAGTAATCAAACCCCATTTGCATTAGTGAAAAAAGATGATAAGGTTATTAAAGCCTTTTATGCAGAAGATAAAGACAATGTAATTTCTAAATTAATATCTTATTTAAATGAGCACAACTATTAATATTCCAGTAATTAATAAATCTAGTAATAAACTTCCTGAGTATGCACATAAAGGTGATGCAGGTTTTGATCTCAGAGCTAATGTAGAAGAAATTGAAAATAGTAATTATTTGTTTAATGCTATTAAGCTTAATGATACTACAATAATTCTTAATCCTGGAGGTAGAGTACTTATTCCAACAGGTTTATATATGGCAATTCCTGAAGGTTATGAACTTCAGATTCGTCCTCGTAGTGGTTTGGCTTTGAAGCATGGCATTACCGTATTGAATACTCCAGGAACAATCGATGCAGTTTATAGAGGTAATATTGGAGTTATTCTTAAGAATGATGGTACTGAACCTTTTATAATTGAACAAGGTGATAGAATTGCCCAGGGAGTGCTCAATAAAGTAGAAGAAGCTAATCTTATAGAGACAGATTCTTTGGATGAAACAGATAGATCTGATAGTGGTTATGGTAAATCCGGAGTAAAATGATAAATAAAGAATCTTTTTTAAAGAAATTAAAAGTATTTGGTAAGCAGTATGCTAATAAGACAATATTAGATCCAGAAAATCATTAAGATGCTGTAGAATCAGACTATTTACAAGGAGCAGAAGATTCTTATGATACTTTCAGAACTTACGATAAAGAAAGATTCTGTGATTCTTTACGTAATATTTTAAATTATTATAAGAAATTAAAGGAGATTGAGGATGTTTTAAATTGTGTATTAAGAGAATCTCCTGTAGGAGAATCTGCAACCTTTATTATAACTGATTTAGTAAGAGCTTTAGCTAATAATGATGCTGAAACTATAAATGATATAGAATGATGGTTATATGAAGATGTAGAAAAAGAGTGGACTATAGATAATGAAACTGTAAAAGTGGAAACACCAGAACAACTTTATGATGCTTTAAAGAAATTGAACCGTGTCTGACTTATTTGAAAAAGAATTTCAAACAAATGCTTATTTAGTATCTAAAGATGCTAAAGATAAAGTTAGATGTATAAGACTATGGTATGAGTGGAGTGATTCCGCTCATGCCTATCTTATTAAAAGACAGTCTTGGCAATTAAATGGTAAAAGACTGGACCATCCAGATATTCCTATAAAGAAAGGATTAGTCAGCAGAACTCTTAGGGAACAAACTCAACTTCAGTTTAACTCCAAACTTAAAGAATATAAGGATAAAGGTTATAAAGAAGTTGAAGAAGATCCCGATAATAAAGATGAGAAAATAATTTTAAACTTTCTTCCTGAATATAATACTGATGGTAATGGTTTTCCTAAACATATGTTAGCTAAACAAGCTAGTAAAGTGGCTAGGAAAACTATTGATAACACTCCTTACTATTATGCTAGTAGAAAAGTGGATGGACTTAGATGTTCTTTTTATTGGAATGGTAAAGAAATAAAATCTGCTTCTAGAGGAGGAGGAGATTATGATTTTGGAACTACTCACATAAGAAAACATCCACTATTAATTCAATTCTTTAAAGAACATCCGTCAATTAAACTCGATGGAGAGCTTTATAAACATGGTTGGAGTCTAGCTAAAATAAATAGTGCTGCTAGAATGGAAAAGAATGCTGTAGATTGTGATGAATTACAGTATTTTATATATGATATAATGGTTCCGAACATACCTTTTAAAACTAGGTTAAAAATGTTAATTGGAATAGCTAAATATCTTAAACTTGGATTTAATCCTAATAAAGATTTTAGTGATTCTGAATTACATTTACAAATATTACCTCAAGTAAAAGTTACTGGATATGATAATATTATGAAATTACATGATAAATATGTAGCTGAAGGTTGGGAAGGAGTTGTTTGTAGAGATCCTGAAGGCATGTATGAGTTCGGGTCTAGGAAGAACATTATGCTCAAATTCAAAAATTACAAAGATGACTGCTTTAAGATTGTAGATTATGAGTTAGGACTAAGAGGTTCTGAAGATATGGTATTTATAATGGAATTACCTGATGGTAGAACTTTTAAAGCTAAGCCTTGGGGAGATAGAGCTTTAAAAGAATATTATGTAGAAAATTTTGATACCGAATATAAAGGACATTTTGGAGAATGTAAATTTTTCTACTATTCTGAAGATGGTATTCCATTGCAGCCTAGCTTTAAAGCTAGAAGAGATGATTTAGATGACTCTATTAAACAATTATATTAATGAACTCTACAGCTGACAGAAGTAATGGAAGAATACTTAAGAATTATATATATGCTAATATATCTTTACATAAATTAGCTAAAATTCTTATAGAAGATTGGCAAATAGCAGATAGACAAAGATTTCCCAGTATTTATAAATTATTTTCACTTAATTGCCCTCAATATGGAGCTCAAATAAATGCTTTTATAGATATTTTGGATGTTAAATATTATTGGTATATCTTATATCCTATTATAAAAGAAATAAATTCAGAAGTATTAAGTGAATATGATGAACATTTATATAATGAAATAAAAAATTCTTTATTATAATGACGAAAATTTGCGTACTAAGTGACCTCCATGGTCATTTACCAAAAATTGAGCCCTGTGAGTTAGTATTATTAGCAGGAGTTTAAATATTCAATTTGATAATGCTGAATCTACCTTATGGTTTTTAGATGAGTTTACAAAATGAATTGATTCTCTTTCTTGTGATGAAGTTATTATGGTTGCAGGCAATCACGATAAACTTATAGAAAGAGCCTCTTTTATAATTCATGCAGTAGAATCTAAAACTGATTTTAAACTTACATATTTGTCAGGAACTACTTATGAATATGTAGCTAGGAGTCTTAAACATTATAAAATATATGGCTCTCCTTTCTGCCATAAGTTCGGTAACTGGTCATTTATGCAGAGTAAAGAATGGTTAAAAGGTTATTATGATAATATTCCAGAAGATACTGATATAATTTTAACTCACGATACTCCAATGTTAGGGGATTTAGATTTATTACCTCCTAGTCAATGGAATCCAAAAACTATTCACGCTGGAGGTAAATCTTTAGCAGATGCTATTTGTAGAGTACAACCTAGATATGTATTTTGTGGGCATTTACATACTTGCAAAGACAAATATTTAAAATTAGATAATACTGAAATATATAACGTATCTATATTAGATAATAACTATAAAGAGATTTATAAACCATTATACTTGGACATTTAAAATGAAAGACGTAATAGCTAATGAAAAATTACCATACATTCCGGAGACCTTTACTCTCGGATGTCACACCTTTAAAGTACAATTATACGAAGAATTATACGACGACAACGACCCATTATATGGACAATTTGATTATGATGAGCAGATTATCAGAATCAAAATATTTAAACATAATGGTGAGCCTTTATCCAAAGAATGTATTCTTAACACATATTATCATGAGCTTTTCCACGCCTTTAACTATCTGTGGAATACTGGAGGCGATGAATCGCTTGCTAGTACTTTTGCAATGTTAATGTGTGAATATGAAACAACTAAGAAATATGCCAAGAAAGAAGGTATCAATTCCAGTGGTAGAGAGTAAACCTAAAGTTAAATATGTTTCTCCTATTAAAGATTATTCAGTATCCTACGATGCAGTTATTAAAATTAGACAAACAAGTCTTCAACCAATAATACCTGCTAAGATTAGAACTGATAAAAGAAACTTCATTGGAAAACTTCCTGAAGAAGTTATTAATCAATTATCTAAGATTATATCAGAAGCTATTAAATCATCATGCTCTTTCTGCACAGAAGTAGTTTCTGTAGATAATATAAAATTTGATCAAACCTTAATAAAAGAAGACTAATGATTTATTTTATTATAGAGGATTCTCATTTTGGCTCTCATGTAGAACAAATATCTACTGATTTTAATAAATTGAGGGAAAATTTTCCTGATGAAGTAATTTACACTACAGATTATATGAATACAGATGATACTTTATATAATATAGTAGATTATTCTAATATGCCGTATAAACCTTATGATGGTACTGAAATAACTAATTGTTACTTATATCATGATAAATTTTATGAGTGTGATGAATTGCCAGAAGAATTAGATCCAGATGAATATATGTGTACTTTTTATAGGACTTACACAAAAGGTTATTTAACTGAAACATGGCATAAAGATGGCTGGGTATAATTTAATTACAGACGATAGTGGAGCACTACAAGCTTATCTAAATAATATTACTCATTCTACTCCATTATCTTTAGAGGAAGAGAAAGAATGTGCTGACACTGGAGATTGGGAGAAATTAGTAAATGCTAATTTAAAGTTTGTAGTAACTGTAGCTAAAAAGTTCCAGAATAAAGGACTACCTTTATCGGATTTAATAGCCGAAGGAAATGTAGGTCTTATTCATGCTAGCCGCTTATATAAAAGTGAATATAATGTTAAATTTATAACTTATGCTGTATGGCATATAAGTGAAGCTATTCGTAGAGCTATTCATTATAAAGCAGATACTGTTAGAGTTCCTGTAAGTCAAAAACTTACTTATAATAAGGCTGCTAAAGTTATAAATAAATATTGGCAAACTGAGGATAGACCTCCATCAGATGAAGAGTTGGAAGAAGCTACTGGTAAAACTATGAAACAAATTAATGGAGCTATAAATGCTAAAAAAGTATGTATGTCTTTAGACACTCCATTAGGTAGTAATGATGACGAAGATTCTACTTTAGTAGACATTGTTAAAAACAATAATAGTCCTCTAGCAGATAATAATATAGAACAGTCTTATAAGACTAATGTTATTAACAAAGTTTTAAATGAACTTTCTAATAAAGAACATGACATAATAATTTTATGCTATGGATTTACTGGGCAAGAATATACTCCTGAACTTATATCTCCTTTATTTGGGTGTACACCAGAACGTATCAGACAAATTAGGAAAGAAGCAATCAAGAAACTTAGAAAAAGAAAAATTCTTAAAAACATTTAAATGATTTATTTAGTTACCAAGGTTAAAGCTTTATTCAAATCTTCTAAATATGAATGTATTTCCATAGAAAGAAGTAAGGAAATTATTAATTCTATGAAAAAAATTAGAGGATTAGATACTGAAACTATGGGGTTAAATCCTCATACTAAAGCATTACTAACAGTTCAGATAGGTACTAAAGAAAATCAAGTAGTAATTGATTGCACTACTATAAACATTTGGGAATATAAAGATATATTAGAAGATTCTACTATTCTATATATTTTAGCTAATGCTAAATTTGATACTCAATTCTTCTTTAAACATAACATTATATTATCTAAAGTATGGGATGTAATGTTAGCTGAAAAGATTAGATATTTGGGATATCCTAAAGGTAGTTTCCATGCTGACTTAAAGACTCTTGAATACAAGTATCTTAATAAATATATGGATAAAACTGTTCGAGGTAAAATTACTAAAATTGGTCTAACTGAAGAAGTAATAGTTTATGCAGCTAATGATGTAGTAGATTTGGAAGATTTAATGAATGCCCAAATAAAAGCACTAGAAAAAGAAGATTTGGTAAAAGCAGTACAATTAGAGAATAGATTTGTTATTCCATTGGCTTATATGGAATGGTGTGGAGTAAAATTAGACGTAGAAAAATGGAAAACTAAAATGGTAAAAGATGCTAAACGTTTAAAGGTTGCTCTAACTAAATTAAATGATTGGGTAGTAAAACACTATGGAAATGATTCTAGATTTACTAAGGTAGATTTACAAGGAGATTTATTTTCAGGATTTAATACTGACCCACAGTGTACTATAAATTGGAATAGTGCAGCTCAAGTAATTCCATTATTTAAAGCTATTGGAATAAATACTTCTACTATAGATAGTAAAACAAAGAAATTAAAAGATTCTGTAGATGCTAAATTATTAGAGCCTCAAGCTAAGGATTTTGAAATTCTTCCTATTTATCTAGATTATAAGGAAGCTCAAAAAGTATGTTCTACTTATGGACAAAACTGGTTAGACCAAATAAATCCTGAAACTGGTAGAGTATATACTAAGTTTAATCAACTAGGTACTAATACTGCCAGAATATCTAGTGGTGGAAAAGATAAGAATGCTAAAATAGAATATGTGAATTTTCTTAATATTCCAGCAGACCCAGAAACTAGAAGTTGTTTTATCGCAGAGAAAGGTAACTCTTGGATTTCCATAGATTATTCAGGACAAGAGTCCTTTATTATGGCTTCCATTTCTAATGATAAAGCTTTAATACATGAATTAATGGAAGGAAGTGGAGATTTACATGCTCTAACTGCCTATATGAGTTATCCTGATCAAATACCTAGAGATACAAAAATAACAGAAATTAAAGAAAAGTATCACCATCTTAGACAAGAAGCTAAAGGCATAGAATTTTCTATAAATTATGGTGGTGATTTTAATACTATTCATCGAAACAAAGGTATCTCTATAGAAGAAGCTAAAAAAATATATGAAAATTATATGTCTGGTTTCTCAGGATTAGCTAAATATCAAGAGTATTGTAGAAAAATAGTAATGGAAAAAGGCTATATACTTTTAAATCCTATAAGTAAATATAGAGCACATATATATGACTTTGAATCTCTACGTTCAATGCAGGAAAAAATGCAAGATAGGGAATTTTGGAAGTATTATAGAGAAATGAAGCGAGAATCTCCTAACTGTGATACAGTACAAGAGGTACGAGATTTCTTTAAGAAAAAAGGTGAGTGTGAAAGGAATAGTATAAATTATAGAATCCAACATACTGGAGCTTTATGTTATAAAGTAAGTATGATTTATTTCTTTAAATGGATAATAGAAAATAATCTTTTTAATAAGGTTTTAATTACTGTTACCCCCTACGATAAATAATCTTGTTGTAGTAAAACGATGTTAATTGCTTGAAACTCCTAAAGATTTAATTACTAAATTATTGAAATAATAAACCAGTAAAAATATTAAATATGATTTTACCTCAGTTAAAAGAAATGGACAATAAGCAGCTTTATAATTTTACAAGAGAACAAACTCAAGTATTTTTAACAGGACTGTTAGGTGATGGATGTATATCTACTACAAATAGTGGCAGTTATATTTATACCACAAATTGTAAGCATCTTGAATATTTAGAATTTAAAAAGAAATTATTAGGTAAAGGAAATATTAAACTCCAAGAAAGAAATGGTTATAGTCAAACTCCTATATATACTATGTATGGGGGAGCTTACCCAGAATTATTTGAGTTTAAAGAATTTACTGTTCAAGATGTTATTGAAAACTTAGATTTACTTGGGTTAGCATTATGGTTTTATGATGATGGCAGCCTTCATAAAAGAGATTTATATTATAATTTAAATACTCAAAAGTTCCCAAAGTATATACAAGAAGGAATTTTTATTCCATGGTTTGATTCCTTAGGCATTAAAGCTAGTTTAAGGCACGATATAAAAAGAGGAAAAGAATTGTATTATTTAGGAATTAATAAATATGAAGGAGCTAATATTATTAGTGAAATACTATCACGTTATCCATTAAATTGTTACTCTTATAAATTATGGAGTTCAGAGACTATCCTGAAATGGAGTAAGCTGCAAGAGCAGGTGAAAAGCATCGATGAAAATCTTACTAATAGGCAGTTAGCTTATAAGTGGAGATTTTTATAAGATATAGTCCGAACCTATATGAAAATATAGGAGAATATATGGAATCGATATATTCGTAACAATATGTGGAGATTAATTGTGAAGCACCTATAAAAATAGCTGAAAAAGTAGCTAGTAGACTTCATGCTATTATGGTTAGAGCAGGAGAAATATTTTGTACTAGATGTAAGTTAGATGCAGATATCTCTAGATGTAAAGATGGGACATTACCTAATTACTGGATTCATTAAAATGGAAATAACTTACACTTGTAATGACTACTCACTAGATATCGACGGCAAAGAATTCGTTGATATAGATTACGACAAACAAAAAGAAATTTGTCATAAATTAATAGATAAAGTTTCCGAAGGAGTTTTACAAAGATTTGTAGAAGTTGCTTGTATTGGAATGGGCGAGTATGAACAATTAGATTATTGTGAAACTCATGGAGAATTTGTTGATAAATATGTAATAAATATATGACATTTATTATAACTAATAAAGATGGTTCTAGAACTCAGTATTCTAATCATTATGACGAAGATGATGAAATGGAAGTAGATGCTGCGTGGGATGATGTATATGCAACATTTCCTGAAGTTGATTATATTGAGCGATTTTAATTATGGCTAGTAATTCACCAACGTTGATGCAATCTGAAGAGAGATTTTTAGATAATCTTAATACAGATATTCCTTTAAAAGAAGAAGATTATACAATATGTTTTTGTATAAGTAAACAAATTTCTACAACTAATATTGAAGATATTAGTAAATCTTTGCAAAATCGCTTTTTAAGTGAGGGATGGAGCATTGATGATTTTGATTTAGAAAAAGAATGAGTAAATTAATTATATGTAGAGGTATACCTGCATCGGGTATCCAATAATTTTATAATAATTATAAAAATATATATCCTTTAAATGGTAGATAATTTTAATATATTTGCTCCTTGGTTTGATAATCTCTCAGACCAAGGAGATTTTTACTTTGTACAAGTAATACAAAGAAAAAAAGACTGTAATGTAGGTAGTAATAATAATGTAATTAAAGATTATCATTTCTTTGATAAAAAATCTTTTTTAAATAAAAAAGAAGAAATAGTTACATTATGTAAAACTTTTAATGCTCGTGCCTATTTTTGGGTAAATCCTAGAAATTGTAAACAAGTACAATACGAGATAATTAGAGAGGCTCTAGAAGCTATAGAATGTAATTCTAAAAAGTTATTTAAATGTGTTTCTAAAGCAATAGGTCAAAGAAGAAATACTGATTATAAATCTAAATGGATATTAGATTTTGATACTAAAGATTGGGGTCTTATAAATAAATATTTAGATTTAGTTAGGGAATGTAGACCTTACACAAATATAATATTATATTATGTTCCTACAGTAAATGGCATTCATGTAATTACTCTTGGATTTGACTTAGAACAATTTAAGCAGAAGGTAGCTATAGCTAAATTAGATAATATAGATATACACAAAGATAATCCATCAGTACTTTATCATGATGATGTTAGGGCTTCTAATAATTGATATAATTATTGTAACTATTTATGGTATAGCTTTAATAGTTATGTTAATTACAAAAGCTTCTTCAGATAAAATTATAACAGCTACTGCAATATATTGTATAGTAGCTACTATAGTAAATGGGATAGTATATCTATATCCTTAGATAAATTGTTTTTATAATTTTAATAATATTTGTTATGTTTTTTAATAAGAATTTTACTGACGAACTTTCTAGTATTAAATCTGCTTTTCAGTCTACTCACGATAAACCGCTTCCCTTATAGAGCGAATGAATACTGAAATCGCATCTAAAGAAAGTTCTATTAAAGAGTTACAGAATGAAATTAAGGATATTGAGAGTATCAAAGCTCAGGCAGATAATTTTATAACTAATCTTAAAAATATTCTTGCTTAATGTATAAGGTAAAAGAAACTTTCAAGTATCTTGTAAACGATCCAAATAACTTTTGCTCAGTACATGATGCCTTAGAAATGGATACAAGTATGCCTTGTCCTTGTTGGGAGAGAAGTAAAGTTCCTGTAAATGAAAAAGGAGAAGAAGAATCTATCCCATGGGGTAATAGTGAAGTATCTATTACTGATATAGGTAATATTGTAAAAATTGATAAGGATACTCTTTTAAAGTTAATTAAGAATTCTGAGAAATTATCAACATTAGAAGGGTGGGGAGTAAATAATTGGATAAATTATGGTGAAGCCATGCAATATTTGGATGATTCACCTGATGAAGTGTTACTTAAACAATATTTAGATGATTGATTTTGAAACTAAAAAAGTACTGTTCATTGATTTGGACGGTACTTCAGGAATATTAGGAGTAAGGTTTGATAATAGAAGGAATAAATGGTATGCAGATATTCAGTATAAAGGTAAATGTATATTTCTTGGATATTTTAATATAAAGGAAGATGCTATAAAAGCTAGAATAGATGCTGAGAAATCATATTTTAAGGAATTTAAATCAAAAATATTAAACAATGAAATTAATTAAGCAAAGTTTTCAATTTGTAAACCAGAAAGGGTTCACTTTAAGAGACATTTATAAACATATTGAGTATTGTGCTCGTATTAGTTACAAGAGTCAAGATAAGATTACAGATACCTCTTATGAGAAGTTTGTAAATATGCTAGAATCTAGAGGGCATAATAGACCTCTTGAATTTGGCACTGTTTACCTTACATTACGTGGAGATGATACAGATGCACTACGTAATATTTTTATATATGCAGGAAATCCTTGGACTAAAATACGTAAACAAGTTATTAAAGCAGAATATGACCCTAATATACGTGTTGTATTGAATTATGTCACTACTAATTATAGAGTTATAGTAGAAAATCATCTAGAAGAGGATTTGAAGTATCTTTGCGAGCCTACTGAATATCATTATAAAAGATATACAATTCATATGATTCTCGATCGCGGAGTTATGGACGAGTTTAGAACTCATGTAGGATTGTCCCATTTGGCTGAAAGTACACGATATGTGAATTATTCTAAGGAAAAATTTGGTAGTGAGGTTACTTTTATTAAGCCATGCTGGTTAGATGTACCAGAAGGAAAATATAACCATTGTATTATGGTTAGCAAAAATTCTCCAGATATTAGAGTGGAATGTGTAGGAAGTGATGAAATAGGTAAATACTATAATATAGGGGAAGATGAAGGTTTATTTCTAAATAGTCTAGTTCAATCAGAATTAACTTATTTACATTTAATTAACAATAGAAAGTGGACACCTCAGCAGGCTCGTTCTGTACTTCCTCTAGGCATTAAATCTGAACTTATCTCTTGTGGATTTAAAGATTCCTGGGAAAACTTTTTTTACCGTAGAGATGCTAAAGATGCACACCCAATGGCTCAGGAAATAGCTAAACCAATGCACCAAAAATTCATTGAATTAACTGAAATGAAATGACTATTTTAATTATAATATATATAGCATCAATTATAGGAGCTATATTAAGTATTAGATACGATGATGACTTGTTTGATGAAAAGCCTTGGACATTATTTTTAGTATTATGTCCGGTAGTTAATACAGGCCTATTTATACTAGAATTAATCATCCAACTATCATTATTATTGAATATAGTCATACATTTGAACTTAGATAAAAAATTTTATAAATTAATTAGATTAGGACGAAAATAATGAACCAATCAATTCCTATTAGTTTATCATGTAAAAGAAAACCTTTTGATGCTATGGATGGACTGTCTTCAAGTACATCCTATAATACTATGCCAGAATTCAATGGAGTTACTGCGGTATACTCTAATAGAAAAACTAATATAGATATTTTAGGAGCTAATAAAAATAGTTTCGATAAATCTTTAACAATATTTTATATTAATGTACAGTAACACAATACAAGCTAGAATAGAGGCAACATTAAAAGATTTATATAAAGTACATGATACTGTATTTAAACCAGCAGTAATGTATACTATGTATAGTAATATTCGTGCTTATTTTATAATATTAGATAAGGATAATAAAGCACAACTTTTAAATGCTTTTGATCCTAGGATAGTAAAACATAAAGATAAATTAGAATTAGATAGTGTAACTGATAGCCCCCGTATTTATCAAGAGTATTTCATAAAGGAATTTTCTGATAATGTAGATTATGGAATTTATATTGATGAAGATGAAATAGGTCATTATTTTACAGCATATGGAGAAGTTCAAATATTCAGTACTTATATTCAAGTAAATTATAACGATTATAAGCAGGCTGAAAAACTTCTAGAATTTGTAAAACCACTACCTGAGGATACTGATAAAATTGTAACTTACGATTTAGTAGTATCTACTAATACAGGATTTAGTACTACAGAATGTACAAGTTCTAGAAATATTGATATTGATGTAAAAAAGAACTACAATGATGATTTACCTTATGATAAATATAAAGAATTCTGTGAAAAGGATGGTTCTGGTTTAGCATTGATGTACGGAATTGCTGGAAGTGGAAAGACAAGTCTTATAAAGAAACTTATATATGATTGTTCTGATACTAATTTTTATATAATGGATTTTTCTATGTTACAGAATATAGTCTCAGGACAATTTTTATCTTTCCTTTTAAAATTACAAAATGCTGTAATCATAATGGAAGATTGTGAGTATATATTAAAACGTAGAGATACTCATGAAAATCCATTAATTAATTCTCTTCTAAATATTACAGATGGATTAGTTGGAGATGCTTTAAACATACGATTTTTATGTACTTTTAATGCAGCATTAACAGATATAGATGAAGCTTTATTAAGACCTGGAAGACTCAAAGTAAAATATGAGTTTAAAGCTTTAAATAAAGATAAAACCAAGGCTATATGTGGAGATGATAAAGCTGAAACTTTAGCAGAAATTTATAATAGAGATAAAATAGATTTCAATAAAAAAGAACAAAGAAAGATTGGTTTTTAAATTATCAGATAAGGAGTGTCAAGCAGCTAAAGAGTTTATAAAAGAACATAATAAAGCAGTGTGACACTCCTTATTCAGGAGCTAATGGTTGTCCAAAATTTAGTTATATATTCTCACCTTTTGGACTAGGTACTTTTGTAGGAATAAGATGTAATGTTTGTAAGAATGAAAAGGATATAACTGATATTGATACATGGTAATAATAGGAATTTCTGGAAAAGCTACTTCAGGTAAAGATACTGTAGCTAATTATTATAGTAGATTTAGTAAAGCGCATTGTACTACTTTACATTTTGCAGATTCTTTAAAAGATTGCTGTCAAGGATTACTTATACCATTTGGAACTTATGATATGTCTTTACAAGAGACTAAAAAGTTAACTATTCCTTGGATGGGTAAGAATTATACTGTCAGAAATTTACTTCAAGATGTTGGCAATGCTTTTAGACAAAGTATTACTGAAGATTTTTGGGTAAATATTATGATTGGTAAGATTGCAGCTATTAAAAAGAATGGTTCTATAGATACTGTTTTAATTCCAGATGTTCGCTATCCTAATGAATTTAAAATGATAAAAGATTTAGGAGGAGAAGTATGGAGAGTAGAGAGACCTAATATTACATTAATGGACCATATTAGTGAGACAGCATTAGATGATTATACTTTTGATAAGATTATTCAAAATAATGGAACTATAACTGATTTACAAAATAAAATTAAATGCCTAAGTATTTAGTAACTACTAGTAAAGATGTAATTAGATATACATCTTATGTTGTAGAAGCCAACTCCCAAGAAGAAGCTGAAGAAAATTGGTGGGAAGGAGAAATGGCAGATGAATGGTATGAATCATCAGGAGATACTTATGTTGAAGAATCTGAAGAAATAACAGGCTAATGTTTAAAATAAATTTATTAGACATAAATGTAATAGAAGCACAAAAGTGCTGTAATTATTTTGATCAAGGATATGTTTATACAGAAGAAATATATCCAGAGTTGTTTAATAATCCACATGCTAAAATTACTATGGTGGGAAAAATAGATATCAGTATATTACAAGATTTAGTAGAAAAAAATAATTTAATTAATACCTTATATTGGTATTAAACATTTAAAGGGGCGTAGCTCAGGAGAAATCCTGGGTTACGCCCCTTATTTTTTTTTAATTTTCTTTATAATAAGCTTTAGTAGCCTACTTATACATAGCTAATGACGGAACATTATTTACAATATACTCACCCCAATGTTTATTAGGGTCTGTAGCAGTATTGAACATATTTTTAATTAACTATGTTGGATAACTCTAATATGGTATAGTCATACCATCACTTACACCACTTCCAGCAAAATACTCTGGAATAACAAACAACTCGTGAAAGTTCTAAGTAGACTATTTACCTCCATTATATACTACATAAGTCATAGCACTTGCTAATACATCATCACTACTATAAGATTTCATTATTTCTTTATATCCAGGATCGAATATTTCTTTGAATAAAATACTCATAAAAGCAGCCCATAACAAATTATAAAAAGCTTTTCTAATATTAGCCCGATCATTAGGGTTAGTATTTAACATCTCTCTTATTTTCTTAATTTTGTCATCCTAATTAGTATTAGATAATATTCCTAATATATCACCAAAAGTATGAATTATTCCCTAAACTACTATAGGTATATTATCCATTACTGGAATTCCTGTATTTTCTGTAGTAATAGTTCCATCTTCAGTAAAATATAATAGTTGTCCTGCTTCATTTTTCTACTATTCTAATTTATCTCCTTTTATAACTCTCTTTTTACTAAACCAGTTAGCAATAATACCATTAGAATATGTAGTAAACTAGGCAAAAGACATACCTATAGCCATGTTTTCTGCCATCATTCTACCACCTCTGTCATAATTACCATATATACTATCAGCAACTTGTTTAATTTTATCAATAGTTTCTAATGAATAAGGTGACGGAAGGTCTTCATTATATCCAATAGGTGAATCAATATGTTCTTTATTATAGGCTCGTATAGCTGATAAATATAATGACTTAGCTTTATTATATTTTTCACTTCCTTTAGGAGCTTTTAATATATCTTGGAATCTTTTATCTTTTTTCCATTCATATTTAATTCTACCATCTTCATCTAAAGATAAAGCATCCCAAACACCATCCTATAAAGCTCTTGCTACAAATAAAGTCATTCTATTTAAAAAGTCGGGACGTTTCATAGTATTATAAGCTATATCATCCCAATGGTTAATACCACTTCTATCAGTTCTTAATCCATTAGCAATATTGGCAAAGTCTAAGTTAGATAAACCATATTTAATACATAATTGATTTAATAAAGAGATAGTTCTCACATTAGTACAACTACCTTTCATTACTATATAATATGCAGCTGTTAAATTAGCTGTAGAAATATCTGTGCCATATTTAGTAGCAGATTTAATATAGTTCTATTGAAATCCTTCTAAGGTATCTCTAAACATAGATTTAATATTAAAACTTAAGAACATCTTAGATACAAAATGTTTAATAGGGTTAATTACTGTGAAGAATTTTTTAGAAGTTTCCTCTAATATAGTATCATTAAATACATTTACAGTTAAATATTTATCAGCCTCTTTCTAAAACCATTCAAGATATTTAAAATTTCCAGAATTTAAAGCTAACATTTTAGCCTAAAACATCACTGACTTAATTAATATTAATGATTTATTAAATTCTTGAGTTAATATATTAGCATTAATATAACTATATAATAATGCTGGAATATTAGTTTCCCAATAATCATTAGTGTGTTGATTTAATATTTCCTATCTAACATTTTTATCCGAAGACATGCTAGAAGCAAAAGGATTAGTTACTCCATTTTCAAATCTATCTCTCATAGATACATTAGCTCCTTCTTTATCTAAAGTTTGTTGCCATTTAGCAAATACATTATCTTCTTTAGAGGCGAGTCCTTTAATAGTGTCAAAAAATTGATTTACACCATTCTTTAATGATTTTACTGATAAAGTAGGAGAAGCTCTTTTTAAAGGTACATAACGTAATACTTCCTATTCTTCTACAGCTTTAGCAAATTCTGGATCTTCATAGCTTGTAAAATCAAATTTTTTATTATGCATAGAGTATGTTACTTTAGCAAGCTCAAATAAAGCTTTTTTAAGAAAAAGTTTTTCATGAGAATTCATGTAATTAGCAGCATCATTCTTATAAGGATTTTTAAACATCATTATTTTTTCTCCTCTATCATTATGCATAAACATATTATCGAAATATTTGTTTTCATCTCCTATTAAAGACCCTTCTACTGTAGAATATCCTGCCTATTTAAAATAATCTCTAGTAAAATTTTGAATAGGATTTGCAGCATCCATCACTCTTTCGTTAGCTCTAAAAGTTGTTTGAGTAACAATTTGTTTAATAGTTCTATAATTATTATCTGAATTAGCATCAGGTTTTATTATATTACTTTCTAGCCAACTTAGGGGTTTATATTTAGTTTCTACATAGACTCCCATTAACTTGTTATATTCATAACATGCCTAATTATAAATATTAGCTAACATCTTAGTATTATCGTTGGCATAAGTTAAATCAGAGGTTCCATTTTGCAAATTTTTTATTACAGGATTATTCTACAGATATTCAAGAAAAGATTGTAAAGCAGTTCTTATAGCTGATTCTGAGTTGGCATTTTCTAACTATTCCTTAGCATCTTTTAATTTATAACGTATAGGATTAGTTTCTAGATAAGAAGAAGTAGTTAAGAAATTACTTATATAATCAGTAATTAATTCATACTAATCTACAAAATTGATATTGCCAAAATTATTATTTAACTTTACTCCACTATTATATTTATTTACTACTTCTAATATAGGTGAATAATATTTAGTAATTAAATCTGAAGCAGTACTATACATTCCCTAACCTCTACCATAAGTAGATATTACCTAAATATTACCTAATTTAAAATTACCATCTAATTGTGGTAATATCTCATTTAATATATTTAATGTACGAATCTATTCCATATGTCCAAAAGAACAGTCATAATTATATAGATTACCAGATTGATTATCCATAATATAACTATTCATAATATTTGAACCATTACTTCTATGTTTATTTACCTCATATAGATTATAATTAGCTAACGATACTACATCTATCTATCCTTTACTATTCTAGAACAATAAAATGTGAGCATTTCTTAAAGCTTCATTATCAATAATATTCCATTCATATACTGGATCTCCTCCTATATAAGTAGGTTCAATATATTTACCGAGTAGAGAGACTAATCTATAATTACTCCTTTTAAAAGCTTCAAATGTAGTATTCTAAGGATTATGTCTTGCTACCTAAATCTATTTTACTAAAGTATCAAGTACTGTACTTATCTATTTTTCCTTTTTATCAAATTCTTTCTATAATAATTCTTTTAATTCAATATTATTTTTAGGTAAAGAATCTTCTTTTATTTTATGAATTTCTCCGTCAATAGTTACAGCATAATTATATCCCTATGGATCATCTTCTAGTTTTACTATATCACCAGTACCAGTTCTAGGATTATATTGTTGAGAAATATAACTATCAATAGTTTTAGTAATTCTATTCTAAGTAATATTAGCATTTAAAAACATTAAATTAGTTTTATCTAATGCTGTCTATACTTTGTCATCAATATTACCAAAACTTAAATCAGGAGTATCTATATAAGCTTCAACTGCTTCATCTATATCTCCTAACTAGTATTCTCCTTGAACCTATATATTTTTTGGATAATCCATACGAATATCTTTTATAGAACCATCATCATTATATACTATCTATGTAGGAATTAAGTGTAAACTAATTTTATTGGCATTAAATCCTTTAGCCTATAATATTTTCTTTAAAAAAGCTAGTTCTAATTCAAATTTCTACTTCTTTATTTTTATCCAAGATTCATAAGGCTAACTAGATACTATATTCTAATATATAGCAATATTTCCATATTTATCTACAATTACCTAGTCTATATGTCCACGTAATTTTATTCCATCTTTTGTTAATGCGTGAGTAACTGCAATATTACGCACTCGACTAGTACTAATTCCCATTTTATTTTCTCTAGCAGTTATTATTCTGGACTATAAAATTTGGGAACCTAAATTATTATTATCACCAACACTTTGTAAAACTCTATTAAAGCTATTTAATAAAGATTCCTAAAAATCAGTACTTAAATTACTCAACTTACGTTTAGTAATATCTTCAGTTAATTTTGTTATCTATTTACCTATAAGTAAAGATACTTGCACATTCCAAGTATATGGGTCATTTACATTTGAAATCTCTAAATTATTAACTAAATAGTGTATTACATAAGCATCAGCTCCAACTAATTTAAATCTTTCAAATTCTTGAGCTATCTAATCTTCAGTATAACCTCTTTTTCTTAAAGCATCTTTATAATTTTCATCATTCATTTTAGTATAATACTTCTAATTTGGATCAAAGTACTAACTATCTAAGAAATGCTAAATATTATATACTCCTGATTCTGGATCATCAGCTACTACATTACCCCATTTATCAAAAATAAGAGGACTAGATTTTAAATTTACTAGTTTATTATATACCTCAGTTTGTGCTGAAAATAAAGTGTCGCTATATTTAGTTAAATCTATATTATCAGATATTAAATTATGTAATTCAAAATAAGATAATCCTTCATCTCCTGCTAGTTTACTAAATATCTGATATAATTCATTAGATTTTTTAGATACCCCTTTAAAAAAATATTTACAACTCATTGACAAATCTCCTAAATAATATTATTTTGTAATGCTGTCTTTAAAAAGTTAGTAATCTAACGTTCTGTATTATTAGTATTTATTTTATAAGAACTATTTACAGCAAAATCTGTAAAATCTAAAATATTTTCTTTTAAATCCTAGTTAAAAGTGTTATTCTAAATAAATTTTCTAAAATCTCTAAATATTTTAGGGTATGTATTAGGATTTAATGAAGTAAGATATTCTCCCATTATATTAGCAGCAACTTCTTCATATAAATCAATTCTAGCTAAATCAGAATATTCAGAAACATTTTGATACTCCTATAATTGCTACTGTCCCTATTCAGTGTTTTTTACTAAATCTTGTAATAAATCAAAATAATCTTCCTACAAATCTGGCTAGCTTTTTACAATACCCATAAATACGTGCATATATTCATGTGCTACATCTTGTTTAGTAGCTAATTCAAGATTAATTACAATTTCATTATTACTAATAAAAGCCTTTTTATCAACAAACTATTCACCATAATTTTCAGATATAGCCTATTTATTTAATACCTAAGTTGGTATTCCAAATCTAGACTCAATCTTATTAGCAAAATAAGTTAATCTCTAAGGCATAGAAACCCATCCTATAGGACTGCTAGTAGTACTTCTTACATTAGGTATTTGTTGTAACTATATAGTATACTATAAACCCTAACTCTAATTTACATTATTAACATAGTAATAATTATAATTATTAAGATTATCAACAAACTCTGTTAAATCCTCCTACATACCTTTATCTATATCTTCTTGTACTTTAGCCGCTGTTAATAAAATTTTTTCTAAGCTATCTAACTAAGTAGTATCTACAGTGTCATTATGTTTTTGTATAAACTTTAATCCCTATTCAGCATTATAATTCTAGATTTCTTTAGTAAATGCTTTAGAATTTATCTAGACATTTATAGCTCTAATAACCTAACCAGGTAATATAGTAGAGTTATGAGTAGATAAATTAAACTATACACCATGTTCATTAGGCATATATAAGTCTAGTAATAACCCTTTTTTTAAAATATCTTCTTTAAAAGATTTGTCAATAAAATCTCTAGCTTGCTATAAATTATCGTAAGTTTTTCCTACATTCTAATCAGTAAAAACTCCTCTAGCTACCATAAATTTAGTAGTGCCATTTATTACTGCTGAATATATATTATAACCTTTATATTCCTATTCTTGGTGAGGATATGCCTCTTTAGATGCTATAGTATATCCATATTTAGTTTCAAATGTAGAAGGCTAAATATTAAAATATATATTACCATTATAAATAGCTTCTATCTAAATACCTTTAGTACTTAAATTTTCCTAACCATCAGTGTTCCAAAATAGCTATCGTAATACTGAATTTACTTTAATCTATATAGTACTTGGGTCAGGATTATCTTTTGAAAAATACTTTTCATATAATTCAGGAGAAGCCTATTTTGTTAATGTTTTTAATTGCTATAAAGTGATAGCTCTATAAGTAATTTTATTAAATTCTTTATAAGAAGTATGCATCATTAGAGCGTTAGCAAAAGGAGTTCCATATTCTCTAGGAGGGTCATAATCATTTAAAGAATTTAATGCTTCTTTTATTTTTCTAATACGTTCTACATTTTGTTTAAAGTTAGCATTTTTTCCTGATAATAAATATTCATAAAAACTTTCAGGATTCTATAAATATTTAGCAAGAACTTCTCTGGCAGTTTTAATACTTCCTTCGTATTCTCCTATGGCTTTTTTACTAGAAGATTTAGTAAAAGAATATGATGAAAACTTTCTTAACCAAGTTTCGTCAGATTGCTCTAATTCCTATATAAAATTTATAAAGTTACTTGGAATATCACTATCCTAAATTGTTTTAAGTTTATTTAAATAATTTATAAACTATTTTTCTCCACCTCTTTGTACTATATATAAATCGTTACCCTAAACATCTTTAGTAGAATATACTAAAGGAGTATCAGTTCCATTAGTTTTTATTTCATCTACATATAATACATTTATATTCTCTAATTCAGGAGCTGTAGGAAACTTATTACGAAATTCTCTATAAGTCATATTCGGAAGGAAAAACTATTTACTGTCAGTAAGTCCTTCCATATCTTTATTTACGTATATTGAAGTATTATTAATACCCTAAGCACGTATAGCATTAATAAATTCTTCAGTTTTACCCTATTTATTTATTTCCTATATAAGATTGGAGTAATCATAAAAACTTTGGATGGAATCTTCTTCTATTCCATCCAAAGTAATTTTATTACTACCAATATTTAATGTGATAGTACAACTCATTAACAATTAACTCTAATTTTAACTTTACCAGATATTGTCATATTATATAGGCTAGTACCTCCAGAAACAATATCTTTAAACATCTATTCTAATTTATTTATCTATTCTTGTAAATCAATATTTATTGGATAATATTCTTTATTTATTTTTAATCTCTAAATAAGTTCTCTCTAATTATCATATCCTTCAGATATCTAAGTAAAAGGATTTATAAATTTATGGTCTTTAATGTTATAAAGCATAACTAAACCATTAGTAGGAGAATTTCTAGGATCTTTTATACGTACTACTCTATTATCTCCAGCCTAAGAAAAAGATTCTACATATGGAGCAGAATAAATATCAAATCCTTCAAGGGTAACTCCTAAAGCATTTATAGATTCCTCTATAGGTAAATTTTTATTATCAATAGTTTGTTGTATATTAGCTTTGTCAGCCTATCCTAAGTGTTTATACCATTGCATTAATGCACTTGGAGTATATTGAGGATTCCCGATATTATTTATATCCTCTATTAACTTACTCTAAAATAATGTAGTTAATCTATTATAGCCATATTTATTACCATTTACAAATAAATTATAAATCATAAATATATCCTATAAATTAAATTTTCCTACTTTATAGTTTATAAGTTTATTATAATCTTCTTCATAAGATGCATATCTTAATGTAGATTCTCTAGATTTATCGATATTAAGCATATCAATATCCAAAGATAGAGCGTATCTATCTCCTTCTTTTTTTAATTGTAATCCATTAATAAATCTATTTTCAGGAAAATTCTACATTTTTTCACCATCCCAATAAGAACCATTTTTTAAAGAAGGTACTAAATATTTATGAACCCAATATTTAAAAGTAGCAATATTATCTCTACTATTCATAATAATTTCAGTATTAGACTATACTTCAATTGGATTCTAATCCTTTAATAATTTCTATCCCTAATGTAATGGAAATGAAAATGGTAAAGTTTCACTATTATTTACAGCTAACTAAATATTAGTTAAATACTACTAAATATAAGCCTAATCAATATAACTCTAAATCTAGTTAAGTTTTTTAGAATCAATATATCCTCTATCTTTACGTAATATTTCATAAAACTTTCTAACTAACTAACTTTTTGTAGACACTATATCAGTATTTACAGTAGCTGCTTTTTGTAACTCTAAATAAACTCTATACTAATCAGAATGATTTATTACATCTAATACATTTATAGAGTCTTTTATTAAATTATAATATTCTGTAGCTAAAGTTCTATAATCAGTATTTCTAGTAGTACCATCTAATTCTGGTACCTATATAGGAGCATTTATCATATATTCATAAAAACTGAAATTTTTATAAATTCCTGCATATAAACTCTATGATACAATACCATATATATAACTATTAGAATAATTAGGATGCAATTCTTTTACTTTATTGAATAAAGCTTCTAAATCAGTAACTAAATCAGTGCCTTGCTCATTTAAAGAACTTGGTAAAAGTTTTCCTGCATATTTAGTTCTTAAATCTTCTATTTCCTAAACACTTGGCAGTATCTCATCAAAACCTTTTATAAAATTATTGAAACGATTTTCAAACGCTAACTATTCATTCTACTAAGTACGTATTCCCTAATTCATACTAAAAAGTAACTATGCAGCCGCTGTAGTTTCTCTGGCACCTCTATGTACAGCTTTAAATCCTTTTAATTTATTAAAGAATAGCCCATCATATCTTTGTCTAAGAAGAGACTCTAAAGGTTCCTAAAACTATTTTGGGGCATCCTTCAATCTTTTATAAGTTTTAATCTATGGATCTACAGGATTATTATCCATTTCTACATAAATACCATTTATAAAATGTAATGTAGTTCCATTATCTGAAGTAATAGAAGTATCATTTAATAATTTTACTAAAGTTTGACCTACAATAGTATCTCTTCCAGGGTCATATTTATTAATAGTAGTAGGATCTAATACATACTAGAACCAATCTTTTTGTTTATCAGGATTACTAGAAATTAACTAATCTAATACTTTCTAAACATTATTACTTTTAACTCCAATATCAGAGAACATATCAGATTTACTTAATCTGTCTACAAGTCTAACTACAGGTGAAGTCATTAAATCTACAATCTAATCTAATGGAAATCCCATTATCATAAGATAGCCATGTACTCCTGCTAAATTCATACCGGCATTTATCTTATTTAAAATAAGCTCTTTTGCATTATCAGTAGCTGAGTTAAGTAACTGAGATATTAAATCAGATGGATCTGTAGAATTATTAATTAATGACTACATTAGAGACATATATTTAGCCTCATCTTCACTAAGTGTAGTATCTATACTATTTAATAAAGTTTGTAGCTTATCAGAATATTCATTATTTTTATAAGCATTTATAAAATCTTGCTCATATTCTGAATTATTACCCTAATATATTTCTTGAATAAGAGAATTTTTAATATCAATTAATTCCTAATTAGAGCTAAGTAATAAAATAGATAATTTATTTAATCTATTATCATTATTAAAATTAATACCTCCAATAGTTTCTTTTATAACCGGAGTGCCATTAGCCTTCATAAATACTCCTTCGAAAGATTTAGCGAAAGTATATAAATCTTTGTTATATTTCTCAGGGTGTCTTACAATTTCATTATAATAATGTAGTAAACTAAAATAAACTTTTTCTGCATTAGCTGCTACAGAAATAACATTTTTACCAATTAAGTTCTCTTCCTACAATACCCATTTAGTGGCAGGATTCCACTAAGTGTAAGTACCACTATCGCTAGCTAACTATTTATCTTTTACTACTTGTTTCATACCTTCTACGTTAGTAGGACTGTATGAATCAAGTAAGTTTCTCTCATCATTTACTATAGCCTAGGTAGTCCATGATACCGCATTCTAAAAAGCTAATATTTTATTATCACCAGATAACTAAGTACTCTCATGAGTATTAATATCACTAATTAACTAATTTAATATTAGGCTAGAGTAATTTACTTCTATAGTACTATTAGGACTATAATCTATATTATCTAATACTTTATTTATAAGAGCATTTCTTAAAATAATATTATTAGAATCATATGCTTTCTAAGCCTCTTCAGCATATCTTTCTATATTTATACCATTATTAGTTTTTATCCATTTAGAATTTCTAGGTACTGGCAATGAACAAGAAGACTCTAAAGCTTCATTAGAAGAATAATCAAATAAATCACTCCATCCAATAAATTGTCCATTATCATCGAAATTAAATCCCATTACGTAGGCTTTATCTATATCCGTTATACCTTATATCTTTCAATATAAGACCGACTATATCATCAATCACCTAAAAGATAATTGTCTTGCTCTTCGGAATTTATAATTCCTACTCTCTTCCGAGATAGTCTGTGAACCTTCATCTTATAAGTTAAGTAAACTTATCTAAGATGCTTGGCTGCGGATTATCCAATTTTATTTTCTTTTACTATATCTTTAATAGTTAATTAAAGCCCTTATATCTATTTCTAGTATAAGTTAGTGAAATAAACTCTAAGGATTTCCCCGTCAATTCACAAGATTTAACGACTACAATATTTATTATGTAAAAATACTTTACATAAAAGGAGATTGTCACTAAAATAACGATATTTTAGTCAATAGTCAGCTCCCTAAAGCCATGCCTAAAAATGGGAAACGTAAATTCTATTATTATTAACCTAAGTAAATCCTACAGTTCTCATCTTCATAAAAGATTGTAAAGAGGCTGTAGGAATACGGTCAGCAACAGTATCTAAGGTTTTTTCAAAAGAAGCCATTAAATACTTTTGTTTATTTTGATAGTATTCATTTCTAACTTTTTCTAATTCATCTCCAACCGAAGAAAACTAATCATCAATGAAATTTTTAAGATTAGGATCTTTAAAAGAATCAGATATTAATTCAGATTCTGTTTGCTAACTTTTCTAAGAATCACTAATTTCTGCTCCTAAATAAAATTTCTAATGATATATATCATTAATAATATTAGAAATAGCTAAATCATTTATACCTAAAGCTCTTAATTTATTAATGTCTACATAATAATAATTATATCTTGAATCAGTACCTTGTCCTCCCTACTAAGTAACATTATATTCTTTTACTAACTGTATGTCTCCCTCACTAGTACGTAAGCCTACTTTGTATAATAACTATTTGTCTATAGATACTTTATATAACCAAGTTAATTCCCCTTCTTTTTTAGCTATTATATTACCAGAAATATCTTTTTCTTTAAAAAATACTCCTGCGTCATTTTTAATAAGAGGTTCTGAAAAACTTAAATAAGTATGTTTATTATTACCCGTAATAAAAGCTACATCATAATTACCTTTAAAGACTTTAGGCTAAAAATAATCTGCCCTACCTATCTTAGTCTGTAATAACTTTTTAGCCTCAATTAAAGATAAATTATCTACTCCAAATATTTTACTGTAAATGTTTGTCATAACATTCTCGGCTGCCTATAGTTGTTTATTCTAAACTACATAAGTCTGACCATTAATAGTAACCTATCCATTATGTAAATCATTCAGAATTTTCTAATATTCCTATTTACGCATATTAGAATTTTTTCTATTATTTCTAATACCATCAATTAAGAAAATATTAGTATGACCTACTTTATTAAAAGTACCATCAGGATTAATAGTTCCATAATCAAATACAACACGTTCTGGAGCTAAATCTCTACCATGCATAACATCCTAATGTAAAGATACTATTTCTGAATTAGGATCTATTAAAGCTCCCTAGGATAATAAATACTCTTTTAAAGTTCCATTTATATTAGCATCAATGAAATCATAATAAGTATCAATATTATCTAAAGCTATATGAGTTCTATAATTTACATAAGTTTTAGTTTTTTTATCTAAAACTTTATATACTATATCAACTACATCAGAAGGTACAAATTCCTCAAAATTAACATTATCTTTAGCTTCTTCTAACTGCTACTAGTATAGTAAATAACAATCAATTATCTACTATTTTCTAATCTAATAATCTGAAGATAGAGGTAGAACTTGTAAATTATCATTATCAATAATTTGAGATTTTCTGGTTTCCTAGTCATTAGATAATGACACTATTTTATTTTTACCATTAATGACAGGACGATAATCTAAAGGATTAAATGTTCCATCAGTCATGGCTGCTATAGCATCATTATATACATCAGAACTCATGTGAGTTTCTCCACCATATTTAAATGTTTGCACATATTTAAATCCTGGAGTTAATACTAAAGCCAATCCTTTATATTTACCTTTAATTCCTTTATTATTAATTACTGTAGCTATAGATGGTAATAAACTACCATATAAAGTAGCGTCACTAAATGGAATTGCTAAATTCTTTTTTAGTTCATCACTATTAGACTTTAATACTTTAGAAATTCCTTGTAAGATTATATCCCCTAATTCGGCATTACTCTACTATGAATAGCTAGCTGCTACTAACTAACCAATGTTTTCTGTTATTTCTTGGACTTCCTAAGTAGTTAATTTTTTACCTTCATTATAAGCTTCCAGGAATTTATTAGCAGTATCTAATTCTAATTTACAAGTTTCCATAGCTAATTGCCCTAATTCATAATAGACTCTTTTTGATAGATGATGTAAATTACCGCCTTGTTCAAGAGCAGTAATAGCCTATGTAGGCTAAGTAATTTCTCCTGCATCTTTATCATGGTCAGCATCCAACTATACTCCATAATGAGTCATAGTCATAGGAACATAAGCTAATGGCTCACTATTAAACCATAAGGCTTTTGAATTTACATTTCCCTAAGCTCTTTTAGAAGCAGATTTATTAGCTAGGTAATGTATCATTTTATTTTTATAAGGCTGAATTATTTCATTATTTTCTACATAAGAAGCATTATTTAAAATCTATGCAGAAGCTATATTAGAATTCTCTGAATCTATTAAAGTATTAGTATCAATAGCTAATTCTTTACTATAAATTCCGCCTAAAGCTCTATGCAATTCATATACTGAATTTATAGTTTCTATATTTTCATCTTTTTTGGCAAGTCTATTATTATATTCTTCAGGGGTTATTTTTTCCTAAGTAGTGGCATCAAATATTTGATATTCCGTATGAAGAATGTCGTTTATTATATTACCATTTATATCCACATCATATTCTAATGTATAATATAAATTATTTTTAGTATCATAATTTAAAGAATCAATCTTCCTATATTGTCTAGGTCCAGACTCATAATATAAGTTTTCAAACTCATACCCTATATCATTTACTAAATTTAGTTTAATATCATTACCAAATTTTATTGAAGACATCTTCTTAAATATATTGGTAAGTTTTATTTCAGAATTAGAAGACATTCTCATTCTTTCATTAGTAATAGCATATGTGGCATGTTTCCATAATACTACAGAACCTGTTCTATTATCATAAGCATGTCCAATAGTTTTCTTATCCATACCTATAGTCTATCCTCCTAAAGACCAAGATTCAAATACAGCTTGTATAGGATTAATAAAGGTAGAACCATCCATAGCATCAATATCTTTATCTTTCTACCCTTTAAAATTCCAAACATGTGCTCCAATATCTTCTATAGTAGCAGCATTTATGTTCCTACTAATACCTTGCTAAGTTCCTAACATAAATGGAAGCATAGTAGCAGATACTATATTAGCACGTTTATTACTAGTATTCCATAAATTAGCTTCCTATGCATGAAATAATGTTGGAACATTTTCAGATAAAAATTCCATATTTTGAATAGCACTATTTTTAAAATCTATAGACATAGCTTTAGATTTTATATCCTATAAACGTCGTCTTTCCTAATTGTCTTCAGAAGAATTTATTCTTTGAGTAATATCACTAATGAAAGCTCCCTTAGCAGAATTATAATCATTATATTTTAATGGGTCAGATAATTCAGTTCCTAACATAGTATATCTCATATTTCCTGATAATAAATTATCAACGCTAAAGAAATACTCTAACATAGGATTTAAGATTATTTTACTAGCATTTCTTGGGAGCTAAGAATCAAATAATAAGTCTGTACTTTTACCATTTTTATCAATAGCTTTACCAAGAACCATATAATCTCCTCTTACCCACTATCCTAAGTTCCATTCTTTAGTATTGCCTTCACTATCAGTGTACTATCTCCAAGATTTTAAATTATACTTTTTATTTTCTTTAAAAAAATTATTTGCTAATTCTAAAGCTGGTAAAGATTTAGTTATAGGAGGATAATTTCCATCAGGATCTATATTAATAGTTTGAGTAAGTCTTATTTTGAATCCTTTTTTAAGTAAAGTATCAAGAAAACTTGCCTTTTCCATCTACCATCTATTAATAAAATTATTAGGTTTGAACTACTAACTTCCTAAATATACAGCTAAAGGATTTAAAGTAACTTTGTCTTTATTTTTTATATAATTTATATTAGAATATAAATCTACTCCAGCCTACTGTGCCATTTTGATTAAATCAGTTTCTTTTAAACCTTTTTCAGCCTAGGCTAATACCTAAGCAACAATAATATCCTATCCTAAATCATTCTAATATAATACAGTTTCTGGATCTGTTTTTAATAAAGTAGAGGTAGTAAATGTATGACCATCTATCTAAATAGTAAGATTTGAAGGTACAGAAGTAGCCCATTTATCAAACTCTTTACTGGCTTCTAAAAGCTAATCTTCTGACATATCATAACCTATGTGATATAAACCGTCTGTTCCCCAACCTTTAACAGTATTATCTCCGGTAGTTAAAGGAAATGAAGGGAATCGCTATCTATTAATAGCATTAGTTAAATCATATAAAGTATTATTTAATAAACGTTTGTAAAACTATCCGATAGATGCTATATAAGATTCTTGAATATCCTGTTTAGTAGCCTTATTTAAAGGAACCCCTATATTAGCCAAATTTATTCCAGCTCTTATAGGATATATGAAATCAGAAGTTTTATCAGAGTAATCAGCTGGTTTTATAGATATATAAGGATTTGATTCATCAAACAAATGAGAATAAAAATTATCTATAATACCGTGATATAAGAGTTCTGCTGAACTCATATTTTTTAATTGCTTAGATTTACCATATGCATCTACAGCTTCCAAATCTAATCTTGGTTCCATAACAAGATTTGTTCCTCTAGTTAAATTATCTACAAATAATAACTATGAAGAGGCACTAGTTCTTGTTTCCTATCCTTTATATCTACTTTCAGAATTTACCTATTCTCTTAATAATTCTTGAATATTATTACCAATAGCATATTGTCTATAATTAGGTATTTTAGATCCTGAAGCATTAGACGTTACTGCCGATACATTAGTTCCTTCAACAATTTTTTTAGATTGTCCAAAAGAGAATAACCAATTATCAAGATAAGCATTAGCAACTCTAAATACTGTACCAATTTCTCCAGGTCTAGCAATAGAACCTCTAGTAGCTTTTAAATTTATATTATTATATGTATCAGGTAATAATGTATTAATATTAGGATCATAAAAATTAGATATAGATAATTGAGAAGCTGCTGCCTATGGATATCTCTTTACAAAATCATTATAATATCCTACTAAATGTTTTACTATTTCATTACGTACAGCTGTTACTAACATACCAGTAAACCCATTATAAGTACCAGAACCAAAAAGTTTCTACATTTGGGTATACTATTTTAATAACTAAGCTTTAGATACAGTTTTTAAACCAAGAGAATCTTCTATAAAATCAAACATTTCTGTAAATCTACTATCAATACTTCCATTAATAATAGCTTTTTCATTAAAATCTCCTCCTATATATTGACTAGTAACATCTTCTCTCTAATTACCATTCAACTTAAATATATATATATCTAAATTACTAGAATTAGTTGATAAGATTCCCTAAAGATTAGTTTTTTTAGTATTAGGTCCTACAACTATTAATAAATTACCATGTTTAATCTAATAAGTATTAGGTACAGTTACTCCAGCGGGATTTGTATAATCTATTTTACCAGAAGTATTACAAACAACCATAGAGTCATTCATAGTTGTAACAGTTTCATTCTAGTTATTAATAACTTCTGTAGTATTTAAAGTTTCTCTATTATAATTAAATTTATCTTTAACAGTTACCCTAGAGCTAACTCTATTACCTTCATTTACAATATAAACTTGTTGATAATTCATAGGGTCTAATGATACTAAAGAAGTTACAACACAATCTAGTATTGTGGCTTTATGTGTAACCCTTCCCAGTTGTTTTTCAAATAATCCATCTTTAGAAAATCCCCACTATTTTATAGAATGTAATATATCCTACTCTCTCTATTCAAGTTTGCCTATTAAATCTTCAATATGAGGCTCTTTAAATATATCATATAATAATTTATTTGAATTATCTCTAAATGTTTGGGCACGCTGTTTTAATACAGTTAAATACGAATTATTAGTATTAGCTAATTCTTGTCTTAGATGAGTAAAAGCCTCAATAGCTGATATATCGTCTATAAATTGAGACTCATCTTCATTATTAGAATTAATATATGGAATAATTTTAAACAAAGATTTAGACATCTAAGAAATATTAGTAAGTCCATTTATTAATTCATTATCTGACCAACTTTTACGTAAAGAAGATTCTCCCTTTAAAGTATAAGGCATATTTCTTTTAGTAAAACTATGATTAGCATTACCCACAACCTTTAAATCTTTGCCTATAATTTCTTTGATATCATCATCAAAATTTATAAGATTAAAATAAGCAGCTATAGCATTTCTATATTCTTCATCTGAACTTAAAGAACTTTTAAAATCTTTAGTATAAATTTTATGTTTAAAAGCTTCTAAGGTATCTTCTACTTTAAAGTTATATCTCCAAGTATTTTTGTTATTAGCTTCAGTATACATATCTAATTTTTCTGTTCCTCCAGTTAAATATGAACTAATAGTACGCATCCACTAATTTTTTAACTTAACGATGTTACTATTAATAGCCCATTCATTAGAGTTTAATTCATATTCATTTGGAGCTATAAATACAGATTTAATAGTATTTCTAGTTAAATCAAATTTTCTTAATTTGTCATAACCTTTATTATTTTCATAGGCTATATTTAAAAGTTCTTTATTAGTAACTACTAGCTCTTTCTACTAAGCTTTAATAGTAGCTAATATCTATTGTGTAGATGTATCTATACTCTATTCCTAAGATATAGATTCATCCTATGATGTAGCAGGTAATTCAAATATTTTCAATAATTTATTTAAATCATCTCCTTTAATATTTTCAAATTTATTAGCAAGTAAATTTATCTATTGCTGTACCGCTTTTAAATGGATTTTATCTTCCTAAGTAAGTGCCTTACCCTCTTCGGGTAAGTACACTACATTAGATATAATTTGCATTAACCTAGCATCATTATTTTTTAAATTTTTCCATTGTCTAGAGTCTAAATTAGTTAAAAACTTTATTAGGGATTGTTTTGACTCAATATTGTCAATACCTGTTATTTTTATAAGTTCTCTACAAGCCATTTATTATACTAAATTAATAGAACAATTTTCATAATCTATAATATTATCTATATATTTTCCTTCTAGCTATAAACCATTAGTATATGTAGCATCTAATATTTCTTCAATTTTACTTTTCATATCTTCTATAGAAGATAAATTCATAAAACTATCTCTAGATAATTGGAACTCGTCATTCATACCAACTTCATCATAAGCCGTTGTATCTAATAACTCATCGTATATTTTACTTAATACCTCTTTATCCTTAATAGCTTCTTCTATAAACTTCTTCTTTTTACTAGAATCATCGAAATTTAATTTATATTCTTCTACTATACCATCATTATTTACAATATAATAATTTTTTGGATTATGTTTATCTTTAAAAATATTTTTAGGTTCTCCAGATTTAAAATCAAAACCCTATATAATATCTTCAGGATTATAACGAATATATTTTAAATTACCGTCTTCTAAATATATTAATGGAGGCGTCTAAGAATAACTACCAAGTAAAGTATTATCTTCTGTAGATACTTTTAAGTTATGAGCAGTCATAGCCTCCTAAACAGTAGAGTAACTTCCAGTAATTACTCCAATATTTTTAATATTATTAATTTTTTCAGTATCTCCTGAAATTACAGTTTCTGTAGGCTATTCTTTAGTAATTGTATCAGTACGTTTTTCTAAAGATATATCAGCTAAAGGAATAGGAATAACATCTGACATATATAAACTATTTATATTATTAGTTCCTGATGTATTTCTTACTTTTCTAAAATAAGCAGTTCCTCTATCTGCCAAGCTCTTTTTATATAATAATTCTGATCCCTATTCATAATCTACTCTAGGATATGTCCATATACCCCATCTAAATGGAGCAGTAGATTCTCTGAAAACTTTAGGATCTTGAACTTTAGTAGTACCATGAAATATTAAATCTACAATATTAGTAAATTCTGTAGTGCTTCCTATATCTTGACCTGCTTTTATTAAATCCTACATTGGTAATACTTTTATCTGGGACTTACCCTCAGAGTCAGTATATTTATATTTATATTTATTGGAATCTCTATTCCAAAGTTTATTACCTTGAGGAGACATAGCCATTGATACAAATCTATAATTTTTAGTTAATATCATTGGAACTATTTTAAATATACTCCAAGGTTTATACTAATTATTTTTAGCTTCTGCTAATTGCTATTGAGATTTAATTACATCTTGATCTAATTCTATTAATACTGTACGTTCGTTTCCATCAGTATTATAAGTAGGGAATGCAAACTAATATCTTCTATTATTTTCCTAGTAATCTCTTAAGGAATGCATAAATAATTTACGAATATCATTAGTCCTACCTTCTTTATCAAAAGTTATATAATTTAATTCATCAAACTCAGAAGTAGTACCATCATTATTAAGAGCTTTTAAATTAATAAAGTCTTTAAATGGAGCTAAAGCTCCTTCTACTACTTCAAGCATTTGTCTCATATATTCAGGAGTAGCATATATATAACTTTTTAATTTATTAGGATCAGATTCTTTTAACTTTCTCTATTCTTTTATAAAATTTTCTTTAAAAGTTTCTACCACTGGAGCATCGTCATTCCAATTATAAACACCATTGGTATATTTAAAAAAAGCATCATTTCTAGCTTTTTCATCCCATCCTATATAGTAACGAAGATTTTTATTTTCTAGTCCTTCTGGATTTAATCTTCTAAACTAATTATATATATGTAAATCATCATTAGGATTGACCTATAAAGCATTAAGTACTCTTTTTAAATTAGCTCTAGTATTCCATAAATGTGCATACATTCTAAGTCCTAACTAAGTCTAGTCCTATGGATATTTATTAGCACTCTCAGTATCAGTAGCTTTTAATGTGTACATATCCTACCATACCTAATTAGTTAAATCCTAGAAAGATAATCCTCTGTGAGTAGGTACTATCATACGTACTTTCATTCTATCAAGATTATCCTAGTTAGTATTTAATTTATTGCTGCAATACATTTGAACTAATTCCTCAGTACTCATGTTAGGTAAACTAGATACTAAATATACTACTTGACCTTCCATTTTAGGGTTTACTCCTTCCAGTTTATTAGCTCCTCCCATATATACAATAGGTTCAGAAACTGATAAATATCCTCTATCTTTTAGTGCAGCTTTATTTATAGTGTCAGCATCTCTTAAAGTTCCTTCAGTAGTACCTTTAAAAGTTTCTCCATTAATAGTACGTTCCCATCTCCACGTTTGCTATGGTTTAACTTTCTAAAATGGAATCTAAGAATTAGTATGTTTTAATAAAGTTATTAAGTTTTTAGGAGCATTTATTTCTCTCTATCTTCCCTCATCATATATAGCTTTAAACTATTTTACATAATTATCATATGCTGGTAATAATTCTTTATGGTCTTCAACATATTTAGAATAAGCTCCATTTATATCAGGGTTAGGTAAACTTCCTAATGTAATAGTATTAGTTACTGTATTACCATCAGGATCAATAGCCTACCACTTAGCTTCTACAACTGCTACTATCTATTCTCCATTATAATTAAAAGATACTTCATCATTATTTAAATCAGAAAATCCTACTAGAGTATCTGTATCTTTTTTCTGCCTTAAAGTTATATAATATTTTAAATTTTCAAAAGTTTCTGGAGATTTATTAAAATACTACTATAAGTTCTGATGATTAGCTAAGAAAGCTGCTCCATCCCATCTTTCATTAGTATCAGTTCTTCTTACCTACATTAAAGCATATTTTAATGCAAGTAATTGTCTTACTAAACGGTCTTTTTCTTTACCATCTGATATAACTTGGCTAGCATTATTAAATCTTGCTATAACTCCTACATCAGATAATTCCTTAGATTCAATATCTGGAGAAAACCATTCCTTTTTAGAACTTCTTTTTAGTCCTAATAAACTAAAATTACCATAACATCTATCAAAACTGTTTTCATTAGGTACACTTTCTATAGATTCTAAAGTAAAATTTAAAGCCTATTTATTATCTTTATCTAAAGATTTTTTATCAGTAGGAGTAATATCCAAATCTTGAACCATATCATCTAAATCTGCCATATTATAATAAGTAACAGTTTCTACAGAAGGAGAATTACTAGTACTAGCATTTGTCGTACTAGTAGAAGTTGTATTAGTTGAAGGATTAAAAGTATAACTATTTAATTCTTCTAATAAACTATTTCTTCTATCATTAGCATACTAAGAAAAATCTGTAGTATCTCCAGTATAAAATTCTTCAGTACTAGTAAATCCTGAATTAGGAGATATAATAACTGCTCCCTTTATACCTCGACTTATTAAAGTATATAATTCTCTAGAGCTGTTTAATAAATCTCCTACTGCTGTATCATCATATTCCCTAGTTTGAGCTTTAATATTTCCTTCGTATATTAAATAATCAAATTCCTATCCTTGTAACTCTTTAATATTATTAAATTTTATAGCTGTAGGAATTTTACTAGTAATGTCATTAGGTCCAATATAAGCTATTTTTTTAGGAGTATCCTATGGAATCATATCCCACTGATCAAATGAATCAGTGATTATAGTTCCATGTAATTCTCCTGAAGAATAACTATATCTAGGAGAATAACTTTTAATAGCATTACGAGCCTAAACATATTTATCTTTAGGCATAACATCATTTATTAAAGTTCTTACCTACTAAGTTAGTCCATATAATAATTTTGTATCAGAAGATTGCTGTATATTACCATTACGTAATGATATAGCTAATCTAGGAGTTCTTAGACAAAAAGCATTATCAGTGTCTATATTAGCAATCATTTTATCAGTAGTATATCCAGACTAAGTATCGTCTCCTAAACCTAATATAAATATATCATTCTTTTTAGCCCATTTATTTATTAAGGCTAAATCCAAAGTACTGAAATGAGTTATCTCATCTATAACTAAAATTCCAGAATCATGATTTTTAACATCAGCATTACTAATTAAAGATTCTACATTATCAGTACTACTTAAGTTATTAAATTTTCCATTTAAATCTTTATATTTAGCATCATCTATAACTAAAGATAATAACTATTTAGCATTAATTCCGTCAGTAACTCCTAAGGATTTATTTAATCCAGTTACTTGAGTATCAGTAGGTCCTGCTACTATTATATGTTTATTTTTAGCATAATCAGTTATATATTTAGCTACCACTGAAGTCTTACCTGAACCTCCGATACCACTAATAAATAATAATCTATCAAGTATAGGTACTTTAATATCTGATTTCTTTTTTATTCTATTTATTACAGAAGATACTAAAGAAGGATTATTTATAGCGGCAATACCTATTTTTGCTAAATATAGCTAAGCATCTATTGGTACTATATTATCATATTTATCTACTTCTTCTTTTATAAAAGATAAATAATCATCAGATTTTACTCCTAACGTAGCTAATAAATAAGTGATTTTATCATAGTTATTAAAAGTAGTATAAGAAACAGTCTAATCTAGATTTGTAGTTTCCTATTTATTTATATTATCTATGAACTAATCAAATATAGCATTTACATCATATCCCTAAGCTTTATATTTCTAATAATTTTCATATAATAAAGCTTCTATATCTTTTAAGTCCATATCTGGTGAATAACCTTCTAATAGATTTACGCAATTACTTTGCATGCTTCAAAATTATTTCTATTTGAGTTAAAAAATTCTTTTTTAGTCTAAGTAAATTTTTCCTTAGCCTAATCAAACTATCCTATTATATTTCCTTGATTTATATTAGATATAAAAGGTAAAGAATAACTATTAGGATCTATCATATTTAAATATTTTCCTATTTCTATCTAATATATGTTAGCGTAGTTCTCGTCGATTTCAGCTAAAGGATTTGCTTTTATTTTATGTTCTTGATTAAATCTATTTATAGTTTTATTATGACCATAAATATTAGTTAAATCCTAATCTGTAGAAGCTGCACGCATGTACGTAGAAGCAAGATTTAAAACAGTCTATACTTGTTGTAAAGATTGCATTTCTTGCCCAGTCAATTGAAAAGTATTAATATCATCATCGTCTTCAAAATGTTGATACATTTTCTAAATTACTGATTCTACATTTTCATTATATACTGGTAAATGCTTAGCTAATTCTACTATAGGATTCGGCAATGATTCTGTTAATCCTGCCAAAGTTTGATATAATAAATTACTATTTATACTCTTTTCAGCATTATCAAGTACTTCTTTAGCAAAAGCTTTGTAACTATCATTAACTGATTTTCTAGCATCGTCAAAATTACCATTTTTATTAGTAATTAATGGCTATAATTTAATTAAAGATTGTATAGAATTATTAGAAACATCTTTATTTTCCTATAACCAATTTTCAATTAATTCATCAGTAATCTATTCTCCATTAGCTATATATTTATAAGGATTTATATATTGTAAATTATACTACTGATCGGTTTTAGGGTCAACATATTTAGAATTTTCTATAGAATTTTCAATTTTATCTACAATATCTTTTCCAAATACTTCTGTTAATATATATTTATAGGACTTACCTTGATAACGAGAATCTGATCCTCTATAAATATTGTCTAAACCTATAGAAGCTAATCTTAATAAATTCTGTATTTTCTCTATTTTAGTACCATCAAATTCGGGTAAGGCATCCTCATTTATAACCTTCTAATTCAATAAATCAGTTACTACTATATTACTAAAACTATCTGTATTAGTATTAAATAAAGAAGTAAATGGTATCATTACATTTAAATCCTCATTATATTCATAATCAGGATGGATAAACTACCCATATAATTTACCAAAATACTAATCAATTTTTCCTGGGTCTTCTTTAGTACCAATAATAGCAGTTCTAAGAGATTCTATATCATTACCTTTATAATCTTTTAAAGAATCTCCCGATAATTCTTTTATTAAGTTATCTTGCTATACTGAAAAATTAGTTAATACTACATTCTTTCTAATATCCTTAATTCTAGCAGCTAACATAGTTTTAATCTATCTAGAAGTAATTGGATCTAATATATGAGTATTTACAAAATTAACTAAATCCTATAATTTCTATTCAACTTTTGTATTTATTTCTTGTTTTCTTTGTTCTTGTCGTATTTTATAATCCTAAGCAGATTCTCCTTCTTGCTATTTTGATTTAGCATATTCTTCATCAGATTCATACCACTATTTGTTTTCTAGATGATTAGCATTTTGATACCAATCTATTCCATCTTTAAATAATTCCTAGACTTCTTTCTAATAGCTATCATAATTCTAAGACTACTACGCCATCTACTATAAATAAGGATCGATTTTCTATTGCCAATCTTTAAATAATTTAAAAGATTCCTATAAATCAAGAGGCTATGCATTAGCCTAATAAGTCTAATAATCAGCTTTATATTGTTCTATTTCTGGCTAAGTTAATTTGTCTACAGTTAATCCATGCTAAGTATTATACAACCAAGAATTAAAATCATAAGTTCCAAAAGTAGAAGATATAATAGGATCTATACCAAACATTAACATTTCAGTATAATATGATGAATTTTCAGGAGATTCAAAATTTAATAACTCCTATTTTTTATTATTTAAATAATCCTACCAAGCTGCTACATTCTAATTACGTTTAACTTCTTCTCCACTATTATGACGTTCTGTAGAGTCTAATAAACGTGCTTCTCCTAGCTTATCGATTAATTCTTTAGAACTACTAGCAGTAGCTAACTCAGGAATTAATTCTTTTGGAATTTCTCCATTTTTAGCTGATGCAGCTACTTCTAAACCTTTTTGAGCTATAACTACTTGTTGTGCTAATTTCTACCAAGTCTATTGGTAACGTGTAATATAAGATTCTTCTTGTAAATATCCTTGTAGATTTCTAAAGATTTTATCCTACATTATCATTTGATTAAATAAGTCTTCATCAGATTTATTTAAATTATTATCATCCATAATAGTTTGGTAAGAACGAATCTAATTAGTAAGTCTTTTAGCAATATAATCATTTATTGATAAATCTCCATCAACAGTGATATTAACCTACTAACCTTCACTATCTGTGGTGGCATTAGTTGCTGATATGGTAGTACTACCAAACTGTCCTTTCTTACGCATTTGTTCTATAGTATTAACCATATCTTCAGCTTTACCTTCTCTAGTTAAATATAACATATTACCAGAGTCTTTATTTATATGGAAATTATTGCCCTATAAAACGCCAACTCCATAAAACATACCTCCACCAAGAGTACCTCCAATAAAGCTCATTCCATATCTAGAGAGTAATTGAGCTATATTATATCCGCCTTTTCCTTCCCCATTAAGATTTTGATCATAATTAAAAGCACCAACGTTAGCCTGTGTGGTTATTCCAAAGTTATGAAGCATTTCATAAGTAGCTTTAGACATATCGGTTACTAATTCTTCAGAAACTTCTTCAAGACCTTCACCTATAGCTTTACCTACTGCACTAGTAGTATGATATTTTATATCATCAGCATAATCCTATAAAGCTTTAACCATTTTATTTCTTCCAGATAATATAAGTTTTTTAAACTTATTAGTATTTTCTGGAATATTTTTAGTAGAAATTCCTAAAGCTTTAGCCCAATTTTCTTTTTCACCAAGTAAAGCAGTTCTTATTTGGCGCATATCATTTTTAGCTAATTCATCAAAGAACATTTCTCCAATACCTAGTCTATCTACAGTATACATACCTAAAGTAGATCCTAAAGCTACTGCAGCAGCTTCTTTAGGAGTAGCGCCTGCGTCTAACATACTTTGATATACATCAGTATTAGAAACTAATGCCATATAAGCTAATGAAGCATTAGCACCTAATCTATTTAATTTTTCTATTCTAGGTTTATATACGTCAAAAGTTTTTCGTAAAGCAGCAGAACCTATAGATGTCTATTTCCAAGCATCTCCAACTGCTTTACCTTCCTACTCTAGTATTTTAGCTATCTAGCCTTCTTCCATTCCATATAATGATAATGCTTTATACTTATCTTCAGCAGTATTAGCATTATTTAATACGCTCTATAATTTAGATTCATATAAAGCTTTAGCTTCTTCTTCAGCTACTTTACTTAAATCCTATTTTCCAGTTATTAATTTTTTAGTCCAATTAGCTACAGCTTTTTGCTAGCCCCATTGTGTAGCTACATCTCCCATCATATTAAACACTCCTTCCCAAGTCCACATAGCACTCTACCCAGCATCAGAAACACTTCCTGACATAGCAGTAGCTCTACCTTGTAAAGAGTTAAGAAACTAACTATTAGCTGGTTTATCTGAGAACAGAGACTTTATCATACCATATAACATAGGAGTAGTTTTAGCTAGTTCTCTCACTACTAAACCTGCACTATAAGCTTCTCCAACATATGGAACAGCTAAAGGTAACACAGAAGCCACATTTTTTAAAATAGTTCCTGTTACACTTTTATCCATATCATCAGAATCAATAAAATCATATTTATTTAAAGAAGATGCTTCTGATGTTACTATATCTCCCATTGATAAAACCTATTTAGTAGCAGGATTTCTACCATTTAAAGTTTCATAATAAGGTTTGCCATTGGAATTTAATTTTATTTCTCCTTTAGAGTGCTTTAATTTTTTCCCTGAAATTGGGTCAATACTTTCTCCATCAGAATCGTATGTAGCTAATACTAATGGGTCACTAAATATTTGTTTAATATATTTAATAGGGTTAGAAAATAAAGATATACTATCAGGTGTTTCGTTTAAAAATTTTCCAGTAGATGAATCAAATATATTCTAACCTTGAGCAATTTCTCTAGTACTTTTACTCTATTTACTTATTTCCTAAAAACCACTAATACCAACACCCTAATTAGTTGGGTTAGATGTAAGTTTAATAAATGATCCTAAAGGATTCTATTTATCAGTTTTCATTCCCTAGGTAGTACCAGTAAATGGATTATATATCTAATCTCCAGGCGCCTATCTTACATCAAACATATCGTAGACAGTATGTACAGATTTATCTTTCTACAATTCTCCCCATTTAGTAGCTTGTTGTTGGTAATAGTCATGAAATTTATCTTTATTAAAATTACCATTATTATCAGCAAATGCTGGATTATTTATGATAAAATTAGATTTAAGATAACTTTCTTCTTTTAACATCTAAGTATTATCAGTATCTATCCCTTTCATTTTGAACATTTCTGTACTATAATCGGGATTATTTATATTGGCAACTATCCAATCGTTATTTAACATAATTAATTATTTAAAACATTAGAGCTAGTATTATTGATAGGAATATTCTATGCTCTATATAAAGCTTCCATAGCACTAAGCATATTAGGAGTTACTTTACCAGTTAATATCATAGTAGCTACAGGATTATTATCTAACGGAATATAAACAGGAGCTTTATAAATATTATTATTAAACCATCCAAATGGTGCCATAGATGAACCACTAATTTTCTAGGAAGCGCCACCTTTACCATCAGGATATAGTATTTTTGACATATTCTCAAAATCTGAGTCCATATTACCTACAGTAGTAGCTAATGTAGGATTTCCAACAGCATCAGAAGATGCTTGTCCATTAACTACTAAGAAAGCTCCAAATCTGTCTTTATTAGGGAATCCTTTAGAATCGACTAAATCACTTAATCCATACTTTTTAAGAATCTATGCTTCTCTAATAAGGTAAGCTTTTGGATCTGTAGTCTAAATATTTCTGATCTCCTTCATAGCCTATTCATATTTAGGAATTAATTCAAAATCAGGGACTCTATTACCATAATTATCTAATTTAGCTGGTAAATTTACTCTCATACCACCCTAATTTAAGTAAATTATATCTTTAAGTTTATCAGGGTCTTCGATTCTTTTATCCCCAAAATAAATAGCTCTAGTATCACTTATTCCCTAAAGTCCTGATCTACTAAGCATGTCTGCTAAACTAGTGCTCTATATAGTTTTTTTATCCTAAAAATCTTTAATATCTCCATATTTCTAACCATATAAAGTCATTTTAGCACTAGAGGAGTCTGGCATAAATTGATATGTGGTATCCTATCCTCCAATACCATTCTATATCATAAATGCAGGATTAGCTTCTGCCTTCTCTTCCCAATCTCCTTCTTGAGACCCAGAACTACTACCGCTTTTTTCAGTTTTAGCATCTTTTTTAGTGCCGTCAGGATTTAACTAATCCTAATATTCCATATCAGTATTAAATGAAGTATTACCAGTAGCTAGTAATTTTAATAAATAATCTACTCCTTTTTTATTTTTTCCTGCTCTAGCTGTTAGTAAGGTCTACTCTTTAGTAGATAAAGATGCCCAAGCATACTGTAATAAATTAGCTACCTAATCAGCGTTTTCTTTAGTAGTATATTTATATACACCTGGCATAGTTAATGTAGTAGGATCTAGTCCTCTCTATAACAATCCTTTAAGTACTGTTAATCCAGATTTAGTATTAAAACCATCAGTACTAATATATGAAGAAACACTACTAGATTGAGCATTACTTAATATCTTCTATAGTTTATTAGTGATAGCTTCTACACTAGTACTACCATTTACTATATTAAGAATAGAATTATCTCCAGGTAATTTCTAAGCTCTTAATTCCATTATATCTGCATTAGTAAGAGTTTTATAAACATAAGGATTTTGTTTCCATTTCTCAACAGAAATAGTATCTATTCCTCCATCACTAGTTTGTATTACAACTCCTCCCTAATCAGTAATAGCCATCTCATTTTCTGAATGATTGGTAAACATAGTATCTCTAGATTTATCCCAAACTTCTTTATTAAACTTAGCTATCTTAGCCTATAAAGATATTCTAGTTAACATCTAAGCAAAGTTTGAATAATTAGTATCTCCTGTATTTGTTGGGTCAGCCCAGAAGTTCTAGGCTTGTGTATATAGTTTTAAGATATCACTAGGAAGACCATTTATATCTTTTAATAATCCTAGAAAATCTTTATCTGTTATCTTTCCTTTATCCTCATCATTAGATGATTTTTTATTAGCAGCAGTCATAGCTTTTATCAACTTAGCAGTGTCTGATTCAGCTTCTACTCCAGTTGTAGCCATAGCTAAAGGCTAATAAAAAAATGCAGAGGAGGATGTTCCTCCTTCTGCAAATTTTTGTATTTTTAAATTCATTTCTTATTACTCTTTTTAAATAAAGTATTAATGAGTTTACTTAAATCTCCGCTCTATTTAGTAGCAGTATTAATACTATGTCTTATAGTATTATAAAATTCTTTGGTATTAAACTTTGATATATCTTCAAATTTACCTCCTTTTTTGTACCTAAATCCAGGATTACTAATACCATATACCTAATACATATTATTATAATATCTTGCTCCAGCCTCTTTCTATGCATTAATTAAATTTCTATATTCATCAGTATCATATGCATTAAAGTTCAAATCATTCTAATGCTAGCGTAATAACTACTAGTATTTTTGTTGAGCTAATAAAACCTTAGCATCATTTTGATAATCCCACTAAGCTTTAGCTAAACCATATTGCTACTAAGCATTCTTTCGTTCAACATATGGATCAATAACATTAAATTTCTCTAAAGCATTAATCCAATTTTGTCTATTAGTAGCGAGTGCTCTAGCCCTATCTCTAGGATCTTGATACTCATTAAGCATTCTAGTTTTATATGCCTATTGAGCATTAGCATTAGCAGTATCAACAGCACTTTCCATATTGTAAAGTCCTGCTTTATAAGACTACTGCTTCTATCCTTCTAACCAAGTATTTCTCTCAGCGTTACCCTATAAATATAACTTATTAGCATTATTCATACTTTCTTGCTAAGCGGCAGTCTACAACTAACCACTAGAAGTAAGTGGTCTAGAAGTCTAATTCACTGTTTCAGCAGCTTTATTATGATAAGCATTCTGCTAAGCTAAATTATCCATTACTTGATAACTAGTATGCTTAGGAGAGATAACATAATTTGGAGCTTTTATTTTGAATATATCATTAGTAGCTTTATTAGCTAATAAATATTTACCAGTTTCAACTGCGTTATAAAGATTACCTGGATTACTTGTTAATTTAGCTAAGTATTCTTTACCCTTATCAAATATAGATTTTTTACCAATATCAGGATTAGTTACTGAACCATCCTTTTTAGGAGTATTTTGATTCTATTCAGATTTTTCTATAGGAGATAAATAATAGTAATCATTTTTTCCTAAAGCAAAATTATAACCTTTATTTTTAAAAGCTTCTGTTACAGATGCTAACTACTCATCTGTAAAATCTCCCTTTCTACCTAATAAACGTCTATCATCAGTTATTTGGCTATAAGAGCTATCTGTTTTATATCGGTGATTGGCATCAATATTCCAGTCTCCAGAAGTTCTTTTAGTATTGCCATATAAATCATATCTACCTAAATTTTGAGCGTGCATAATACCTAAAGAATTGTATCCTATATTATTATCATTCCACTCTCCATTATATCCAGTTTTATATAAATTTTGATAATCTCCTACAGATTTATCATTATATGGTGTAGTCTAAAAATTAGTTCCGGCATTCTTATGTAAATCACCGTGTTTATCCTACATACTATTAAGCCAAGTATAATAGTTATTATCAGATAAACCTCTTAATATATGATTTACATTCTAAGACCATACTGCATCAAACCAAGTAGTTTTAGGGTTTACTTTTACTCCAGTTTTTATTCCACCTTGGGCTTTAATAACACCACCTTGTTTAAAAGCGTGAACAGATTTTAAGAATTCGTAGTCATATAATACTCCTCCATCCTAACGTCTTTTAATGTTATTATCTCTACTGGTTTTCTTCTTTTTATTAGATTGTTTATGTGGGAGATTAGTATTTTTATTATGTCCTTTAGTATTATTACTTTTAGTATTACCAAAAGCTTCCATAACTTCTGAAGCCTTCTACTATCTACTCTATTTCTACTACTATTTATATTCAGAAGATTTAATAGATTTAATATCAGCTCTAGAAAGTTTAGCTCTCAATCCCATAGCCCTACCCTAACTATCTAAGTTAGTTAATACTGGAGAGAACATTTGCTAATACATTCCCTATCTACTTTCAGTAGGAGATAATATAATAGCATTCTATCTTCTCTGTCTTTCTAAGAATTCCTACTATACAGCATTCTACATTTTTCGTCTTCTTTCCAAAGATTTTCTAGTAGTATGTTGTATAGCACTTCCAGTACCTTGTCTTTCTGCAAAAGGAGGAAATAAACGCTCATACATAGCCTATTTTTTAGATCTAGCTGCTCCTTTTAATTCAGGTTTAAATTCAATAGGTTCCCAATTTAAAGCAAATTCCCTGTTTGCCTAAGTTCTTACAGATTCAGGAGTTACTATGACTCTAGCAGATGGTACAGGTAAATCTTTTGCTCTAGTATTACCTTGGGCTATATTAATTCTTCGCTATGCATCTGCAAGGTCTTTTGCTAATGCTTTACGTTCAGATAAATCTTTCTATAAAGCATCCCTACGCTCAGCATAAATCTAATCCTAAGGCTTCTATTGTTTATACAAATTTCTCATAAATCTTTTACCCTACTATTCAGCTTCTAAATCTTTAATCTCCTAATCAGTCATAGGTCTCTTTCTATAATGCTCATAAGCTTTTCTAGTAGCATTATCAATAGGAAGAGGGTTATCTGACATAAATCTCTTTCTTAATAGTTCAATATCCTTTTTCTACTACTCAGGAGTTATATTATGTGTCTATAAAGGTCTTTCAGGATTATTAGTAATTGTTGGCTAATTCTAAGCAGGTTTTGGCTATTCAGTGCTAGTAGTAGGTTCAGAAGTTTTATTATTCTAATGCTTCAAAGATTTAACAGGTCTAAATATATATTTAGTTTCTGGATCTGAAGTATTGCCTAAACGACTTACTATTCCCCACTTACCATAGAATCTTTCAAGCTTGAGGGGATTATTAGATGATGGAGTATAATTATGAAATATTCCATTATCGAACTAAATACCTTTTACTTTAGTAGCAGCTTCCAAGGCTTCATTCCTATCTCTCATAGTAGGATTTTTAGTTTTATCCATCATATCCTCATACTATTTAGCAGGAATAGTCTATTTACCTTTATTAGTATGTACTATCACATTCTTCCCATAATTAGGATTAATATCTCTTACTTTATTATGATTAGGAGCTACTTTAGTTAATCCTGAAGTTATAGAAACTGCTGTAGCTAGATCTCTCAATTCATCTGCTGTAATAGTAGTTGGGTTAGTTACTAACTTTTTAACAGCACTAGCAGCATTTGGAGCAGCTTGTATTACTCCTGGAGCAGTTACAGTTCCAAGAATTACTTTATATAATTTAGCATTATTTTGTAAAGCTTTTCCTACTCTACCTAATTTAGCTAATTTACCATATGAACCTAAAATAGGAACAGCGCCAGCTGCGTCAAATAATAGGTTAGTTCCTAAATTAGTAAATGCTTCTGCCTTACTAACAGATGGATCAGTAAAATCAGCAAAAGCATGGGCACCAGTGCCTGCAAGTCCTGATACTGCCCCTACTGCAGTTCCTACAGGACCAAAGAATGATGATACTGTAGAAGCAATATCAGCAGTAATACCTCCAAGCTAAGCATAATCAGAGGCAGTTAGCTATCCTAAATTTCCTAGTTCTCTTTGTCCAGCTTTTATTTTATTAGGGTCTCTCTAACCTCGTAAAGGAGTTCTTTCTACACTATTAATCTATTGCTATTTTTTAATAGCGTCCTAACGAGCTTTTAAATCTTTTAAATATTGTTCTCTTAATTTTGCCTAATTACCAAAGATACCTCCCCACTAATGTTTACTTATATATTTCTTATATTCATTATTTCGTAAATCACCCCAAGATTTACTTCTGTAAAACTCTAAGTTATTACCTCTTTTACGCATATACATATAGGTACCATCAGAGTTTCTTTTAGAGTTCTTCAATCTCCATACAGTACCTTTAGATGCTCCTACATAAGATGATACATCATCACCTATATTATTTAACTTTCCTGTATCTAATAACCATTCGTAATTATAGTTGATCCAGTCTAATTTAGATTTTATAGGAACAATCCCACTAGTAGTATGTCTATCAGCATTTTTTAGAGAGTATGCTTCATGAATATCAGAAGTTAAATCTCCATGTATAAAATTATCCCATTCTTGATCACTAAATTTATTTATATTAGTAGCTTTATCAAATTCTTTACCGCTTTTAACAGCAGGTCCTTCTATTTTTTTTCCTTTAGAATCTACCATAGAAGACTATGCTAATCTAGAAGGAACATAAGAAGAAGCCTAAGCCTTTGGAGAATAATAACCGTTAGTTTTTAACCAATTCTCAAAAGCTTCATCTTTTCTTCTTTTACTAGCTGCATCTATTTCTGCCTAATTTTTAGCTAAAGCTTCTTCATTATTTAAATTAATAATCTATTGTCTCTAAGCTAAATACTCCTACTACTATTCAGGAGTCATAGTATTATATCGAGCTAATTCTTCCTCCGAAAATCCTCTAGTAGGATCATCTATTGTCTATTCCTAAGCACTACCAGTATTAGTATCAGCAACCATAGTACTTAAATCTTTAGTAGCTAAAGCATTACTAATATAATCAGAAGTAATACCTAATGGAGCATAAGTAGCTACATTAGAAGAGGCTATAGCAGCATCGAGATTTTTATAAAGAGCATCTTTATCAACTCCATCCCAATTATACTAAGCACCATTAGTAGTTAATTCATTTTTATATTTAGTTAACCCTTCTTTTATTTTAGCACTTCTGTTGGCAATGCCATATACTCCATTTGTCAAAGTATCATTTTTCTAAAACAATGCCCAATCAGGATTATTACTACCAAACCACTATTGATTTAAATATGAAGTAACACTAGGTATACTCTTTAAAGATTTATTAGCAGATTTAGAATCAGTCTGCATACCTTTAGCTATCTAATTCATAAAAGCAGCAGTTGCTCCATTAGCATCAAACTTACTTCCTATCCAATTATATTTTTCTTGTTTGTTAGTTCTAGCACCAGTATCATCAACTATCTAGTGCATATCATTTATCTCATTTATTTCACCATTCTATACTCCTTGAGCATAGTTATGTAAAGAATTCCAAGCTAGCTAACGACGTTTATTACCCCATCCCTACTAGTCAGCAAATTCTTTAAACTTATCTGGGTCAGTAATTGCTCTAACAAAATCTGCACGAGTTACATCACCTATTCCCGAAATTTTTATATTCTTTTCTGCCATAAATTAAAAAAGGGGAACACCAAAAGATGCTCCCCTATTAATTTTTTACATTAAATTATTTCTTAATTCTGCGTACAAGTCTTCCTCCCTTACGGTATACTGGCTGACCTGCTTCTTCTGGAGCACCACCTTGACCTTGTTGAGCCGTCTGTACCAAAGCCTGACACACTTGCATAGCCATATTACAATCTTGATTCTACAAAGCCTAAGCTGCTGCTTGCAACAACATAGCCATTGGATCTTGTTCTGCGCCAGCACCCTATTCCTCTGGAGCACTTTGTTCTGCACCCTGAGGTGCACCTTGTGGAGACATTGCTCCACCTTCCTAAAACTTTTTAATAAACTTATATTCCATAATTAATTATTGATTAAACTTCATTTTTATAATTATATACACAGTTTTATTCGTACAAAATAATAATAACCAAAACTATTATTATATAATTATAACGTTAAATTATTCATCAGTGTTATCTTTATCTTTTGGGCTATCCACATATTCAGGTTCTCTAGAATCTTGACGTTTTAAAACTTTAAAGATATATCTACCAAGTGCTCGATAGGCTCCATCAGTCTTAGATGCTTCTGCTTTTTTAGCCTTTTTTATAAGAATTTTAGTTTCTCTTCTACTTACAATACGTTCTCCTCCTTTTAAATTCATTTGAGTGGATCCGTCAGGGAAAAGAACGTGCATAGAATATTCTTTATCGTCAGAATCTTCTACTACTAGCTAATCTCCTTCTTCAATACCTGAATTACTATTTACTTCAAGAACATACTGAACGTCATCCTCAGTAATAGGCTCTTCGGACATTGGCTGTCCCTATTTAACTGATACTACTTCCATATCATCGTCTATAAAAATTATATCTAATGAAATAAGAGTATTCTTCATCCAATAAGATAAGTCTTGAGGTTCATCATATATAAATAACATTCCCTAATTTTCAGGTAAAGATTCTCGACCCATTAAACCTTTTTCCTATTTTTCAGGAGTATCAGCAATCTCTACTTTATATTTTTTATCTCCTATAGTAATATCTACTAAGTTAGATTCTTTATCATTTATTTCTGCCATTATTCTACCTCCTTTATTAGTCCAGTGTTATCTATAGTATTATGAAGAATTTCTTCAGCTAATAATTTACCTGCTTCTAATGCAGCTTTTGCAGAACCATCTTTCATTAGCTCTTCTAGTTTATTAGTCACTGATAAATTAAAAATTATCTCGTTTCTTTCTATCTCTGCGGTCTATTCTAACTTATCACCATCTTTAGCAACAACTGGAATACCTTTTTTAGTAAAATCTTTATTATCCATATGATTTAATCTAGCATGTAAAGCTCCCTCAGGAATAACATTCATATCTCTAGAATTAACTTTTCCCCCTTCTTTAAAGGCTCTTACCTCATCTGTAATATTTAAAGAAGCTTCTGGAAATTCTTTAGATAATGCTTCAGCAATCTATTCCTATGTGAAATTAAATAAAGAAAATTCAGAAGGAGTAAATGTTTTACCATCTTCAGACCAACTTCCTCCCTAATGAAAATCATCATTATATTTAGATTTGGTAGAGAATAATGGATCATCATAATATCTTTCTAATTCTTTATCTATAATAGGTTCTTCTACCTTAGATTCTTCTTTTACTAATTTAGAACCTTGTTTTGCTGACTTTATTCTTTTAGTGTATTCTTTTATAGATTTATAAGAATCAAATAATTTAGCTCCTTTTTTAGCGACTAACATTCTGCCGGAGTTAGATAAATCATAACCTCCACTTATATCAGTCTAGTACTAATTATTATTAATAGAATTCATTTGATTACTTCTAATATCATTTAAATCATTTCTTTGAGCCCAATCCCACATAGTATCTTTCCAATTATTAGTTTTTGCAATAAGTCTATTAGCTCTTCTTCTAGCACCTGAATTCCATCCACTATAAGAACCTTCTCTAGATTCAGCGTCTGCAATATCTTCCATTGCCCCACTATAACCTCCTGCTACAGAACTTTGAGCTTGTCTAGATTGCCAATCTTTACCAGTAGCAGCTATAGTTTTCTTTCCTGTAAGACCTCCAATAAGATTAAAGGCAGCTAAACCTGCACCTAATCCCCATCCTACTCCAGGAATCATAGAAGCTATACCTCCTACCGTATTTACTGCATTTTCCCAACCTGCTTTTCTCTAATTACCAAATGCAACTTGAATACCAGCATTAGCTAATCCTGCAATACTAGAAGCACTTCCCATAGAAGATAAAGCTCCTTTAGCTCCTGCTTTCAATCCTGAGCCTATAGTTGCTGTAGTTAAAGATTTACCAGCAGCTTTTGCAGCACCTGCAATTGCTCCTGCAGCAACATTTTTTAAGGCAGAATTAGCTGCTCCACCAATCATCCTAGTAGCAACTCCATTAGAATTAATAAGTCCACTAGTTAGACCATTAATAGAGCTTTCTAAGCCAATAGAATTTCCTAATTTATTAATAGCATAAGAAGTTGCGTAATTCTATATATTAGATCCTAATTGCTACCTAAATGATGGAGTTGTATAAGCTTCCATCTACTGATGATTCATGTTTTTCATATCAGGTCTAGTAAATCCAGACTCTGAGGTTATTGTCTAAGGGACATTACTATAGCCAGTAATATTAGAAGAAAAGTTAGAAAACTAATTACTAGCCATTGAACCTATATCAGGAGTACTAAACTATAAATTCTACTAGGCAGTGATAGAGGCAATATTAGGACTAAAAGAAGAATTAGGATTAGGGAGGGACTATCCAGTGCCTCCCCCTAATTTAAATTTTTTAATTTTTTTATACATAACTTAGTCTATATGTTGTTAATATTCCAGTAATGATAGCTAAGTCATTTCCTGTATATCTTATCTTTATTTTTATATATTTATCTTTCATAGGAATCTACTAACGATAAGTCCATCCTGTAGTATCTACATTTCCTAAGTTATAAGTATTAGGTAAATCTTCATCACTAATTTCAGTTTTATCCAAATCGTTAGGAATCCAATTTAATACAATAGGTGGTTTATCATCTTTCCAAGTAGTTTCGTTCTTTTGAGCAATATTAATAGAAGGTATCTAAATATACCATTCATCTTCCTAATAATAAGAATTACCTTTTATTACTCCATGTCTAGGAATAGGTAAATTTTTAACATGAGTAGCAATATTATACTAATTTAAATCCTCATATCTAACTATTTCAGAACCTGAAAGTCTAGAATAATCCCTATCTGAAGGAGAACGCATAGAATGATAATAATCTTCTATCTCATTAACAGAATCTAATCTATTATAATATAATGGGAATATAGTAGATTTAAAATACTACTAAGGAGTTACTCCTCTTTTAGAATCATTATATAAATGATCATAAGTAATATCTGAACCTAGTTTTTGATAAGTATTTTTAGTTAATTCCTATCTATACCACATATTAGGTTTATCTTTACTAAATTCATAGCTATCTCCATTAATTTCAAAATGGAAAGATTCAGGTTCAGCTTTATTAGATATAATCTGTAAGTTATCCCAAATTTTCTATTTTACAGAATTATCTTTTACAACAAATTCAAATTCAAATGGATGTTGTTTATTATACCAATAACAAGGTTTAATATGCTCTTGAGTATCAATTATACCAGCCTATCCATGTTTCCAAAAATTAGTTAAAAATGCTGGAAGTTTTTTAGTAACTTCTGTCTCCTATTTATTATAGAAAAACTCTGAGAATGTAAAATACAAAGTAAAATCATAATAACCGCTATTAATTAAAGTAGGTTTATTAAAGGTATTTGTGGAACCTGATTCTTCAGTACCTAAAGTAGCTCTTATATTAATAGCTAATAATTTATCATTTAAGATTTTATATATTTTGTAATAGCTACTTAACCCAGCCTAAGAAATATCCTAAGGAACTAAATATTCTCGTTTATCTGTTGCTACGTTATTTTTTTCTTCCTCTGACTATCGTTTATCCCATTCTGCTAATATATCAGATATTTTAACTTCTATATAAGCTTTTCCTTCTTCAATATTACCACTAGAATCAATGTTTATATTTGATAATATCATAGATGATTTACTTACTACTGAATCTCCTTCTTGAGTAAAATACTAAAATTGCACATACTTCTCAGAATGATTTAGTCCAGGTAAAATTTCTAAGGTAATTTTTGTCTAACCTATATTTTCTGGTATATATCTATCATATATACCTTTTATAGACATTATTACATTCATATTATTTTCTAAAGAATTAACTGGTAAGATATTAGTACTAACAACTAAACCACTTTTGCTATTACTCATCATATCACTTAATCCTAATTTTGCTATATATTTAGATACACTTCTATCAAAAGTAAAGAAAATATTATCTATATTGGCAGAATAAGATGGCAACCATGAATAAAATGTTACAAATGATTTTGTAATTTCATTATAACATAAATTCCAAGCTTTATCTTCAAATCCATATTTCTAATCATAGAAGGTAAACATTACATCATTTTTATTAGCATTATAATGAGTCTTTACATTTCTAATTCCTATAATAGGAGTTGTTTCACGTTCAGATAATGATAAATTATCTACTAAAAATTTGTTTACTTTAAAATCAGAAATTGTTTCTAAATTCTTTCCGTCAGTCCTCCAAATTTTTTTGGCTACAGTATCTACCCCATATACTGCATATGGAGTCTTCACGACGCTCTCAGCCCACTAAGAACCTATCATATCTGAAAGTACTATCTACGGATTTTCAGGAAGAACATTTTTAGTATTAATAAAAATTGCTCCACCATCTCCTTCTCCAGTTTGTATTCGCTCATTTACTGGTAAAAGTACCACACCATGTTCAAATACACATATAAGACTAGATCCCATAGGTACTAATTTTATAATAGAACCATATTCTTTAGTGTAGTCTACATAGTTAGTAGATTTAAATACTCTATAACCATTTCTATAAGCATCATTTATTGATATATCAGAATATATAATACGATTCTAATAAATATTCTTTATATATGGTACTTCAGGAACATTAAAATAATATTTCTCATTTAAAGTACTCCTTAAACCATCATTATATAAATAAGATTCTGGTATTTTATTATTACCTGAAATTAAATCCTACTAATATGGATACCAAGCTCTAGGTCTACCAAATATACCTTTTTCATTAATATTACTCTCATCAATAGAACGTATTGATAAGTTAGTAGAACTTCTTAACTTAAAGGTAATCCAACTACCAAGCTATACAGCATTTACATCTCCTCTATTTATTCTCTATAATTTTTCAGAATTATTGGCATCATAATTATTTCTCCAAGTATCTTCATCTAATATCTCATCATTATAAGGATTAGAAGAATCAGCAAAATTACGATTTAATCTATGTGTAAACGTACATAAATAACAATCTCCTCTAGCTAAAGTAGTGTACTAATAAGGGTTATCTTTATAATCATCTAAATGTCTCCAATCATGTATAGCAGTGTTTATATCAATCCTATCTCCTATGGAGTAATAAGCAGTATTATCATCATAACGTATGGCGAAATAATTAGTCATCTATGATTCAGAATATCCTGGAATATAAATATTTATTATGGAATTATATAAAATATTTCCATTAGATTTTATTCCTATATAAGGAGAATAAATTCCTCTTACTAAATTTGTGGCATTAGTATCATACCTTTTATTAGATTCAATATATCTAAACTAATATGCCTCTTCAGCATCTCCTAATTTACTTCTAAAAATAGTTTCATCTATAGCTACTGAAGGCACATCATCAGTTACAGATATAATCTTAGCAGAAATTTTTAAAGATTTTTGTTTATTAGATGCAGTTTTAGGATAATATAATCTATGATTAGTAGTTTTCCACTATAAATCATCATAAGCATGATTATCACCTTTTATTACATAATTAGTTCCAGTAAATAATGAATTAAATCTAGACTAATTTAACATAAATTCAGGACATATGGCAGTTAATATATTAGAAGAGCTATTATAATTATTAGTTAAATATAAATGTTTATCATATTCATTAGATAATTTTCTGGAATAATTGTTATTTATAGTTTTTTTCAAAAAATCTACTAAACTTGAAGGGCTAAGAGATTGTGGCGTTTGCTAATTTAAAAAAGACTCTATATAAATATTTTCAGCTTTGATAGCCGGGCATTGAGCTTCCTAATCATAAGGCATAGTAAAAGCCTAAGCTAATAATGTTGGATTTCTTTTCTATCTTACAAAGAACAATCCTTTGATATCATAAGTATCTTTTAAATATTTAAGTACTACTGTAGGTACTAAAACTTTTATAAAGTATAAATATTCATCGGTATTATTTTCATTTATAGACTTAAATTTTACAACTCCTTTAGCATTTTCTAGATCTTTTCCTTCGTGTATACAATTTGTATCCTCGTCGATAGTTATATACTATCTTTGCCCAGTATCGTCATATAAATTTTCAGGATTTATTTCAGAATTACTTGCAGTAGTGTAATTACTAATATCATAAATATTATTACCACCTCTAATATTAAATACTTCTGATAAAGAATTATCTGACATTATATATACTACTCCAAGTCTATATATTTCATTGTCCCAATAGCCTACGTTATAATATATATTTTTAGTATTATAATATTCATAACTATTAGTAATACTACTATCATCTTGGTAATTGTAGTCTACCTACCCTATTATATTTTTAGAATCCTGTTTCTCTAAAGTAGGAAGCATTCGTAAACTTAAATCTGTTAAATCTTTATATGAAATATCTGGTTTAGCTACATTACCTAAAAATAATCTATTCTGGCATTGAGCACTAGTTTTAGCTTTACTAGCCTAAAAGAACTAATTATTAATTTCTGAAATAGGTATTTCAGTAGAATCTTCTAAACCAGTTACATTAATAGTACAAATCTAATGTTTAACTATATACTTATCATTTATTTTATAAGCTTTAATACTTCTAGTCTAATAGCTATCTCCAGTATTTCTAGTATAGTAAACTGTTATATAGTTATAACTATAATCTATATTATTTAACTGAAATGATACTGCTTTAAAAGCATTTTCATCACTAATTCCCCCATCAATAGAGAATGGATCACAATCATTACCTTTAAATATTGCTACTACTCCAGAATCAGCAACAAAGTCAGTTTCATTACCATCTGCGTCAGAGTATTTAAAATAAAAGTTATAGTTACCAACTTTCAACTATCCTGAAGAATTTACTCCTATAAACTTAACTGTAGGAATACTATTTATTCGTTTATATAAAGAAGAGTCTAAATCAAAGGAATCCTAATCATAAATATTAGTATCATTATCTCCAACTCTATCAACTAATTCATAAGTATTTAATTCTGTAGTAGAAAATCTAGAATTAATTAATCTCGGAACATTTTTATTATCATTAAAAATAACATTTACAGTACCATCATAAGATGGCTATATATCCATAGTAACTGGATGTTCTAAGTCAAAATTTAATAAAGAAGTATTTAAGTCTACAATACTTCCAGCTTCTATATTATTAGATTCTTCGGAATCTATCTAAGTATATAAAATATTAGAATCTACTTTATGTTGTTTGTTTATATTGAATTTACAATTATATAAATCACTTATAGAATTAACATTAGTAGGTAATACCTAAGAAGCATCTGATTGTATATAAGAATCGGAATTAAAAATATATCTGTTAGGAAATGAATACTAACAAGTATCTATATTAAAAAATACTTCCTCAGTAATATATATCTATTCATTTATATTTCCTGTGTTATCTAAATAACAATAGGTGTATTTCATACATGGAACAGATTCTATTATGTGCATTTGAGAAGTGTCTGACATACTCTAGCATTTTAAATCTTCCTTAGTATGAAAGTTTAAATCATAGACTATTTGACTACTAGCCCTTACTAATTTAAACTTTAATGTGTTAATACTAATATTAAATTGGTTTTTTATATTATATATTAATACTTTGTTATTATTAGTAGTTTTAGTATCCGTGATTCTAAAATTATGGAATGGATTATACTCCCATGCCATATAACCTTTGTTACTTAATTGATATAAAAAAGGTTTAATAGTAATATTCATTATACTAATTTTTGAGAATTTTCTGGAGTACGCATAAGATTAATATATGGGGTTCCTTCAAATGTAAAAGTTGCAGTTTCAGAATCATTTACACGAGAACAATATCCATATAAAGATTTAGGTAAGTTATTAGAAATACCATTAGCATAAATCTAACCATTTTTTGTAATAAAATTAGAATCTTGATAGATTTTACCCTTATCTAACCTATAAACATTTCCAGGTATAAGAGGCTGTCCAGAAAATGTCTAATTATATACCTAATCTCCGTTTATTATATATACTGAAGTATTATTTTGTAAATCTAAAATATCCTATTTTATATCAGGTATTTCTATAATAGGTATTTCCATAGTACTACTATCTTTTACAAAGATATTTGTTTTAGCTAAAGCTGATAATCTATCGTTATTAAACGTATCCTATATGTATTTATTAAAATTAGCATCAATAGAATTTTTAAATTTTAAAGATAAGTTTATAGTAATAGAAGCGGTAATTGATCCATCACTTTCTATATTTTTATTAGGAATAAATACTACAGATTCATTTTCTAGAGACGTATAATAATCACTTAAAGCATCAAAAATTACTTTTAAATTTTTATTAGTCTAATTTCTATATACATTATTATTAGGAGATACCTCATCCCACGAGGATCCAAAAGTTCCAAATAAATTAATTAAAGCGTATCCCTATGTAATATCTTTTACGAGAAGTACTGGACTATATGGGTAAACTCCTTGTGATGCAGTTTCAGGTATGTAGTACCCATCTTTGGATTTTACTTTTCTTAAATACTAACCATTTGATCCATCCCACTTAGGGTCATATTTTTTATCTGACCCACATATAGCTATAACATTTCTATTACTATAATTTAAAATATTTATAATTGTATCAGGTAATGTTGATTTCCACTCGTTTTTAGTTGGTCCAAACCAACTATACTATAACCAATTACAAATAATTGAGGACGCCTTTCTGTGATGG